>Ga0316604_10001352_pt1 | contig 21997 bp, 16 predicted proteins | sample OWC_soil_day20_C_FD_207650 | JGI IMG/M metagenome (GOLD analysis project Ga0316604, IMG submission 207650) | Wetland soil microbial communities from Old Woman Creek delta, Ohio, United States - OWC_soil_day20_CT | ecosystem: Environmental > Terrestrial > Soil > Wetlands | place: USA: Ohio...
CAGTTACACCCGTGACTATATATCACCGGCCTGGGCATGTGGTGTAGGCTGGTGTTACTGGCTAACCTGGGTAACCTATGTACCATCCGAAATGATTGCTGCCGGCATTATTATGAACGGCTTTTTTTCGGCAGTAAGCGCAATGTGGTGGGTGGTGCTGTTTGGTTTGGCAATTACTTTTATAAATTTATCCCGGGTCAATCTGTTTGGTGAATTAGAGTTCTGGCTAGCGCTGTTTAAGATTGTTGCTCTCCTTATTTTTTGCGTTTTAGCTATCATGATTTTCTTTGGGGCTATCGGTGGCGGAGATTTTATTGGAACAAGTGTTCTGTTGTCCAGCGGCGGTTTTGCGCCGGAAGGCTATTGGGCTGTGCTGCTTACCATGGTAATTATTTTGGTTAATTTCCAGGGATCGGAAATAATCGGTCTAGCCGCAGCAGAAAGTAAAGAACCAGCCAAGACCATTCCGACTACCATCAGACAGATTACTGTGCGGATTATCTCGCTCTATATTGTTCCCATGCTGCTATTGGTCACTATTTTCCCCTGGGATAAAGCTACCTTGGAAAAAAGTGTGTTTGCTGCAGCCTTGAATGCGTATGGTTTGGAATGGGCAGGCGCTATTTTCTCGTTTGTTGTTTTGACAGCAGCGATTTCCTGCTCAAATTCTGGTTTGTATGGCTGCACGCGCGCGCTGTATGCACTGGCACAAGAGAAGATGGCACCCGAATTTTTGGGGCGTCTCAACAGTCAAGGCGTACCACAAAATGCCACGGCATTGTCCATTGCGGTTTGTTGGCTTGGGGTAGTGTTATATACTTTTGACCAGGATCAAAGCATTTACACCTATCTTTTGGCTTTATCCGGCTTTACCGGAGCCATTGCCTGGATTTCGATTTGCTATAGTCAGTACAATTTTCGCAAGCAGCTTAGCCCGGATGAAGTACACCAGCTAAAATATAAAGCACCACTTTTTCCGTATATTACTCAGTTTGGCATTTGGGCGCAGATTGCGTGCCTGATCTTTGTTGCCTTTACCGAGGAACTCAGAACTTCACTGTATCTTGGTGTGCCGCTGCTGATTTTGCCAATTATTATTTACCGCTGGACCACTCGTAGAGAAGCGGTTACCGAATCATAGTGTGATAACTAAGAAGCGTACCGGCACATTGCCTGGTACGCCTCTTTCAACTAAAGTATCACCTTGATTATAACAAAAACATAAAACGCCACTAAATGATACATTGTGGCCACTTCCACCCGTAATCGTATCGGATTATTGAATAAAAATGAGCGCCATCAGTTTAGGTTACTGGGCGCTCATTTTTATTAATTTAAATTCTGTTCATTAATTTTCAGTCGCCGACGCAAGACGTGCATCCGCTTTCGGCGGTAATTTAACTAAGGATACAACTAATGCGGTAAAGACTAATGCGCCGCCCATAAAGACGAATGCAGCATTATAACCAGACATACCAACCAAATAGCCGATTATAATTGGAGATAAGATACCACCTATACTGCCACCCGCATTCATAACACCGGTTGCCATTCCAACATAACTGCGTTTAACCGATTCCATCGGCATAGCCCATAAGGGACCGAACGCCATGCCTACAAGAAATCCTGTACAAACCAAAAGTGCCATAGCAATATTTTCCGTTGGGGCTGCAACTACACCATAAAGCACCGGCCCGGCTGCTAAATTCACAAGAATTGCCTGCATTTTACGGTGACCAGCAAACACTTTATCGGAAAGCCAGCCGCCAAACGGTTGAGCGATACCCAGTGCTAAGAACGGTAATCCGGAGAAGATACCCATTTTCACCATTTCAAAACCACGTGCTTTTACTAAATAACTCGGCAACCAGGATAATAAACCAAAGAATGCGCACATAAACCCAAAATAAGTAAGAGCCAACAGGCAAATATTTCGGTTTTTCAGCACACTCATAAGCCCCACGCTAGTTTCGTCTGATGCTGTCGGTGCTATTTCTACTTGTCCACTTTTAATATAATTAAGTTCCTCTTGCGTGATGTCAGGATCCTCTTCCGGAGAATTTTTCACTAGAAAGTACAATAATGGAAGAATTACAAAGCCCAATCCACCAAAAATATAGAATAGTACATGCCAGCCCCAAAGACCTATAATAGCCACGGCGATTGACGGTGCAATAGCAGGACCGAAGGAACATGCAGAAGTAAAGATTGCATTAGCAGTTGCCCGTTCCTGATTGGGAAACCAGTTACTATTCAATTTGAAAGCGCAAGGCGGCTGAAGGCCCTCGCCGATGCCAAATAGTACACGTACGATAAAAAACTGGGAAAATGAACGCGCTACCCCTGTAGCCATCGTCATAATCGACCACCATATTAAGGCAACAAGTAGCACCTTTTTAGGCCCAACTTTATCGCTCAGATAGCCGCCGGGTATTTGGAAGATAGTATATGTTATAAAAAAGGCACTGAATAGATAACCGACTTGTTCCGGAGATAATGAGAATTCCTTGGATATCAGGGGCATAGCGACTGACAAATTTACCCGATCGAGAAAAGCCACGAAAAATACGATCCAGGATACGGCTAAAACTACCCAACGTTTTTTCATATATCGTTCCTCCCTTTAATCTATGGATTGCATATTTAGTTAAATTAAATATTCTAATCTATATATTCCGCGGTAAAGAGGTTTGCAGGCACAGGTAGGTGGTGCATTGACAACGCTACACCACTAACGTTTAACTTCCGCTTTTGCCAATACACCACCTACCTGCAAAAGTCTTTAACACGTTGTATATAATATTGGAAATTACTTTCCTATCATAATATTAAGGATTTCTACATCGGTGGACTTCATGCCATGGCAGCCCATACGGCCAATATTTTGAATTGTCTGTTCGTAATCTTTTTCCACAAGTCCTTCTCCGAATGGAAAGACCAAATCGTGTTTTGCCATTTCATAGCCCATAATGCCTGCATCTACTGCACTGGAAATCTTTGCCGCACAAGAAGCCTTAGCTCCATCGCATACAATGCCGCCCACATTACCTAAAGAATTGATAAGTGTCTTTCCAATGACATCATAATCAGCACCATTCAGATAAGCGATGCCGCAAGCCGCAGCCGCCCCAGCTGATACGGCTCCGCAGTACGCAGATAGGTTTCCAATATAACGTTTCTGGTGAAGGGACAGCAGGTTAGTCAGAATAAGCGCCCTGTAAAGGGTATCCTCATCTACTCCAATTTCTTCAGCATAAACGACAACCGGCATAGTACAAGTGATCCCCTGATTGCCGCTTCCCGCGTTGATAACTACCGGGAGGGCACAGCCATTCATTCTCGCATCAGAACCTGCTGCCGCTGCCGCTCTTGCCCTGCTTCTTACATCGTTACTGCCAAATTTCAGGAAAGTTTGTCCCACCTGGGCTCCCCATTTATTTGTTAATCCTTCTTCTGATATGGCAGAATTATATTTAATCTGTCTACTGATGATTTCTCTTACATCATCCAGATTCACTTCATTGGCAAACTGGAGTATGTCCCAAATATTGAGTTTTGACTTATCCCCAGACTCTTGAACTGCACTATCAGCCTCTTCATATATCAACTGACCATTTTTTTCTATTCTGGCAATGTGATTGTGCTTGGTTCTTACTTCCACAGCTGCCGTTTCCTGTCCGGCTGTCAACTCTGCGCGGATGAAAAGATTTTCTTCTCCTTCTTCCAGCTCACAGCTACAGATTCCCTGGCAATATAACGTTCTGGTCGTATCGATATCTTCCTGTTTTACTTGGCTGATGACCTCAAGCTCCAATTCTGACTTCCCTGCGACAATGCCCAAAATGGCTGCTACTTCCACGCCCTTCTGACCGCCAGAGTTAGGTACTACAACACCCTTCACATTTTTAATAATATTGCCGCTGCAGCGGACAACCATCCGTTCGGGTGTCTGCCCAAGGACTTCTCTTGCCTTTGCAGCTGTAAAGGCAATGGCAATCGGTTCCGTGCAACCCATAGCCGGAATCAATTCTCGTTTTAGTATCGTAACATAATTATCGTATTTCATCTTCTCCATTAAGAGTTCTCCTTTTTTCAATGCTGCATTACTTAGCTTTTTTAAAAAAGGATATCTGACAGGTATTGTGACCGTTAGCGATGGTATCTCCCAAATGAAATTCAAATCCCATGGCCTTGGCAATGCCTCTGTCACCATCCATAGCCATGTCGCATAATTTCTCGCAAGTCGCATCATCAAAGCCTAAATCCTGCCATCCTTTCAGCAGTGGGCAGTGATGGAATTCCATATCCACTCTATCTTCGGTTTTGGTCTTGAATTCAATTTCAAAAGTCTTTACGACATTCGGAGTTAGAAAAGTTTCTGCAAAACATGTAACATTTTGGGGCTCCTTACATTGGGCCTTGATTGCAGAACCCTGGACCATACCAGTTTCCGAAATTGCTTCACGAATGAACTTTTCTGCTTGTTCTGCCATTCCTGCTTCCCTGGCCTTGATGTACGTTAAACCGGTCCAGATTGCACGATGTCCAATTGCACCTCTCTGAATGTCAGCTACTGGGTCACCTTTGATACTAATTTTGTTATCAATCATGTTTTTCCCTCTTTCTAATATGATCACAATATTTCCCGCAATAACCCATATTATCAGCGTTATCTACCGGATTTAGCCATGTGATTCTATACTAATTTCCACGTTCTGATCATATCACCAGCATTGACTATAGTCAATATATTTTTAATTATTTATATAATTAACATTTTTCCACACATATTATTGTATAAATATTGTAATTTCAGCCTTAATTAACTATATTTAACGTTTTGTGATATGATCAGAAACGGTAGTTTTATTTAGTATTTATGCAGTTAATGTCCACTTCATATTGACTTACCCTTTTTTTCAATATATAATAATTTGACAATGCAATTAAGGAGATATTTTATGGGCAAAAAAATTTCTGATACTTTAAAGGATCAAGTTTATGATGCTTTATTTTCTGATATTATCAATGGAGTATATCCTGCCGATACAATCCTCACTGAAAAATTTTTAATGGAAAAATACGGTGTGAGTCGTGCGCCAATACGCGAAGCACTTACCCAATTGACTGGAACTCATACCTTGTCCAGCATTCCCAGACAGGGATATAAAATTTTTCAACCAAGTGGACAACAGTTGTTGGAAGTGATTAAATTCCGTTCCGCTTTGGAATGTTCTTTTTTGGAAAGTTATTGTAACTATATCGATGAATCCTGGATCAAAGAACTGAGAAACACTTGTGTGGACTACATCAATTGTCCGTCCAATGATTTCATGTCTCACTGGCACTACAACTGCCAGTTTCATCTGAAATTGTTCTCCATTTATGGCAACCATTACGCTTATAAACTCTTGGAAGATGCGTTGAACATCCAGACTATCTTTTTCGTACAGAAAAAGCATTCTGCCACCATGGATTTGCACCTGGCTTTAGTTGACTATCTGGAAAAAGATGAGATTACAACGGCTATGACCATTCTGAAGGCAGATATTGAAAACCTTCTACTTCCGAGCACTGCTCCTACCCCAGTTGACCAAACCAGAGAGTGATACATATATCACGTCCTACTTATAAAATCCCACTTTCAGGCCTATTGGTCTAAAAGCGGGATTTGTCTATATTCTAGAGTATACTTTTATGTCTTTCTTTTATCTCGCGGCACTTGATTGTCAACACTTTATCCTTTTTTTCCAATAACGTATTCAAAGCCAAACCGTTTATAATCTTCCCAAAAAAGACTCCTGTTTGCAGGAAATTGCGACGGTTCACGAAGGCGTTTTTGTTCGTTAAGAGATTCTTCCTGCGGACGTTCTTCCGCAACCAAATCTTGCTGGCATTGATCAAAAAGCAGTGCGCCTTTGGGCGAATTCACCAAGATCATCGAAACCCCAAGCGGGTCAAACCATTCCGGGCTATACTTCTCAATTCCCCAATAATCCGCAATGGTCAAATCAGAAGCACGGTAAATATCGGTGAAACGGCATTGCGAACAAGAAGGGCGTGTGATGGCGCCTACTTTAAAAAACAACTGGTAAAAACGATCATCTTCTTGTATTTCAGAACTTTTATCTGTAGTAAAGAGAAATCCCTTATTGCTGTTTGCACGGCTCCACCCATCTTTCTTCGAACGAAATTGTACGCTGACAAGCTTTCCACCGTTTTCCCGTTCAAGTAACCGCTTATACTCTTCCCAAATTAGTGGGCTTGGAATACTATGGCAAATCAAATCGCAAATGCACAGCCTGTCCACAAGCGGTGAATTGTTCATAAATCCACGCAGCCCTGCAGCCTGACAAGGAGTTCCGGTAAAAAGAACCATGCGTCCCTCTTTCAAATCAGCTTTAATCGCAGCATAGGTATCTCGCATGTCACTCTGCACGTATTTAGAAATCCGCATCCTATCCCGCTGTTCGGACGTTTCCGCCCGCTGATGAAGAACATGAAACCCTTCGTCATAATCTGCTCCATAAATAACGCCGTTCTGCCGGAGAATAGCATCAGAAATAGCGGTAAACGCGCCGCCAGATGTGGATTTCCACAAAACCTCTTGTGATTTATGGCGCGCCACGTAAGAGCGAGGCATATCGCTTTCTTTGTAGTTGCCTTCATATGTCACTGGACAGATTTCGGCACACCTGCCGCAATCAACGCAACGTGATTGTTCAATTTCCGGATATAAAAATCCTTCCGCGTCCGGCTTCATGATTATGGCATGTTTGGCGCAAACACTGTAACAAGCACTGCACCCGCAGCAGTCCTCTATTTTTAGATAAACTGATTTCATGATTACATGCTCCCTTCACTTAATAGATACTGCCAATACTGGTGTGCCTCATATGCAATCATACAAATCCAGCCCACGGTAACGCCAATGGCAACCGCAGATAGTCCCAAATGCTCGACAAGCATATAGGCAAAGATAACCCGTACAGGAATCTGAATGATGGTTGCAAACAGTGTAATGTCCATCCTGCCAAGACCCCGAAAAAAGCCCTGAAACGAATTACAAAAAGCAGGCAGGATATAAAAAGCAGCCATAATCTTTAGGTATTTTATGCCGACTTCGATGGCACTGACTTCTCCTGAATCGAGAAAAAACGTCATCAGTGTTTGCGCAGAGAAAAAAACAGAAACGGCCAGCATTCCACAATAACTTAATCCGATCACAACTGAGCTTTTCATACCCTGCCGAATCCGATCAAGCTTTCTGGCTCCCCGATTTTGAGAGATAAACGTTGTTAACGCAAGTGCCAGACTATCAGTCGGGGCAAGTATAAAGCCATCAATTCTCGCGACCGCATTGTAAGCGGCAATTGCATCCACGCCAAGCGGGTTCACAGCTCCCTGCAGAATAAAGATGCCGACATAGAGAAATGTTTGCTGGATTGCCGACACTGAACTGTAACTCGCGGTTTGAGCCAGCAACGGAAAATTTATTTTTAGATCCCTGACATGAAATCTAAGAATAGGTACCTTCCAATAAATATACCCCATACAGAGAAACACGGAAATGGCCTGGGATATTACTGTCGCATAAGCAGCACCGCATACACCCAGCCCAAAATTCTTTACCAACACAATACCAAGACCGATGTTGATAAAGGCTGAAAAAATCAAGAAAAATAGCGGTGTTGCAGAATCGCCGATGGAACGAAGTGACGAAGATAATATATTATAAAGGAAAGAAAAAACGAGCCCAGCAATAATGATTTCTAAATACGCTTCTGCCTGCGGCATGATTTCAGCCGGCGTTTTGATCAGGATGAGCAGCGGTTTTATCAGAAAAATCATAGCAACTGAAAGTACAATGGTAAATATCAATCCACTTAGGATTGATGTAACTTCTTCCTGTCTCACTTTTTCGTGCTCAGCGGCACCAAAAAATTCAGACATCAAAATTGACGAACCCATTGTAATTCCAACCATCAGAAACATCAATATATTCATAATCGGAGCTGCTGTGCCCACCGCAGCAAGAGCCGTCTTTCCTGCATAATTTCCTACAATCACCGCAGCAGCGGCGCTGTAAAGTTGCTGCAATACATTACCAAACAGAAGTGGTATGGAAAATGACACCATACACCTGGTTACATTGCCCTCAGTTAGATTATGCATGAAATACCTTCTCAAATGTTTGATTATAAATAATCATAATCAATCGATATGAGATTATTTATAATCAAATACTACCCTATCAAGAAATTCTTGTCAACATACTCTACCTGCATTATTGACATAAGATTTAAATACCACGTACACTAAAGCTAAACCATGGAGAAAAGGGTGATCGTATGGCGGAAACAATAGAACAGCGCGCCTGTAAGACCGAGCTTTCCAGTAACGATAAAACGGTTTTGGACTTTATGCTCAAAAACAAAAAACAAGCTTGCTTTCTCACATCTAATGAAATCGCGGAAAGACTCGGTGTAAGCGCTTCTTCCGTAATACGTCTTTCCAAAAAACTTGGTTATGAAAATTTCACTACATTTAAAAAGACCTTCCAGCAGGAACAGTTTGCACATGACCTTGATTATACCCCGGTGGAAATACCCTATGAAAAGATCAAGCAATATGAAAATCTTTCAGATTCTGACCTAATAGTAGCATTACGGCAAAATGTTCTAGGGAATATCAAAAAGGATATCTTGAACGATTCAAATTCTACATTTATAGAAGCCGCAGAATTGATCTCTAAAGCAAAACGAGTTTTCATTGTAGGTTTTCGTGCTTGCTCGGGCTTTGCCGCTTCGTTTGGCGTCATGCTCTCCTGCATCCGGCCAGAAGTCTTAGTCATTGGCAACCATCAGCCACTAGTAGACTGTCTAATTGATTTGGCCGCTGAGGATGTATTGATCGCGATCTCCTTTAATCGGTATTCCAGCGACACTATTTTCGCAGCCGAAATGGCCAAAGATGCGGGGTGCAAAGTTATTGCCATGACAGACAGCTACGCAGCACCGATAGCCCAGGGCGCGGAAAAAGTCATCATCAACAGTATTGAGAATATGAGCTTTTTCAATTCGTATGTAAGTTTCCTAATGAATATGGAAACCATTGTCGCACTTGTCAGCAAGCGGAATAAGGACCTAAACGAAAGCCGTCTTATGAAAATGGAAGATTATCTGGAAAGAACCGGCCAATACTAGCGAGTATCTATAAAGCCCTTTTGGTGGACACTGGCTTAACATAAATACCCCCATAGGGAATGCCTGCTACGGCTTCCTATGGGGGTATTGTTACTTTTCTATACTTATTTAGTTGGAAGTAGATCTGTACTGAAAGTCACCCTTACGTGCCCTGTTAATAAATACCCTTCTTACCCCCAACTGTTCGTCCTCCGACTGAAAAGACTTTCTCTCTGTCCCAAGTCAATCTGTCTTTCAGCCAGCAACAACTGAATTTCGGCCACTCTTCTTTGCCGCATAGAGGTTTTTGTCGGCGAGTTCTACTAGTTGACGCATATCTATATCTTGATTGTAATATGTATATACACCAAAACTTGCAGTAATTTTCAATATTTGTCCGTCAGTAAGTATTTCCATACCTTCTACTGCTTTTCGCATTCTATCCGCTACCCGCAGGGCATCATCCTGCTGGCAATTCACTAGGCACACAAGGAATTCCTCTCCGCCATAGCGAGCCATCCAATCCCCACTGTCTAGGCGAATATGATTCCCTATTTTTTTTGAAACTGCCTTCAATGCATCGTCGCCTACTACATGACCATACTGTTCATTAACTTGCCTAAAGTTATCAATGTCTGCCATTATTACCGATAATGGTACATTTCCCAATTGTGCTTTAACTATCTCCGTCGGTAATTTTTGGTCTATGAATCTACGGTTATAAATTTGAGTTAAACCGTCTTTTACTATCAATTCGTTCAGTCTTGCTATGGAATACTGAATGTCGAGCGGCTTTTGCTCCCCAAGGCTCTCTGTCAATTTTTCCACTATATCCAGATGCCTAACATCCTTAAGCAGTTCCAGTGCAATAGCTCGCTCTCCATAACGAATAGGCATTGCCGTCACCATAAAAACCTTACGGTTTGCATACTCGAATTTTACAAAAGTTTCGTTTTCAAGTACAGCCTGCATGGAAATGCAGTTCAAACAAATATGACCAGTTGGCCAAAGATTATAACATTGATCATGTCCGTTGTCCAAATCAGATATTATACGGCCTGCATCATCATAGTTTATGACTTGCTTGCGCACTGGGTCGACCAATCTTACATTGGTGTAGTATTTTTTCAGCACTTTTATATCTTCAAGTATTGCAGGTAACTCAGGCATTTTGTTTCACCCCACTAAATATGGGCAATCTTTGTAGTCAGTATATCACATTTTAGTATAACGCTACAAATAATGCTAAAAGAGCCATCTTTGCCGCTTCCTTTATCTCTTCTCATTACAAAATTGTACTGTGTGACAACAGCATTTGACATAGCAATACCCCCTCTTAGATATTTCATTGCTGAAAATTTATAAGAGGGGGCATTTCTTTACATAAACATACCACTGAACCCTATGCTTCTATATGCTTTCATTAAGACTGTTATCCATACGAATCATGACTTCTTCCTTTATTTTTAAATCCACTTCTTTTCCAGCCGTTATTACCGCTTCTTTTCCTTTAACTAATACACCAAATAACGAATACTTTATTAAAAATTGTGGTTTATCACCACGCAATTGCAGCATACCGATTACAGGAATGGGCTGACCGTCTTTTGTTTTTACTTCGGAAAAAGTAACTTCAAGCTCCCCATCTTTATCCCAAGGGCCAGCCTTTTTTATCTTCGTGATGATGGCCTCAACATCAGTATTAACAGGCACTATTACGACATCTCCAATCATTATGTCCTCTATTACTTTAAAATGCACCTGCGCATTTTGTTTGATTTTTTGTGAACTTATTGTATCCACTGCTCGAACTTTAATGATCCTATCTTTTGTCATGGTTAAATTACGCGACACAGCTGTCCCTATTTCATTGGTAGACGCAAATGCCACGCTCATCGACATCACCACGACGAGTAGACTAGCAAATATAACTTTAAAATTCATTCTAAAAACCTCCTCCTTAATTATCAAAATTAGTTTCATCTAACTAACTATTCATCAAAATTTTATCCTTCCATTTCAGTTACGATTTTTCTCAAAAGCTCTGTAAACTGTTTTTTCTCATTGTCTTCAAGGCACTTAGTCATCTTTAGTGCAAAATGATAATACCCATTGCTCTCGATCGCCAAAAGTTCCTTCCCCTTTTCTGTTAGGTATACGTGGTATACTCGCAAGTCTTCTTCTGACTGCTTTTTGTAAACTATATTACGCTTAATCAACCGGTTAACAATATCCGTGATCGTGGATTTCTGGACATTAAACCTTTCTACCAACTGTCTAAATGTAGGGCCATCCATTTCCTTAATCGCATGGAGATAATGCAGCTGTGTTATTGTTAGATTAAATAAATCCCCGCTGTCTGTTTCCTCTTTATATTTCCGCATAGAATGCCGCATCGTTTCCGATAAAATATCTATATATTTTACAATAAGAACTTCGGTCTCCATCAAATCCCCCTTCCCTCGACTATTATTTGTATCTGTCCTCAGTGACAATTATTTTAGACATAGGCATACGTAAACTAACGGGTTGCAGATACTCTTTAATATATCCTATCCGTACTACGAACTGTATATTTCCAGTATGGCCAAGTTCCTTAGCCAGTTCCGTCCGCCAGGGAGTTTCTTCTAATACCTGGGTCATAGGATGAAAAGCAATCAACTTTTCGCGAGCACGCAACCAAGCTGACTGGAATACTCTTCCCGCGTTTATCAAGTCCATTACATTGGTATTATCGCTTTTCACAACTAGCCATCCAGCACAGCTTTGCACCTGTTCTTGAACTAACTTTATTGTCTCATTTTTAAACGTCTTATTTAGTACAACTTCTTTACTTAAGAAGTTTTCTGCATACCAACGAACAATTCCTGTCATCTCCATGCTTTCAGGAGTAAGACCGTTATGATGTTCTCTGGCCTCACGCGCAGTCCATCTGATCCACTCGGCTAACTCCTTCTGAGTATCTTCCCTATCTACTTGAGTTTTATTTGCCAACAAGGTAGCTTCGCTCAGATATGAGCCTTCTTTAGAAGCCAGCGGATAATAAAAGATTGTGTTTTTATTATTTCCTACCAGATATTTTATATCTTCCTCCTTCATCGGACTTGTAAGCAAGTGCTTTCTTACCGTCCTCCGTTCTTTTATCGCTCTGTCTGAGACACTTGTCTCTTTCCCTTTCATTAATTTAACCTCTGCTATTTCAGAGCTAAAATTATCTTTCCCAGTAACATTGACTTCTGCTTCATATCCTTGTATTCCCGCTGCTATCGACAGATTCTCAATAAAAGCGCCTAGTGACAATATCATTTCTCGATTATCAGGATCAACCGCCGGTAGCCATCGTGTCTTATCTGAGCCTATTCCCCATAGTTTGTCTTTCTTTATTGTTATCCTCCAAGGCTGCGTATTGTGACCACTAGGAGCAAGAGATGCCAAATATAATAGTTCAATTTTCTCTTCACTTAAACCCTGTACATATTGCAAAGTATAACCTTTTCTCAATGTACCTTCCTCTTCCATCTTCAGCCAGGTGTAAAAAATTGAGCCAGCACCCAGTGCAATTCCCCCGGCCCAACAATACCTTATAAATTGCCTTCTGTTCAGAAAATAATTCTCCCCTCGCCAATCGCTTTATTAGTTAGTACTAACTAACTATATTAAAGCACACTTGGACCTTTTTGTAAATAATCATATGGCTTTTAGACATGCGACATTTTGCTAATTGGGATATTCGAGAGTTACCCCGCATCTAACTTATCAAATAATACTACGCGGTTTCTGCCAACACGCTTCCCTTGGTACATACCTGTATCTGCATTCTTTATGATACCATCTGTGGTATCACCGCTCTTAATGACAGCAACACCAATTGTCAATGTCACCGCTAAAGTATTATTTTCATAAACATACCGGCGTTTCCCCACCTTCTTGCTGATACACTCAGCCATATCCATAGCGATTTCCGAATTTGTCTCCGGCAATAACAGGAGAAATTCATCGCCACCCCATCGCGCAGCAGTATCGGATTCCCTTACAGCTTTACGGATGTCGTCAGATACAGACTTTAGCAAAAAATCACCGCACGCATGCCCATATTTGTCATTAATCACTTTGAACAAGTCAACGTCAATACTAATCAACGCAAACTCTACACCAGTTCGTTGATACCGCTCATGTTCTTCCTGAATTCTTGTTTCCATATGCCGCCGATTATAAAGGCTTGTCAAACTATCTGTTCTTGATGTCAACTCTAATTGTTGATTATACTTGGTCTGGTCTATTGATACTGCGATAAGGTAATAAGAAAATCCCATCATTAAAGTGAATAATACTAAAGGAATACATACGAACAACGAATAGGTCGTTTGTCCGGCATAAAAAGCCAATAATACAAAAGACAGCATGGGGAAAAAAGAAAAAACACGATGTTGTTGATCAAGAACATCAAGGATATTTTTAATATGAGGCCTAATATATTTTCGTATTAATGGTATACAAGTCAGTTCCAACAAAAGCCCGGTTAGCAACAACCAACCTACCATATTCTCAAACACCAAAATTTCTAAACTACAAAAAATAGAAAAATCAGCCTGTGAAAAAGAAAAAACCATAAAAAACACAAATAGTTTTGCATGAAGGGTTTCCTTGAAAACCAGCGAAATCGGAATCAATAACAATAAACTTAATGCATAACCAGCCCAATAATGGTTCGGTGCTATTGGAGTAATAAAATCCCGCAAGCAGTTTATCGCCACCCATGTACCAGCAAAGACTATTATCTGAAACCAAATAGGCCGTTTTTTCACTGTTAAAAATGAATAAAATAGCCATATATTTGCTATAGCAAAGGCGACTCTACTTAAATTGATAATAATCAACGTAATGTCTGACAAATTTGCAAAATCGACTACAATCTGCGTACTATCTGACATATTACCTCCATTAATTAGCAAACTTCAATCTATAATAGCAACAAGGGGACGTCCGGCTATACGAAAATGGTCTCATATTTAATCTAGATAATATCCTCAAAGCTATTTGCACATAAAAATAACAGCATCATCAAATAAAAGGTCCTTAAATTACTTGATTGCCGCCATCAATAGTTTTGTTTCTAAAATGTTCATATTACATAAGAGGGAAAAATGTTTGAAGCTATAGCAAGTTGATACGCTGGGCCGCTCATGATTGGACATAAGTAGTCGGAACCGATTTTGAAACGCTGTAATGTTTGCAGTATAGTTCCGACGCCCATTGTAAGAGGTTTATTGGGGATGCCCCCCTTTTATCTAGAGGAATCTCCCCTACAGGTGTGACAACGGTCAGTAAAGCAAAAAATTGATAATATCGAATTTATTATAACATATTATTACTTATCTCTTATTAAAAATTTCTTTAACTATAGTCTTTTCCAGTACAACAAGAGAAACAGCTTTTATCATTTACATTAAATTATTTATTAGTTATACTTTTTATAGAAAATAATACCCTTAAAAAAAATTTTCAACTTCAAATTGTGTAGTGACACGATATAAATAAAAGTGCGCTTGGAGGGAAAGCAGCTGAAAAATAAAAAAATTATCATGGTTGTTACCAATTATGACCGTATCGACGAATCCCATGAGACAGGGGTATAAATGAACCAGATAAAATCGCGCTTCTGATTTTTACTGGTATTAATAAAATCCACCGCTTCCGCTAAAAATGGAAGTCCACAGCAAGCCCATCGGCAGCAGTTTTGTTGTCAATACCAAAATCCTGAGCAGATATTTTTTCATGCAGCCCTGTCATTAATCCCAGCAGCATCGCTGGTGAGTGCGTTGGTTCGGCAAAAAAGCAATGGACATGCTCTCCGTATATCAACTTAAGGCCAAAAGTAACACCGCCGGGTCCTCCCCCTACGCCGCATGGCAAGTATACAAACAAGGGATGATCTTGGTCGACAACAATACTTAGATTTTTCACTTGATGCTTAAGTCTCTTAGCGGCTACAGCATACCCCAATAAAAGATGACGCGAATTCTCATCATCAATAAAATAACTTGCGGCATCTTGTTCGGCTTCTTTGCGCCCCATTTCAACTGCCAATGAGTAATCGGCAGCATGCTCAATCACTATAACTCCTTTGCTTCTCAGCATGTCCCTTTTCCACTGTTTAGCATCTGCCGACATATGTACAACCACCCGAAATCCAAAAGCTGCCCCCATAATTCCGATGCTAAGACCAAGATTTCCCGTAGAGCCCACAACAATAGAATATCGGCCAAACAGTTTCCGAAATTCTTCACTTGCCAGCACTGCATAGTTGTCTGTCCGTGAAAGCCGCGAGTGCTTAATAGCAAGAGTTTCAGCAACATACAACACTTCATAGACGCCTCCCCGCGCTTTAATGGAACCGGAAATTGGGAGATGGCTGTCATACTTTGCATATAGAACCCCAGGAATCTGAATCCCGCATACGTCGTTTAAGGTCTGCTGCATGTTGTTAATAACCTCAAGCGGGGATTCAATAATCCCATTGGCTTTTTCGGTTTCAGGAAATAGCTTTTTGATAAGTGGTGCAAACCTGTCAAGCCTAGCCTCAGCATCGTCAATATCTACCATACCTAGCGATTTAAGCGACTTCCCAACCCGGTTTCCATAAAGCGGGTTTGCCCAAAATACCTCTCTAGTTGCCACAAGCTCTTCAATCAATGGGTATTTTCTTTTCCATTCATCCATTTCTATTCCCTTAGCAGTAAGTTTCATCCAGTTTCCTCCAAGCAGGATAGTGTAAAAATACCTGCAGGGCTACATCATAATGAGAAAATCTTAGTGACTCTGATGCCACCGTAATTTTTGCCGTAACTCCGCAAATTTTTTAGTAATTTAGTAATAAAAGCACAGCATCATTAATTTGGTGTCTGTGCTTTTTTGCGTAAGCGAATACTCCGCTACTGGGGATAAATAAACGTATTCGAATCCCTATTCTAACAAACACGCCCGGTCAAAAATTTAATCGCCTCTGGTTCTGGTATCGGACGACTAAATATGTATCCTTGAATACGGTCGCAACCGTTACTAGCCAGATATACCAATTGCTGTTCAGTTTCTACACCTTCAGCAACAACCGTCATATTCAGGGTGTGGGCCATATCGATGATCGAACCAATGATTTTCGCCCCATAGGCATCAGTAGTTATCATATCAATAAAAGATTTATCGATTTTAAGTGTTTCCACCGGTAAATTGCGCAAATAGGTTAACGACGAATAGCCTGTGCCAAAATCATCAAGCGACAGTCTCACCCCTAAGGCTTTAAGTTGGGCAAGCTTGCTGGTAGCATCCTCAAGTGATGTCATCAGCAAACTCTCGGTGATCTCCAGTTCTAGTTGGTGGGGCTGAATGCCGGCTGCTTTGACGGCATTGCGGACAATGTCAATAAAATCAGCAGCAGCTAATTGTTTTGACGATATATTAACCGCCACATGTATCCCAACCCACCCCTGGTTGGCCAAGCGCCGGGCAAACCGGCAAGCTTCATGCAGCACCCATTTCCCGATAACATGGATGAGGCCGGATTGCTCGGCTAGGGGAATAAACTGTATCGGCGCCACAGCTCCATGTTCAGAGCTATTCCAGCGAAGAAGCGCCTCAAATCCAACCACGGTCCCTTCAGCGGTAACTATCTGTGGTTGATATGCGAGGGAGAGTTCCCCAAGCTCCAGCGCATAGCGCAAGCCGTTGGTCAGTCGCATTTTCTCATAGGCCTCGGTCTGCATCGCCTCCGCGTAGAAGCGCCAGCAGTTCTTGCCGTCTCTTTTGGCCGCATACATTGCGTTATCTGCGTTTTTAATGATTTCTTCCGTCGTGTCGCCATCGGCAGGATAAGCGGCAATACCGACACTTGCCGTCATATGAAAATACGTTCCGAAAATCTCGTGTTTTTTCCCTAGCGCCTTATTTATCCTATAGACAATTTCGTCAATCTGCCCTCGGTTATTTTTTGCGTGCAGTATTACGACAAACTCATCGCCGCCAAGCCGGGCCACAAACGCGTCTTCCCCCACCCCGGCGACGATTCTGCTTCCGGCCGCAATAATAATCTCGTCCCCATAGGTGTGGCCGTAAGTATCATTGACCATTTTAAGATCATCCAAATCAATAAACAGCACAAACCCCGACGCACTGCCCTCACGGGTCTGTTCCATTTCCGTATTCAGCCATTCGTTTAAATGATGACGATTCGGTAAGCCAGTCAACGAATCAAAGTAGGCCATATGCCGGATGATTTCCGCCTGCTGCCGCCGTTCTTCCTCCGCCCGTACCCGCTCGGTAATATTCTGGTTCGTCCCGTAGGCCCTTATGATCTTGCCTTTAGCATCTCTGACAACACTTCGTCGTACAACAACGGTTCGTACTTCGCCGTCCCGGCGGATGATCCGATGCTCCACATCGCTAGAATTAAGTTGTTTCCCAGACGAAAGGAACTCTTTTTCGTCCCTAAACATCCAGGCATCTTCCGAGTGCACGAACTCCCTGACATAAGCGTCCAAAGACATAAAGCGCCCTTCCCGTTCTACGTCCGTACCGTAGACGGCATAAAACTCATCACCGAATTCGAAAAGCCCTGTCTCGGGATTATATTCCCACGGTCCCAGGTTGGCAAGTTCAGCCGCCAAAGATAGCTTGTTTTTGCTAGCTAGGATGGCTTCCTCCTGTTGCCGCCGCTCTTCCTCCGCCCTCACTCGTTCGGTAATATCGCGGACAACAACTATATAATATGGTTCACCATCAATATTAAGCACGCGAGCTGAAAACTGGCCATATACAGCATGGCCGTCTTTGTGCCGGAACCGGACTTCCATGTTGCGAATCTCACCAAGACTTTTCAGCCCCTCCACCATACGTTCCCGGTCCCGGTGATCTGCCCAAAGATCCAATTCTACGGTTTTCTTTCCGATTACTTCTTCTTTTGCATAGCCGCTCATCTGAGTAAAACCTTCGTTTATTTCCACATATGTGCCATCCATCCGGGTAATAGTTATTGTATCTGGACTAAGATAGAAGGCCTGGGAGAACTTCTCTTCCGATAATTTGAGCTGCTCCTCGATCTTTCTTTGCTCCGTTATATCCTGGGTGACAGATAAGATGCATTCTTCGTCGTTGATAGAAACGACTCGAGCCGACATCAAACCACATAGTTTCCTACCGTCCTTACGACGGTACCACGCTTCCACATTATTGACTTCCCCATGATTTTTCAGCCCTTTGAGCAGGAAGTCCTTGTCTCGCGCATCCACCCAAAGATTCAATTCCGCTCTTGTTTTGCCAATCAATTCTTCTTTAGTATAGCCCGTACTTCTGCAAAAACTTTCGTTCACATTCGCATACGTGCCATCCTGCCGCGCAACGCAGATCGCACTTGGGCTCATCTGATAAATTTTATAAAACTTTTCTTCCGACTGTCGGAGATGTTCTTCCATTTGCTTGCGTTCCTTAATTTCATTATTTAAGGAAGCTACAAGCGCGGCATTGTTCAAAGCAAGCGAAGCAAGATCGGCAAACCGCTGGAACAAAGACAGCTCGTAGTCGTCAAAGATTCGGCCCGATTCGGAAAAAGCTAGGCCGATGGTACCGATTATTCTATCTCTGTTCTTTAGTGGGACCAGCACAAAATAGTGTACTTCGTCGAAAACAGACTCGGGTAAGCGATGTTCCCATGTACTGTAATTGTCAACAACGGCAATTCGACCTGTTTTATATACTTGTCCGAAAAGTCCTTCCGCAATTGTTCCCTCATACTCAAACTCAGCAAATACGCCTGTTCCTTTCTTTAAAGAAAATGTTCCATTTTCTTCATTCATGAACTGCACGAAACTATTCGGAACGCTGAAAATCTCCATAGCTCCGGAAATAATTTTTTTCAATATATCGTCGTGATTAAGATCAGCTATCAAATCAAGTGCTATATCGTGCAGCAAATTAAGCACCACATTTTGACGATAGAGTTTTTCTTCTTTTGTCAATAATTCATCAAATTGCTGCCGCAACTCCTCTTCCGAAGCGGTAAGTTCCTCGTGAGCGGCCAAAAGTTCCTCGTGCAACAATTGATATTTTTTTTCGCTTCTTTTTAGAGCCTTTTCTTCTGTTGTCCGGCTGAGATCCCGGACTATGCTGACAAATGCATCCTTGCCCGCGAAAAGAGTACTCTTAAAACTTATCTCCACCGGAAAGTGCGTCCCATCTCGCCTTAAGTGGACGACCTGAAATAAAACGTCCTCTTGCCCGACTACTTTCATCTGATCGCTAATGATATGCCTTTCCTCAGGAGAATACAAATCTTGAACACGAATGTAGTGAAACTCGTCGGCAGAATAACCGTAAACATTGGAAGCCGCACGATTTGTATACATCACTTTACCGTAAACATCAAAGACGAAAATAGCATCGCGCACTTGCTCCGCTATATTTTGAAATACGGCGATAGCAAAGATAGTCTCTATTGCCTCATGTTTATCCTTCTTATCATGCACTGTTATCACCTCTTGCTGGTTCAAATGATAAGTCTGTTTGCCGACGCCCAGCATTCCTTGTTTATTTAGCACTCTTATTAGCAAAAAATGACACTTATATACTTATAACATACATATACTGATAATATTTGTCAATCTTGATCAATAATTTTATATTAAACTATCCTTGTTACTCTTAGAAATAGCAACTTCCGGTTTTGCGGGTAATATTAGTACTAAATTAAATAATACGCAGTAAGCCAATAATAACACTCCAGTAGATACATTAGACAAAAGAAAGGCAATCTTTATTCTTTAACAAAGAATTAGGATTGCCTTTTTTGTATTTTGTGTTATAACAAGCAGCTGTTTTTTGAGACTGTTTATAAAAAAACTGTTTTAGGTCATGGTTTAGGACAATATGACTTTTCTAGTTCACTCTTCTGCATATTTTCCGTTTGCAAGACTCTTAAACCATTGAGAATATAATACGGGATTATACAAATAACCCTCCTGCAGATCTGTTTTGATGTAATTCTCAAAAGAATTACGCGTTGCTTTAGAAAGATCGATATCACTATAAATTATTTTAACATCTGTTGCAATCGCAGGGTTTGTGCCATAATAACCAATAACTTGCAGTACCCTTTTTATCGTCCATAGGCCCAACTAGAAAACTAGCGCCCGGAAAATGAGTTCCCATGAAATTCCATTTTTAGATATTTCACCACCAATTAAATCTACAGTTGCAACAAATAAATCACTTTGATACGAGTCAATTATCCCCTCTGGCCCCAATGCTATTGCTGAGTATACGCCTTATTAATTACAGGCGGCGTCCACAAGCCGTTCAATGTCTCTTCTTTGGGCCAGTAAAGGCGCATCGCACACCAGAATGGTCCGTTCGGAGCAGGAAGCCAGTTTGTTTCCTTATCGACACCAGGAGACTCATGTTGAATGTAAAGAGTTATTCCGCCATCAGCATCACGTTGCAAGAACGGCAACAGCGGGGAATTGATCAGATAACGCTGCAGCGAATTGGCCGAAAGCAAACTTGACGGCAATTCATACATCGTCAATGACCAAAACGCATTGACCGGTGGCAATTGGCCGGGCGGAATCCGCAGAACATATGCATTCTTCGCACCATCAAAAGGCTGCCCGTCGGAGTCCTTGCGATAAACTGGATACATTGCTTCCTGGCTCGAGTTGCCGTAAATACCAGTCATAGCGCCCGCACAACGATACAGATAGTTATTTTTCATGTATTCTCTGGTACCAAATAGATCGCCGCTTTTCAGCTTGCCTGTCGCCAATTGTTCTTTTATAAAAAGAGTTAATTCTGAGACTGCATCCGCCATACCATCTTGGATGGCTTTCTTCATCTCAGGCGATAATGCATCAGATTCAAAGCCACAGCCAGCTCCTACGCCGATTTTAGAAAAGCGTTCCATCAGCTCGCGCTCCGACGGATGCGTCGGACAGAAGCGAAGAACAAAATTCAGTACATTGAAAAACTCCAATGACGTCCTTTCCTCTTCCGGTGTCAAAGAAGCAACTAGTTCCAATTGTGGAGCGGCTTTCGGAGCAGGTTGGCCAAGAAAAGAAGACAGGGGTTGCACCCGATAGGCTGCTTGAATCTTTCGGACATTTTCAAGATCGCCTGGATTAAACAATTGCGTCCGGTAAAACGCTATGACCAGCTCCGTCTCCGCTCGAAACACTTTCTTGATTCCTTTGGGAACTTTTCCTTGCCACTTTGGCCCAACAACGAGGTAACTGCCTCCATCATTGCCAGTAGTACGGCTACCAATATAGTCAAAATTAAAAGTATATGCATCAATCAATTGAACCGAAAAATATCGGCCCTTCTTAATTTGCGGCACTGTAAGAACGATGGGTTCGGTTCGGAGATCCATGCAAAGAAAAGAGTATGGCGTATCGGAATTTGGTGTTTGAACCGTCTTGTCTTTCGGTGTAAACACATGATCAAAATTCACAAGAGTATTAAAGGTCCCCTTCGCCTCAGGCACAGCACTGTCAACAATAGTTTTGTTCATGATACGATAACTGTCTACCAAAGGGAATCCGTAAATATACGCTTCCTTGGCGATCAGGCGTGCTTCCTCTGGCGTAATGTCTGGCGCGGCCTGTACCGTAGATGATAGGCTAACGACTACCCCTATCACCATAACCGCCAGGATTGTTTTTAGAGCCCTTATTATCTTCATGTTAGTTTCTCCTTCCTGCCTTGCAAAAAAATCACCTTTTTAAATCATTGCTTAATTCCAAAACTTAGTAAAGAAAGCATTATTTTAT
>Ga0316604_10001353_pt1 | contig 21994 bp, 16 predicted proteins | sample OWC_soil_day20_C_FD_207650 | JGI IMG/M metagenome (GOLD analysis project Ga0316604, IMG submission 207650) | Wetland soil microbial communities from Old Woman Creek delta, Ohio, United States - OWC_soil_day20_CT | ecosystem: Environmental > Terrestrial > Soil > Wetlands | place: USA: Ohio...
GTAACTGCCAAAGATCCCCACGGAACAAGCGTAGCCGCTGTCCAAACAGCCGCCATTTGGGCCATAGAAGCTAAATAATCCACATTGGCCCCAATAGGCGTACCCAAAGCCATTGCGATACTAACTCCCAAAGGAATAGCGGCATATCCCGAGCCGCTAAAAGCTGCTAAAGCACTGGCAATGGTAACGATTACTGCCACCATAAAGGTATTGATTGGCACTTGAGCCGCAATAAAGTAGCCCCAATCAAACATCAGTCCCTGGGCCGTTTTCACGCCAAGAATGTCCTTTAGCGAGTCACCCCCTAACCAGAAAAAACCAGCGATAATGACAACTGGACCAAAAACCTTAACCGCAAACATCCAGCCGTAACGAGCATGCTCCATCACCCGTTCGAAAGCTTTATTGCCATACTGAAACACTGCGCTGATCATTGTCAATGACAGCGCGGTTCCACCAACCAAAGCAGTAGCCTGCCCACCCTTTAGTCCAAGCTGGAACATATAAAATATAGCGATACAAAATACCATTGGGATACACCAAGCCATAACCCTGCCGATCAAGCTTACTTCTACGACGACCGCAGCCGCAGCTGCCTTATCCCGCAGTTTTTCCGTATAATTCGCATGGCCGTGACTGGCCTTAATAGACCGCCGGGCGATGATGAACGATGCCATTGCCGCAGTAATAGAAACAGCCGCCCAAACTGGAATGTTTGCAGAAATTATGTCAGTTATCGGAATTTTTGTTAGTTTGGCAGTCACGGAAGGTGTCCCTTGAATAATAAAGTCGCTCGAAAGTCCAATTCCTTCGCCAAATACGGATAAAGACATGGCAGCGCTAATCGGCGGCAAGCCGCCAACAACGGCCGCTGGCAATACCAGCGCCCCCAACAAGGCAACAGCGGGGGTCGGCCAGATAAACCACGATAAAACCAACATCGACAAGCCGAGTACCCAATATGAGATACCCGGTTTTCTGAGCAGACGGCGCAGCGGTGCTACCATTAAGCGGTCAGACCCCATATCTTCCATAGTTTTCGTCAGCATGACGATGAGAGCAATCACAATGATGACATTTAATAAATCGGTCGTGGCCGTCATAATGGCATTAAATGCCACCTGCAGTCCACCAATTATACTCCCTTTCAGAATAGAACCCACAACCAACAAACCAACCGAGGTCGGCAGCAACGCATCCCGCCGAGTCGCCAGGCATCCCAACGTTATTAGTACAAACAGCATAAAGACCCAATCTGCCAAAGACAGTGCCGCAGTCTGCATAATAACCTCCATCGTTTGTCATCCGACTGGATTTTTCCATCCTCGCTTTCATTCTATGGCAAACTAGTTGTTCTTGCAAGGATGCTGTCCGTACCTGGTACGTGTGACACGCGCTCTAAGTTGTGTTGGTTTGGAGCGGTAAAGGTATTCTATGCAAGAAGCAAGATTTGACGCTTGTTAAAACAAATTTGACTGTGTTTAATTATTGCAAAATACTGATTTTTTAAAAAATAATGTGTTATGATAAATTAAACGACAAATTTTTCAAAACCTATAGAAATAAATTCCCTTGATTATTTCCGTCATTTATAAGGGAGGAAATCATGAGAAATGCATTTCGGGCCATTAATCCGGTTTATAGCTTTTTACCTGCAGAAGCCGATGGGTTTGACCTGCTCACTGCCCTGGCTTTGGATCTGTCATGGACATGGTGGCATGCTGCGGATGAGATTTGGAACCAGCTAGACCCTGAGCTATGGGATCTTACGCACAATCCATGGATTGTTCTGCAAACCGTTTCGCATGAGCAGCTTAACCGTTTTTTAGCAGATCCGGCTGTTCGCAAAAAAATCGAGGATATCATGCAAGAGCAACAACGCATGGCCGGTTCGTCCACTTGGTTCCAAAAAAATCATTCAGAAGCTTCGCTGCGGTGTGTCGCTTATTTCAGCATGGAGTTTATGCTAAGTGAAGCATTGCCTATTTATTCCGGCGGCTTAGGCAATGTAGCCGGCGATCAACTTAAAACTGCCAGCGATTTAGGAGTACCGGTCATTGGCATAGGGCTGCTCTATCAGCAGGGTTATTTCCGGCAGGCCATCGATCGAAATGGCAACCAACTGGCTCTGTTCCCTTACAATGACCCCGGGCAATTGCCGATTATGCCGCTTCGGAATCAAAAAGGAGAATGGTTGCGCCTGAAGGTTGAGTTGCCGGGCTTCTCGGTTTGGTTACGGACCTGGCAGGTTCAGGTTGGCAATGCAAAGCTGTATTTGTTGGATAGCAACGATGCGGCAAATCTGCCTGTTTATCGCGGGATCACCAGCGAACTATACGGAGGAGGCCCAGAGCTAAGGCTGGAGCAGGAAATGGTTCTCGGCATTGGCGGGTGGCGATTGCTGGCTGCACTTGGAATCCAACCGGATGTTTGCCATTTAAACGAAGGACATTGCGCTTTTGTTGTTTTGGAACGGGCTCGAGCTTTTATGCAAGAGAGCGGACAACCTTTCCCCGTCGCGTTGGCAGTTACTCGTGTTGGCAATCTTTTTACCACTCACACGGCAGTAGCCGCCGGCTTTGACCGCTATCCGCCTGCGCTTATTCGGCAATATTTTGGCGATTACATAAAAAATCAGCTGGGAATTACTCTTGATGATTTTTTAGCCTTGGGACGCCAGGATCGTAATAATCCTGAAGAAAGTTTTAATATGGCTTATTTGGCAATTCGCGGCAGCGGGATCGTCAATGGGGTGAGCCGTTTGCACGGGCAAGTAAGCCGGCATATTTTCGAGCCAATTTTTCCGCGTTGGCCAAAAAACGAAGTACCGGTTGGCTATGTCACGAATGGGGTTCATATGCCAAGCTGGGATTCGCCATGTAGCGAAAATCTGTGGTCGATGGTTCGTGGCAAAGATCGTTGGTTGGGCTCAACGGAAACATTGACGGAACGGGTCCGCCAAATTGGCGATGTCCAACTTTGGAAGATGCGTGCAGATGAGCGCCGTGCTCTTGTTGAATATATTCGCAAATGGCTTTTTCGTCAGGTGGCCTCGTGGGGCGCCTCTTCGGAAAGTCTTGCCAAAATTGAGCATATTTTTGATCCTAACGTATTGACGTTAGGGTTTGCCCGGCGTTTTGCAACCTATAAGCGACCCAATTTATTATTGCATGACCCAGAGCGATTAACCCGCATATTGACAGACCCTCAGCGGCCAGTTCAATTGGTAATCGCGGGTAAAGCAGATTCGCGTGATCTTGCCGGGCAGGCATTGATCCGGGAATGGACCACTTTCATTCGGCGACCGGAAATTCGCCCCCATGTCGTATTTCTTAGCGATTATGATATGCGACTGGCAAAAGAACTGTTGCAGGGGATCGATGTTTGGATTAATACACCGCGGCGACCATGGGAAGCGAGTGGAACGAGCGGTATGAAAATACTCATCAATGGCGGCATCAATCTTTCCGAGTTGGATGGTTGGTGGGCCGAGGCTTACACGCCGCAAGTGGGCTGGGCAATAGGCGACGGACAGGAACACGGCGATGATCCGGCATGGGATGCCATTGAAGCCGATGCCCTATATAATTTACTGGAAAACCAAGTCATTCCAGAGTTTTATACGCGCACCGACACAGGCATTCCCGTAGCTTGGGTAGAGCGGATTCGTGAAAGCATGGCCTGTCTGACGCCCCAGTTCTCTGCTAACCGTGCGGTAAGAGAGTATACTGAACAGTATTATTTGCCGGCAGCAATTGGCTATCAACATCGGGCCCGCAATAAAGGGGAAATCGGGCAAGGAATCGTTGAGTGGCAGCAACAACTAGAAAAAAACTGGCCTTCTCTGCGTTTTGGAGAAATGAAGATTGACAGCAACGAGAGCAGCCATATATTTACTCTCCAGATTTACCTTAATGAAATAGATCCTCAATCGGTACGGGTCGAGCTTTATGCGGAAGATCCCGATGGCCATAATCCGATTTGGCATGAAATGGTAATGAGTTTTCCGCTGGAGGGAGCTTTGGGTGGCTATGTTTACAGCGCGACTCTTCCTTCTGACCGTTCCGCTTCCGATTATACGGCGCGTGTGATGCCAAATCATCCAGATGTTTCGGTTCCGTTGGAAGTATCGCTAATTAAATGGCAGGATCATTGACTGTCACAGCCAAACTAAATTACAGCACCATAACCCATATGCCAGCAGTGCGGCTACATGTTTGCCATTGAGTTTAGTTTATTGTTTGATTTGCAGCCCCGGGCAATTATGAAGGCCCTTACTACCTATCCAAGACTCCTGTAACGAGGAGGAGATGCTATGCTGACTAACTTTCTCCGTTTACTGTTAAGTCGCCAGATAAAGCCGCTTTATTTCGACAACAATAACACGCTCAGACCCGACCTATCTGCGCCCCGAAAGGGGATTTATGTGCATATCCCCTTCTGCCAGACACTTTGTCGATTTTGCCCTTACAACAAGGTTGTTTATGACCCTAAGCTGGCCGCCGAATTCGTCGAGGCGTTGATTGCCGAAATTAAGTCAACCCAACCTTTTGTTGGCAATCATAACGACATCACCAGCATATATTTTGGTGGCGGCAGTCCGGCCTTGGTGGCACCAGACCTCAAGCATATTATCAATGCCATTCGCAGTATTTATGAATTGAATGGCGACATTGGTGTAGAACTTCATCCACGTGATGTTACCGCCCAGAACATTGAATATTTGAAAGCGGCCGGCGTGACCATGGTGAGTGTCGGGATTCAATCATTCCAGAAAGCTTGTCTTAAGGCACTTGGGCGAAAGGACAATCCTGGCTGCGATAAACTGCAGACTTTACAAGCTGCCCGGTTTAGAGCAATCGACGTGGATTTGATTTTTGGCATTCCCGGACAGTCTGTTGATGACTTGGTCGCCGATTTCATATGCGCCGTAAGCAACGGAGCGACGCAGGTCTCTACATACCCGTTTATCGACTTCTCTTTTGCCAATAATGATCAAAAACCACTGGGGGCGACCCAGAAGCGGCAGATGCTCAACGCCTTGATTGCCTCGGCCCAGAAATACGGATACGAACGTTCATCTGTGTGGACCTTTGCCCGTACCGGCACCCCGCAATACTCGTCCGTAACCCGCGATAACTTCATCGGGTTTGGACCCAGTGCCAGTTCTCTTTTACGCGACGAATTCAACATCAATACGTTTTCGGTTCCAGAATACATTCGAGCAGTAAAGGAAGGGCGATCAGCCACCACGCTTACCATGCACTTTAATGACCGCTCAAGAGCTCTATTCTGGTTATTCTGGAACGCATACAATCTGAATTTAAGTGAAAAAGTGTACTTCGAACTTTTTGGCACACCACTTAAAACAATGTTCGCGCCAGAACTGGCTTTAGCGAGGCTTCTGCAGTTAGTTGTACCTACTGAGTATGGATATCGGTTGACAAAATTCGGGGCGTATATTTTCCATTTGGTGGAACAGGCGTATACCCATAACTATATCGACAAAGTATGGAGTACCGCGCGATCCGAAGCCTGGCCGATGCATGTTGACCTCTATTAGTCGGAGGGAATTTACAAAAATTATATGTAAAATAACGATCCCCCGGCATAGCCGGGGGCATTTCACTTTTCTTTATTTTTTCCGCCACGTAGTCGAACAAAGTTATTAAGTGCCACCACTACGAAAAGCATCTCCCGCCAAAACATACTAATCATCAAATACACATTTTTGTCCGGGAATAAAATACGGAATCACGGCATACTTCAAGGTTCACTCTTGATTAACCGCTCCACAATCTCAATATCAGCAGGAAGCAAAGCATAATCCAGCATTATATTCGGTTTTACCCAATGATATAACATCATGGCTATTCCTTGCCTTTTTTTATCATCCAGGAATACTTAAGTTATCCCGTTCTTCTTTATTTGCATAGTTTATTCTTTTCATTTCACGGTATCCAATATAATCCCTAAATCAAAACCGCCACGTTCAGCACGCTTTTTCTCTTTTATTGCTAATACTTCAGCAAAGGAAAAGCCCTCCCTATGAGCAAGTCCGTCGACAACTTCAACCAAATCTGCCAATTCTTCCACACATGGCGTTATCCGGAATTCCTCAGCTTCTTCTTGCAATTTGTTCAACAAACGTCTACGGACACTATCAAGATCCATGTCCCGTCGACAAATGGCTTCTTTCCCACTAGCTGCAATAATTTCCGGTATCTTATCCCTTACCAGTTTCTCAAAACGCATAACAGAACCCGTTTCCGCCGGATACGGCACCAGAGGAGATTTGATATTACGTACGCCCCCACGCGGATCAATAACATCACCGGAAAAACGTGGAATTAAATGCATATGCACATGAAAGATCGTCTGTCCGCCCCAATGATTGACATTAACACCAACGTTCCATCCATCCGGTTGAAGTTCCTTTTCCAAAATATTCTTTCCCTGTTGTAGCAAATCGTGCATAGCTGCAATTTCATCATTCTCTAACTCAAAATAAGAAGCCACATGCCGTTTGGGAATGATAAGCAAATGACCTCTATTGACCGGATATAAGTCGTAAAGCCCGTAAGATAAGTCATTTTCCAATACCCATTTTTCACTATCTATTGTACAAAAAACGCACTCATTCTTTCTCGCCATTTTTATCCATGTCTCCTTCTTTATATCCCTTTTGTTGCCCACCTTCACCATCGCGTAGTTTTCGAGTGAAATATGCAGCTGTTCGCCATTCAAGAATATCTTTAACCTGTTTCAAGAAGGCTGATGTGAAATAAGTTCGGATTTCATCCTTTAATGACAACCGATAATTCACTTCATCAAATTCAAAGAAAGAAGACCCGCTGCTACATAAAGCCCTAATAGGCTGATTTTTAAACAACGTCTTTAAATTCCCCCACGTACTGCATTCTTCAAAACGTTTTCTTTCTTCCGAATAAAATCTATTCCACGATGCCTCCATCGCCGCAAAATCCACCTGGCTCTTCCAGATATCATCGGTGATAAGCGCCGCAATAATCGGCATTTTATATGACTTTACCATCGTCGTTGTCTCCAGATAACGCAAAAACACTTCGGCCGGCGTGTTTAACCACGCTTTTTCCTCATCCGTAAGCGCTTGTTTTTCTTCTAAAAACCGCAACCAGCCACCTTCCCGAAGAAACAGGGAGAAAGACAAATCTGAACCATGGTATGTTTCCAAACGCGTCGGTCTGCGTCCCAGATCGCGACATAGCTCCTGGTAAACCGCATCTAATCTTTTTTGCAAAGGATCATTTTTGCGCATAACTTCAAAGAGTTCAATCAGCTTAAAATCAAATTGCACTTCGCACCCTTCAGGATAGGAAACCTCGTGCGGCAAGGGCACACTACGCTTTTCTTCAAACAAACGCCGCGGATTTTCTCCCGCCAGCAGGGCCGGTACCCAGTGCGCCCGATGATAGTTCCCTATAAAGTCAAGAACCGTTACTTTTTCCTTACCGGGATGAAGGCGTAACCCTCTTCCCATTTGTTGCAAAAACACCACCGGAGATTCGGTCGGCCGTAAAAAAAGAACCAAGTCAACTGCCGGAATATCAACACCTTCGTTAAACATATCAACTGTAAACAATACTTTAATCTTGCCAGTTTGCAAGGCGGTAATTGCCTCATTCCTCGGCAGAAATGCATCCGACCCGGACGTTGGAGAACTGACAAGCCCCGCCGCTTCTATTCCCGATGCACGAAAAGCAAGCACCATCGCCTCAACATGCTGTATACCAGCACAAAACGCCAATGCGCATTGTCCTGCGTACCGCAGGTACCGTGCAATAATATAATTATTCCTTGCCCCACGGCTCAGCGCTTCTTCCAAAGCTTTTATGTCATAGTTGCCGTTTGACGACGGAATAGCTTCATAATCCGTATCATCATAAAACGCATAATAGCAGAACGGTGCCAGCAAGCCACGTTGCACAGCTTCTTTTAAATACAATTCAAAAATAATCGTGTCATCGCAAAAGCCCAAAATATCTCGGTTATCAGCACGAAAAGGGGTTGCCGTCAATCCAAGCAGAAACGTTTTTGGTTCAAAGTATCCAAGTACCTTAGCGTAGCTTGGTGCCGCTGCATGATGAAATTCGTCCACAATAATATAATCAAAACGATCTGGCGGCAATACGTCTGGACTAAGATATCTGTCTGCACCAAGAGATTGAACGCTGGCAAAAAGTAAATCCGCACCAATATCTTGCCGTCCATCCACCAGTAATCCACAGCTTGTCTTTGGACGCACGCTCGAAAATGTCTCCATCGCTTTTTCTAGTATCTCCTTACGATGGGCAATGAACAACACTCGCGGACATTGTTGGCTATCAAAAGCAGCCAGGTAAGTTTTTCCAATCCCGGTTGCCGCAACAACTAGCCCTTTTTTAACGCCTTCTTTTCGAGCCACGTTTAAGTAATATAAAATATCCTCCTGTACACCACGTGGCTGAGGAACAGCGATACTTTCACATGGGCACGGCTCATCATATTTCTGAAAAGAAGTTGGTTTCCAACGTGCTGCGTAATGCGCAACAACTTCATCTGTTGCTATTTCCGACTGAGCAAATAACGATTCATATGTTTCCCAAAAATGTTCATAATCGACTGCCGCAGCGGTCTTATCCAAACAGTAATTCCATTCATAACCATGCTGCAATGCCGATGCAGACAAATTTGACGACCCAACATAGACACGATTTCCCATCTCCAGGTCAACAAAATACGCCTTTGGATGAAAAGAAACAGTGCATTCCGGATAAAGTCGCAAGCTAAAGTTTCCGTAATTTCCCAATGCATTTTTGAGCAAATATAAAGCGGAAGGTTCCGTTACCCCGAGATAGCGACCTGTCAAAATCCGTACCGGAACTCCTCGTTCTACTGCACCCTTTAATGCAGGCAGCACCATTCTCACTCCAGACTCCATCAAAAAAGATACTAGCAGATGGATGCCAGTTGCTTCTCGAAAATCAGTTACCAATCGCTCATATAATGAATGTTGCGGTACAGTAATCGCTTTCATAGTAACACCTCTCAGGAACAAAAATGCTCGTAATTTCACTAATACAATGATATCAAATGTCATCTTATTATCTATCTAATCTATGCAAATCGACATTACAATTCACATGCAAGAAAACAATATACAACCTTCTTTTCGACTTTTATTATCGAAAACCTGCGAACCGAATCTCTTTAAACTCATTTGAGCGATCATTTTTAGATAGATTGTCCCTAGATAATAGGAAAGCTCTCCCACAACAATAAACGGGCCGGTCAAGGTGATAAATCTCGCCCAAACCGGCCTTTTTTTGCTTCTATTCAACTTTTGTACCTCAAGCAAACCAATCTTCCCGGAAATATACCTCAGTACCAATTATCAAATCCATTCCCTCCGGTATATGTTGTTTTGACCTACCTTCCCCATTGGCTCACTTTTTTATTGTCGTTCGCCACTAATCAATCATTTCTGATCACAAATCTTTTTGATAGCGGTTATTTCAATCATAGTTCCCCACATATGGATTCCTCCACGATTTGTAGTAACAGCTTCAACTTGTACGAGTAATCCTTCTTGTCTGAACTCTTCCGCAAGACTAATAGGATCATAATGCTTGCCGTCATCTGATATGATCCCCCAAAAACCGCCTTCCAGGTTTACATAGGTTACATTTCCCCTGAAACTTAGCGACTGAGTGGAAGCACAACTGGCACAAGTTGTAAAAGCAAGCAAACACATTACCGCTATTAGGTTCATGATTACAGCTTTTTTCATTCTTTTCATTGCAATCTCTCCGTTCAATTATTATTGCCTCAGAAAACCAATTTACTCGGTCTATCAGCATTAAAATAATCTTTACATCTTATTAAACGAAGCAGATCGTGAAAAGTAACGAAGTTGGCCGTATTTTAATCTTTGCAAACTTCTGGTTAAAAGTCTTATACCTTCCAAGCCGAAGCAGCATAGGCAGTTGTTGTTGAAGCAGGCGATCATATAAGATTAAAACCTTTATCTCGAATAAAGCCACCCAAATTTTCTCTCGGCTTTTCCATCATCAAACGTCCGCATCGTTCACTCCAGGTATCCTGAGATTTGCCATTGGTTCTTTGACGGTAATATTCAGCAATTTCCTGATCATAGCCAGCAATGCGGTCATCGTCCCCCGCCTCTTCATACTGATCCACTTTATATACTGCTTCAAATGGGAGCCTTGGTTTTTGTCCAGGATTATCATCCGGATACCCCAGGCACATACCAAACACCGGGTAGACCAAATACGGCAGATTCAACACTTTGCCCATAGCATCAATATCATTCCGGATTCCCCCTACATAGACTCCGCCCAACCCCAATGACGCGGCGGCAATATAAGCCTGTTGTCCAGCTAACGTGGCATCGACAGTTGCCATCAGAAACATTTCATTATTTGAAAGAAGCTGACTGTCCTTACCTTTCCAGTACTTTGCTGCCCGGTGCAGATCAGCACAAAAGACCAGAAACACCGGGCAATCGACCACCCATTTTTGTCCCCCAGCAATCTCTGCTATTGCCGCTCGCTTTTTCTGGTCTTTAACATTGATAATAGTGTATGCCTGAAAATGGCTGGAAGTGGAACTCCACTGGGCAACTTTTATGATTTCCTTTACTGTTTCTTCTTTTACAGGTATATCCTTATACTTCCTTATGGATTGATGAGAAGCCAAGATATTGATTGTTTCGTTCAAATTATTCACCTCTATTTTGTTTGGTTTTAGTGCAAAAACTAAATTCCTGATATAATCTTACCCTAAACTTGAAAGCCAACGTGCCTCTCCTTAGGCATAGTCCTCGATTGAAAACACATAAAACCTCAGCATTGGTAAGTGCTAGGGGTAGGGTATATTACCAGAGAGGAAGGTTAGTTATTCATCGATGGAACCGCCCTTTGCTTACGTCCCCCCTTGGCATCACTGCTTCTTAAAGCTAATCCCGGAAAAAATCAGTTTTTCACCGTCAGCCTCCTGCCGAACCAAGATCGTTTCCATCATCCGTTGACCTAACGCATAAATCACGACCTCCCGATCCGAAACCGGATATAATACCAGTTCACCCAACTTAGCGGCCTTCACATCGGTTGTCAGACTCATCGTCAGAAAGCCTTGTTTGTTCACCTTCAATTCCAAAGAATCTATTGCCAGCAACTTGTTTTCCTCATCATGAGTGCGATAGACCCCTTGTCGCTTCCGCCAAGCCTCCGGCAACTTATAATCGATAATCCGTTTGCCAACTGCGGCTACGTCTTTCCCCAACTGGATAAATACAACATCCTCCCCGTTCACGGTACGAAATGCAATGCGCATCTCTTGCAACTTCGGATAAGGCAGAGGCAATATCCCCCACAGCCGATACTCCGGTCGAAGCCACCCCCCTTTATCAGGCAGAAGTTCCACCTTTTTCCCCTGCAGTTTGGCCACATACGATCCCTTCCGAGGTTCTTGCACTTCCAGCAATCCGATAATCGTTCCATAGTTGCCGGCATAACTCGCCGGTTCAGGCAAATCCGGCGGCAACTCTGCAAGTTTATGCTCTGGTTTTACCGTTGGCGGCAAGAGACCGGCATTGACCGCTATCGCCCCTTTGAGCAATTGTTCGGCGATAAGGTTCACCCGTTCCGCCGCCCCCGCCGAATTGGCTAACACCACAACCGCAATTTTTTCCTTTTTAACCCCCATAACCTGCCCATGAAACACATACATATGCCCACCGTGACTAAAATCGCCGCCCACATACGCCAGCGAAGGATTTTGCAGGAAAAACTCGTAACCGATCTTACAATTTCCATCTAAAAGCACCGCGTCATTTTGCGCCGTAAGCATTTCACGAACCAGAGCCGACGGCAATACCTCCGTTCCACCATAAACGCCGTCATTTAAAAGCATAATCATCATCTTGCCAAGATCATTCACACTGGTATAAAGATTTCCGGCCGGTACATCCCGCATCACGACATCCTGTTCCAGCTGGCCTTTTTTGTTATAGCCCTGGGATAACTTTTGCGCAATATGAGGCTGAAGACAATAAGATGAATGCACCATCCCCAATGGCTGGAATACCACTTCTTGCATAACGGACTCATATTCCATCCCGCTGACACGTTCCAGCATAACCCCCAACAATCCCGCACCAAGATTAGAATAAGAATAAATCGTCCCCGGCGTATATGCAAGATATTCTTCCGCCAACAAAGAAACTATACTCTGAAATGATGCGGGCTGCTCGCCCCACATTCCTTTCACGATATCACTCGGTAATCCAGAATGATGGGTCATCAGTTGACGCGGCGTAAATGCCGGCTCCGTCGCAAATCGCGACTTCACCTTCAGTTCGGGAATATAACGCTTGATCGGCGCATCAAGATCCACTTTTCCAGCCGCTTTGAATTTCAGAACCGCAATCGCGTTTGGGATCTTGGAGATTGAGCCAACACGATAAACCGTATCCGGAATTGCAAGCTTTTTAGTTTCCCGGTCTGCATACCCATATCCTTTCGACCACACAATGCGGTCACCAACTATGATCGCGGCGCTGAGACCAACAATATTGTTGCGATCCATCTCATCCAGTATCAATTCAGACGCATATTGCTCCAAAGCCCTATGATCTCCTTGGTGAAGCTCAGGAAGCGGCAATGGCTGTGCAACCTGCGACGACCCAAATAGCAATCCCCAAATTGCCCAAGCTGCCAGAAGCAGAAAAACAATGAGCCCTCCCCCTTCCAAGACTCTTTGCTTGCCCGCCACGCTTCCGACTTTTTTCCTCAGTCCCATGCTCAACCCTCCTTACCGCAAAAACAACCGATTATTTATTGCGGCTCCGATGATTAAAATACTTATTCTCCCTTTTGCTTACTGATACCTGTCTCTGTCCACTTTAGCTATGGTCTCAGCCTTGCTCATTATTTATATTTTTCCAGCTTGTTTTTAACCACTACAAGTTCTTCCCGCATAACTGGACGGCGCGGATACTTGACAGCAAGGCGTCCCATGAGTTCGATCGCTTTTTCTTTTGCGCCAATAGCCGCAAAGTCTTTTATTTTCCGACAGACTTGCCTATGTTTTCTCCGGTCAGTCGCCTCCAGCGCTTCCTCCTCCTATGCATGCTTCAAAGATTGCACAGGATTCTGCCGGAAAATTTTCTGCCAATTGGTTAAAATCCATCCCCCTAAAGTAAAAATCCGCCTAAACTCCACGTCTAGGCGAACATGAGACACACATATTCAATTCCCTCAAGAGCCTTGAACCGCATGGTTTAAGGCTTTTTCCGCTCTATCAATGCCACGCACTCAAAGTATGGTTTGTGCCATCGGCAATACAGTGTGCCGCCAAGGATATCCAAAAACTAAATCCCTGATATAATCTTACCATAAACTATGCCTTATCTGCGTAATGGTCGCCCATCGCTGTCCGTAAATTGCTTCCTGGAAAGATGAATTAAGTCTATCGCCAGGCCAATGCCAAGCAGTCCGAATGTTAACGAGTAAACAATTCCTGTTATGATTTTGCCGACATAAAACCGATGCAATCCAGCTGCCAAGCTAAAAATAAACATTGATGGATATTCGTTTACGCCAAGCAAGCCAAAAACTGCTAAGATTCCAGCAATTATACATAGAAATGCCGCAGGGATCCTTCTTTTTCGGGAGATAAATGATATACACTTTGGAGCCACTTTGGACATCGTATTGCTAAATATTGATATGGCTTCCTTTTGACGGTGAATATTTTCGCCACAATTACTGCAAGCAGTGGACAGTTGCGTAATCTTACTACCACATTTAGGACATTTCATAATATCCCATCCTTATTTATTTTTCTGAAATAAGACCCGCCTTCTAGGCATTGCAGCAGACAAGCTAAATTACAAGCCGTTACACAATAAAATGTTGTCTTTATTAAATTTGTCTCAACTAGGTCTGATCAAGCTTTATACTCAGTATATCTTTATTATAACGCTTGTCGTTCGCAGAAGTATAATCATGGCATAAGAAAATTTATCATCGCCAAAAAAATAACCAAAGTTTCCATTGTTTGACCAGAAACTAACTTCCAGCCATCAAATACAAAAAGAGCACCTCGCGAGAGATGCTTTTCATTATTTTGTACGAACGTTGATGTTCTTTTTTTAGTTGATAGTTCATCAACGTCAGCAGAAGTAACAAGAACAGCCACTCCGCAGGCAATTGCATCGATTTCCAACAACTTTCGGGGAAGATCAGCGCATCAGTCCGCTGCTACTTTTAACGGATGAGGGTGTGCCGCTTGCCTTCCCTTTCTTTCTTGACTCAGTGGATTATTGACAAGCGTCGATATACTGCAAGAGTTCCTCTGTTTTTTCCTGCATTAACTTCGCTTTGCCTCTGCTTTCCACATTCAATCGCAACAGCGGTTCCGTATTCGACATGCGAACATTAAACCGCCAGTCTTCATATTCAACGCTCAGACCATCGGTTCGATCTATCACAACGCTGTTGGGAACATAAAACTCTTCTATCTTCGCTAAAATTTCCGCCGGATTGCTCACCTTCCGGTTTATTTCACCGCTAACAGGATACCGGGCTATTCTTGCCGCAACTAACTTGGAAAGCGGCTGCTCTGTTAAGCACATGCTTTCCGCCACAAGCAGCCAGGGGATCATGCCGCTATCGCAATAGGCGAACGACTTGAAATAGTGATGCGCCGACATTTCTCCGCCATACACAGCATCTTCCAGCCGCATTCTTTCCTTGATAAAAGCATGCCCTGTCTTGCTCTGTACCGGCTCGCCGGCCAAATCTCTGACCAACTCCATCGTATTCCAGGTGAGTCGTGGGTCGTGAATGATTTTTGCGCCGGGCTGCCGCCGTAAAAACGCCTGCGCCAGAAAACCGACAATATAATACCCTTCGATAAAATCCCCTTTTTCGTCAAAGAAAAAGCACCGGTCAAAATCGCCATCCCAGGCAATCCCTAAGTCCGCTTGGTGCGCTCGCACTGCCGCAGCCGTCACTTCCTGGTTTTCGCGTAAAATTGGATTGGGAATTCCCTGTGGAAACGTACCATCCGGATTATGGTTCAGTTTGATAAATTCGAATGGCAATACTTTCTCCAGAGCATCAATAACCGGTCCGGCACAGCCATTGCCGGCATTCACCACGATGCGCAGCGGTTTTAGAACGCCTACGTCAATGTACGTCAAAAGATGTTCCACATAATCCGGCATGCTATCGACCTGCGTGATTTTACCGCGTTGCTTCGCTGGCACAACGTCTTGGGCAAAGTTCCCGCTGATGACCTTCTCTTCCAGGTCCCGCAACCCTGTATCCCCGCTAATTGGCCGGGATCCTTTTCGCACCAGTTTCATGCCGTTATAATCTTGTGGATTATGGCTGGCAGTTACCATGATGCCGCCATCCAACGACAGATGCGAAGTGGCAAAATAAATTTGTTCCGTACCACACAGTCCAATGTCCGCCACATCACAGCCCGCATCCGTCAATCCACGGATAAGCGCTTCTGTCAAGGGCCGGCTGGATAGACGAATGTCCCGCCCCACAGCCACCTTTTTCGCTGACAGAATTTCACAAAACACTCGTCCAATACGATAGGCCATTTCCTCGTTCAATTCTTCAGGCACCCGCCCACGAATATCATACGCTTTAAAAGCATCCCGCTTCAATTCCACTACATAACCCTCTTTTCTCAGACTCGTCCATAACAATCTTCAAACCGGACAATATCGTCTTCTTCAAGATAATCCCCATTTTGAATCTCAATGATTTCCAACGGCATTTTCCCGGGATTTTCCAAACGATGTTTGGTCGAAGGGGGAATATAAATGCTTTCATTCCGATGAACCATTGTTTCTGTTTCACCCAGCGTGACCCTGGCTGTCCCGCCGATCACCACCCAATGCTCACTGCGGTGGTAATGCAGCTGCAGACTCAATTGCTGCCCGGACGTCACCCTGATTCTTTTCATTTTGTAACCTTTTCCTTCACCCATTACCGTGTAACTGCCCCACGGCCGGTATACCGTCGTGTTCTCCGTGGCTTCCTTGCGGCCTCGCTGCGTTAATTCCGTTACCAGATCTTTCATGTTCTGCGACTCGCCTCTGCGGGCGACAACGATGACATCATCGGTTTCAACGACTAATAAATCCTCGAGGCCAATGCCGGCAAGCAAACGACTGCGGCTCATCATCAAGGTGTTTGTGCAGCGAAGCGGCAAGCAATCGCCTTTAATCGCGTTCCCACCCTCGTCTTTTTCCAGCGCATCGTACACAGCATCCCAGGAACCGATATCATTCCAATAAGCTTGGAAAGGAATAATCAGCATTTTCTTGGATTTTTCCGCCACTGCATAGTCAATAGAAATATTGGGCATGTGCGGAAAATTTTCCTGCATTTCAGCAAAAGGAAGTGCCATAACTTGATAAATATCCGGTTGATGTTTTTTGAACTCGGCGCTCATACAATCGACTGTAAAAGCGAACATACCCGAATTCCAGTAATAACCGCCTGTCTCAAGATATTTTTCTGCCGTGGCCAGGTCTGGTTTTTCCCGGAAGGATTCGACGAAAAAACCGTCGCCGCAAGCCAATCCGGCCTGGATATAGCCATACCCGGTCTCCGGCTTATCCGGCTTAATGCCGAAAGTTACAATTTTATCTTGCCCTGCCATCTGTTCCGCTTTTTTTATATCGGCAACAAAGTCGTGTCGGGAACGAACAATATGATCGGAAGGCGACACAAAAACTACTTCATTTTTATCACTCCCGAGCTTATCCAAGCAATAGCGCACTGCCAAAGCAATGGCCGGCGCCGTATTCCGTCCAACCGGCTCTAACAAGATATGGGCCGCCTGCGCCTTGCAATTCGCAAGCTCCGCTTGAACATGATGCTGGTAAGCATCATTGGTAACAATGAGAATATCTGCTGCCGGAACAATGGCTAAAAAACGGGTAATCGTCTGCGCGAGCAAAGATTGTTCGCCGTCAATCTGCAAGAACTGTTTCGGATAAGAACTGCGCGACAAGGGATACAGCCGGGTTCCACCGCCGCCGGCTAAAATAACAATTTTCATTTTATACTCTCCTCTGCAACTCCAGGACCATACTCCACAAGAAACCGCCTGTGTTTTGCCAACGCCAATTTGGCAATGCCATAGCCAACAATACTTTCCGCTCCTTGATTGCGGTTCACGCCAGTAGCCGTAATGCCGTCGAAACAACCGCCGGTATCCGGATCGATCAGGTTTTCTCCCAACGAATTCGCACCGGAATACCAAGCAAAACTGTTTCGGGCTAACTCCAGCATCGCTTGTTCACCGGTAATTTCAAAAGCCGCTAAGTGAGCCAGTGTAGACATCGAGGCTTCCACCGGCTGCTGATCATAGACTGCCGGCTCTTTACCACGTTCCCACCAGCCGTTACAGCCCACCGGGCGGAAAAAACCGTCCCGAAAGGCAGCTCGATCCAGAAACGTCATGCTTTCGCGCGCTATCGAGCGAAACCGCTCCTGCCCTGTTTTTTGAAACGCCACAAACATTGCCCACGGCAGCAGTGCATTATCGTAGGTAAGGTTATCTTCAAACCAGCGCCAGTTCTTTCCTTCTGCACTCCGTTCAAAGCCAATTGCGATGGCTTCGGCGAGCTGGCAAATAAGGCTATCGTCCCCTCTTCCTTCGCCAAAGCTAAGGCCGATCAGAGCATAGGCCTGCCCCCGCAGGTACTTAAGAGAAGGAACCTGCGGCAACGCGCGTTTAACAGCACTGATACAAGCATCCTTTATCCCCGCCGGCATCACCGACGAAGCCAGTGTATACCCTAAGGCCCACAGGCAACGGCCGAAACATTCTTCCGATCCTTGTGTTTCCGTAAATTGACGGCTATAAGTCATAAAATTCCGAAAATTTCCGGTTTCATTCTGGGCATACAAGACGAAGGCCAAGTACCGGTAGATCAAGGCGAGGTATTCCGGTTTATGCTTGTTTTCATACAGCATCACCGCCATAATTAAGGCCCGGGCGTTGTCGTCGGTCGTATACCCTTTGTCCAAATCCGGAACATTATAGCGGGTGTGCTGAAACATGCCGGTATCGTCGGTCATCCGGAAAATATGGGCGTCATCAAACACCGGACGCAAGTTGCTCATTACATCATCCTCAGTTCGCTGTGGCTCACGCCGGAGAGATAATGCGGAGACTGGTGAAGCGGCGAACGGGCGGGCCGCATAGTCTGCAAGGCGAGTTCGGTATATTGAGCGGCTACATTAGCCCACGACATTGTCTGCCCAACGGCCAATGTTTTTCTCTCCATTTCTTCTTTTTGCGCTGGGTTCTCCAATACCGATCGAATACATGCTGCCATCGAGTCGGAATCTTTGAAATTGGCCAGCAGGCCGCGGCCGCCGCTCAGCATTTCCTCCGCATAGCGGTACGGCGTCGATATGATCACTCGCCCACAGCCCATAGCATACGCCAATGTCCCGCTGACCGCCTGCTCTTTGGACAAATACGGCGTCAAATACATATCGGACAAATGCAGATAAGTAATCACTTCTTCCTTGGTCAGATATTTATCAATAAACCGGATATTGTTCTTGACCCCAAGGTCTTCCGCTAAATCCATCAGGCTCTGTCTGTATTTTTCCCCTGAGCTTTCTTTGACACAGGGGTGCGTCTTGCCAAGGATCAGATACACCAGGTTTTCATAATCCGCTGCGACTTTCGCCACCGCTTCGATCCCATACTCCAGGCCTTTGGCCGGACTAATGAGGCCAAAACTGCTAACAACGTGCTTGTTATACAAGCCGTAATTGGCTTTCAGCGTATCGCGCGGCTCTACATTCATTGTTGGTACACCGTGCGGTATGAATACAAGCTTCTTCGGTTCAATGCCATACGTCCCGGCCAAGATCGGAATGGAACTTTCAGCCATCGTTACTACCTTCGTGCTGAGTCTGCCCAAGTCCCGCAGAACAGTCCGTTGTTTCGGCGATGGTTCCATCAACACCGTATGTGTCGTGACGATAAAAGGAATCTTCAACCGTTTCGCCAACTCAAGGATATACTCGCCGCACTCGCCGCCAAATATCCCATATTCATGCTCGATCACCAAGAGATCCGCATGATCATTGGCCCAGAGTGCCGTCATCAGATAGCTCATTCGGTCATGCTGACTCAGCTTGTATTCTACCTCGGGATTTATGTATTCTTCCCTGTTCACCACCGCAATAACACTGGGTCGGATGAAGGGCATTTTCTCCATTTCTTTCACCAGGTCCTCCGTAAAGGTAGCCAACCCGCACTCCCTCGGCGGATAAGTACTTAAAAAGGCAATCTTTCTCATTTCATTTTTTGCAACCATCTATTTTGTCTCCTTCTTTGTCTCTACAACGGTTATTTACCGTTGGACGCCATTTCGTTCGTCGGTCAGGCACTTCTGTCACCATTGGATTTTTCTATCTACACTTTTCTTTTTTTATAGCTTAATCCCTTATGAATAGTCCAATGACCTTTCTTAAAGGCTTCAACATCCACCCATAGTTTTTGCGGTATCGGCTTCTCGGTTGTATACCAATCCCCAGCGCCTTGTACCAATGTTTGCGGCGGCGCCGTCTTGCCAAAATGCGATATGTTGAGAAGCGAAACACTGATTCTGATTGTTGCCTGACTCCCCCCAGGCCATTTCTGAGCTTCAAGGTTTTGGTTCTTGGTTAGCCAGACAACACCCTCGTCTGATTGGTTAAGACAGGCATTTGCCAATATTCCTTCCAGTTTCTCTTCTGTAGTAAAATGATATAGCCTCATACGTTTTGTCCCGGGATTGCTGCTTGATTTATCCTATGCATTCAATCCTTTTCCTTCCGTTTCATCTTCCATTGTTATTTTACGGCTTGCGCCGGTTGTCCAATGGCCAAATTCGCTAGTAAAGTGCCTCATCCAACGATTCCGGACATTTTTTAATATAATCCAGCAAATCGCCCACACTGACGGTAGCCAACGCAATACACGAATCCGCCCCGCCGTAGTACATTCTCAACAATCCGGTCTTATCGTCCAACACCCACCCGCTCGGGAAAACCACGTCGTCAACGTCTCCTTCCCGTTCATACCATTCGGTCGGACCGAAGACCCATTCATCACTTCGGTGCAATACCTTGATAGGATTATCCAAATCGAGTAATGCCAACCCGAGTCGGTAAATCGATCCGGAACAAGTCTGGCGCACTCCATGATACAAAAGGATCCAGCCTTCAGCAGTTTCGATCGGCGGAGCTGCCAGGCCAATTTTTCCACCATCCCACCATCCGCCCCGCCGGGCATGCATCAACACCTGCCGATCGCCCCATTGCGTGAAATCATCAGAAGATGACATCCAGATGTGCGCGCCGGGAACATAGTTTGCGGTAATCGGCCTATGGATCAGGGTCCATTTTTCATTTATTTTGCGCGGGAAAAAGGCAGCATCCTTATCTTCCGGCGGCATGAGCGGCCCGAAGCGCTCAAAATGCTGAAAATCCTTCGTCAGCGCCATAGCCACCAGTGGTCCGCCGCGAGAATAAGCCGTATACGTAATCACCCACTGATCTAATTCAGCAAGCCAAGTAATCCTAGGGTCTTCAATTCCCCACCGTTCCTCGGGGTAATTCTCCGGATCCGGTTCCAATGTCGGAATGCGGTCAATCTGCCAGTTGCTCACTCCGTCATCACTGATCGCCTTCGTAAAATGGGAAAATCCGCGCCGATCCTCCACACGAGCCAGCAATAAGAATTTGCCATGAAACATGGTAGCCGCCGGATTAAACACGGTATGCACGGGATACGGCCAATCTTTCGCTGTCAGTATAGGATTATTAGGATGCCGCTGAAAAAGCTCTTTATATGTATTGTTTCCGTTTTTCAATTTGGTCGTAAATCGATGATTGCCCATGAAAACCCTCCTACGCCCGGCTATTCGTCTTTGGTTTTGCGGATAAAAAAACCGCCTACGAGGATATTCGGCACGTGCCGGCGAGTGTGATGCGTCACACCCAGCTCTTATCCTGTGGCGGTTAAACTCTGTATTCACTTAGTACTTCTCTGTAAGCACTACCAACTCATAATTATGTCAACTTGTTTAGTATAACATAATTATTCACAGTTGTCACTTTTTTATACAATGTACATGTTTCTCTGCACCGTCCCGTACAAATTCAATCATAAAAGTCTCTGGTTTTTGGATATTTGTACTTCTGACGCGAACACAATACACATATCTATGGCTCCGTCATTTTCGGTTGGACAGACTTGCGTCGGAGCAGTAATGTCAGCAAGCCGCCGCAAAAAGCGGCTAAAGCAAGGGCATAAAACACGTCCTGGAACGACAAAATGACCGCTTGACGGGAAACCATCCCATTTAGGACGGCCTTGAAAGCTGCATACTGCCGGGGCCCAAGGCCTTGCCCAGTCATCCAGCCGTGTGTGGCTATTGATAATAGTGAGCTATCCATGCCCTTGTATAAGGTGCAAAGCAGGTGGAATATCTCGGCGGAGGCCGTAGTGGCAGGATTTAGGTATTCCTTTAGCTCCGCGGCATGATAGATTTCGCGGCGAGTCAATAAGGTTTGCGCTAAAACCACGCCTACGCTGCCGCCTATTATCTGGAACAGGTTAAAAATCCCTGAGCTAACGCCGATTTTGTCATGCGGCACCGAAGACATGGCACAATTCGTGAGCGGCGATATGATCAGTCCAAGGCCAACCCCGAATAAAGTCAGCCGGATAAAAAAGTTATGGGTTGAGTAATCGGCGCTGACGGTATTAAACAAGTATAGAGACCAGGAAATCATCATTAGGCCGCAAAAAGTCGGTAACCGTGGACCGAAACGATCACCCAGCCGTCCGCCGACGGGAGATAAGAGCATCAGGGCAACCGACATCGGCAGCATCATAATCCCGGCCG
>Ga0316604_10001354_pt1 | contig 21990 bp, 18 predicted proteins | sample OWC_soil_day20_C_FD_207650 | JGI IMG/M metagenome (GOLD analysis project Ga0316604, IMG submission 207650) | Wetland soil microbial communities from Old Woman Creek delta, Ohio, United States - OWC_soil_day20_CT | ecosystem: Environmental > Terrestrial > Soil > Wetlands | place: USA: Ohio...
CAAATCCTAAGTCTTACATGATCCATGAGGTGGTGGAAGATGTGGAGTATGCGGTGATGCTGTCGACCTGTGCCGGTGCATGGCGCTACCTGATTGGTGACGTTGTGAAGTTTACTTCCGTAAAAGAACATGAAATCATCATTGTAGGTCGTACCAAGCAGTTCCTGAGCCTCTGTGGCGAACACATGAGTATCGATAACATGAACAATGCGATCGATGCCGTGCAGAAGAAGCTGGGTATAACTGTCAATGAATTTACCGTAGCAGGTTTCCCACATGAGAACCTGTTTGCTCACCGCTGGTTTATCGGTACGGACGATGTGAATGTAGACAGTAACCGTGTCCGTGAGATCATTGACCAGACCCTGAGCGAGGTAAATGACGATTATGCAGTAGAACGTACCTCTGCACTGAAGGAGATCTTTGTTGAAATCCTGCCAAAAGATGTGTTCATCGACTACCTGCGCGTAAAGGGTAAGGAAGGTGCAATGAACAAGTTCCCACGTGTGATGAAAGGTGATAAATTGAAAGATTGGGAGAACTTTCTGGCATCCAGGCTGAAGTCAGTGTAAGATAATTAACGAATTATAAAGTTAAAAGAGGGGTAACTTCATCAACAAAGGGAAGAGTTACCCCTTATTTTTAGATAGGAATTTTGTAGCGCATGACATCTGCTTTCTTATCAGCGGTCTTCTCCGGAGTGGCACTTGGACTGGTTTTATCCGTATCTGTCGGCCCCGTCATCTTCGCGATAATAAAATATAGTGTAAATAACGGCTTCAAGGCTGGGATCAGTTTTGCGCTGGGTGTATCATTCAGTGATATATTTTATGTGCTGCTGGGGAATCTGGCCACAGCGTTTTTTCTGGATCTGAAGGAATATAATAAACCTATTGGTATTGTTGGTGGGAGTTTACTGATTTGTATGGGGCTATATGGCCTTCTGTTCAAAAAGGTGAAGATCAGTACCGGCGATGAAAAGCCGGAGATGTTCCGGACCCATGATTATTTAAAGATCTGGCTGGCAGGATTCCTGATGAATTCCCTGAATCCCGGTGTAATACTATTCTGGTTGGGTATCTGTGTTTCGAATAGTCCGCACACGACGGGGCATAAGATTATTACTTACGGAGTATGCCTGGTATGGGTGTTATCTACAGATATATTGAAGGTATTTGTGGCGGATAAGATCAGGCATAAGCTGACCCTGACGAATGTAAAGTGGTTGAATAAGATATCCGGGGCGAGTATGATTGTGTTTGGAGTGCTGTTGTTGTATCAAATGGTATTTAATGTAAGTGCCCTGGGCCATTAATAATCGAATTTAGAGCCTTGCCACAGGCGCTCTGCGAAAAACGCGCTTTTACCGAAGGTAAAAGCACGTTTTTCATTATAAAACAAAAAGCATCCCCTTGCGGAAGATGCTTTTTTTATTTATTGGTGGATTAAAAGCGCTTATTTAATTGTCCATGTTTCCTTACCAGCCAGCAACTTATCCAAATCCCCAGGACCTCTCTTGCTAAATGCATCCTCTACCTGGAAATTTAATTGCTCCTCATAAGTAGGACGGAACCCTTGATAAAACACGCCGAATGGACGTGGGAAATGTCCTTCAATACGCGGATCGTCGAACATACGGGTCAATATCTGTGCCTTATAGAAATCATGCTCATCATGGATCCACAGGTCATCTGCACTATACTCAGCACCCAGCTCAACTACCACAGGTTTCAATCCATCCAGACGGATACCCTTGTTCTTCTGTGCACCAAATACCAACGGCTGTCCCTGCTCTACAAAGATGGCCTGCTCAGCCTTGCTTGACTTCTCCGTAAACACTTCAAAAGCGCCATCATTAAAGATGTTACAGTTCTGATAGATCTCGAGGAAAGAAGCACCTTTATGCGCATGGCTGCGTTTCAGCATTTCCTGCAGGTGTTTAGGATCGCGGTCCATACTTCTGGCAATGAAAGACGCATCAGCACCCAGCGCCAGCGCCATTGGGTTGAACGGATGGTCAATACTGCCATAAGGTGTAGACTTCGTCACCTTGCTGGTTTCAGAAGTAGGGGAGTACTGTCCTTTGGTCAGACCATAGATCTGGTTGTTGAACAGCATTACATTGACATCAAAGTTACGGCGCAGCAGGTGAATCGTGTGGTTACCACCGATGGACAAACCATCACCATCACCAGTCACAATCCACACACTCAGCTCAGGACGCACGGCTTTAAGACCAGATGCGATCGCAGTAGCACGGCCATGGATGGAGTGCATGCCGTAGGTATTCATATAGTATGGAAAACGGGATGAACAGCCAATACCGGAAACGATCACGATGTTCTCTTTCGGTATGCCCAATCCAGGCATAATGGTCTGCACCTGTTTCAATATAGAATAATCTCCGCAACCCGGGCACCAGCGTACTTCCTGGTCCGTTGCAAAATCCTTCGCCGTTAACGCCTGCGGAGCTATAGTTGCTGTTGACATTGTTGTATTGTTAATAGAAAAAGTTATAATTGGTTGGCAAAGTTACGAATTGTATCCCGATAGGGATTGCGCAATCCGGAATACTTATATAGGGAACTGACCACAATCAGCTTTCCTGTGCCAACAAAGCTTCCCAATATTCAGCCGCTCTTCTTGTATGTGGTATTACGATGGTACCCCCAACTATATTAGCTACTGCAAAAATTTCGTACATCTCTTCAGTGGTGATTCCCTGCTCGTGGCATTTGCCCAAATGGTATTTGATGCAGTCGTCGCAACGTAATACCATAGACGAAACCAACCCCAGCATTTCTTTCACTTTTGTACTAAGGGCACCTTCCATATAAGTGTTGGTGTCCAGGTTGAATAACCGGTTGATCACTTTGTTTTGTTTACCCAGAATGACCTCATTCATCTTTTCCCGGTAATCGTTAAATGCTTTTATCTCGTCTGCCATTTTGTTGTATTTGTCACAATAAAGCTATGAAACGATTCCCAAATATAAATCAATCTACTTAACGGGTAGACTATAGGTTTGGGAGTGCAAAAGCATGATTTATTAAGTGGTTGATAATTAGCTAATTGTAGGCTTTGTCATAACTGCGGGTTATAGGTCATAACTATTAGTAATCATTTAGCCCTCAAAGCCTGCCGCAGGCGCCCCGCAAAAACACTTCCGTCGAAGTCGAAACCAATTTTTTCGCCTTCTTAACAGTGGCGTAACATTAGAATATTTCCTTTGCACCACTATTCAACCACATGTTTTGAACTAAATGCTCACCTGCAGGTCTGGGGAACCTGCTTCTATTCAACTATGCGAAAAACCCCCACACATTAATTCAACCTTTATGCGGAAGTTAATTTTCACAATGCTCTTCTCGTGGCTCAGCGTCATTTGTCTGGGTCAGACTACCGGCTTGTTAACCGGTAGTATCGTCGACAAAAATCAGGCTTTGTCCCTCCCGGGAGCCACCCTGAAACTGAAACCTGGTAATCATTACACAGTATCCAACCAGCAGGGTAAATTCGAATTTCTCGGCGTTCCGGTTGGTACCTACACACTCGAAGTTACTTACATTGGCTACCAATCTTACACACAGGAAGTATCCGTGGCTGCAGGCAAAACCACTGAGTTGAAACTGCAACTCGAAGCCGGTGGAATAGCCGGAAAAGAGGTATTGGTTGTGGGTGACCGTCTGCGCGGTCAGGCAAAAGCCCTGAACCAGCAGAAAAACAATCCAAACGTCACCAATATCGTGTCTGCTGACCAGATTGGCCGTTTCCCGGATGCGAACATCGGCGATGCGATGAAGCGTATTCCAGGTATAACCATGCAGAACGACCAGGGGGAAGCCCGTAACATCATTATCCGGGGTCTGGCTCCTGAGCTGAACTCAGTAACTATGAACGGCGACAGGATCCCTTCTGCCGAAGGTGATAACCGCCGTGTACAGATGGACCTCATTCCTTCTGACATGGTGCAAACTATCGAAGTAAACAAAACCCTCACCCCTGATATGGATGCAGATGCAATCGGTGGTTCTGTGAACCTCGTGACCCGCGCAGCACCCAATGGCTTGCGTGTATCTGCAACCCTCTCCGGTGGTGTGAATCCTATCCGTAACAAACCATTGTACACCGGTGGTCTGGTATTGGGTAACCGCTTCTTCAACAACAAACTGGGTGCAGTTGTAAGTGCTTCTTACAATAACAACGACTACGGCTCCGACGATGTGGAAGCTACCTGGAAAAAAGATGACGCAGGACATGTATACACCGAAGAAATGGAGGTGCGTACTTACAATGTACAGCGCATCCGTCGTAGCTTATCCGCTGCACTTGACTATAAGATCAATCCTAAAAATACCATCTACCTCAATGCGATGTACAACTGGCGCGATGACCGTGAAAACCGTTACCGCCTGAGGTATAGCGATATCGAACCTGAGTATGCCGATGATGGCAGCATCAGTAGTTATACCGGTCAGGTACGTCGTGAAACCAAAGGTGGTATCAACAATGATAGAAATAAAGGTAGAAGACTGGAAGACCAGCGTGTTCAGAACTACTCTGTGCGTGGTGAACACCTGCTGGGTAGTAAGGTCGACCTGGACTGGGCAGTGAGTTATTCATCTGCCAGCGAAGATCGTCCGAACGAACGTTATATGGAGTTCCGTGTGAAAGATGCACCAGTATCTCTGGATCTTTCTAACACCCGTTTCCCATTGGTAACAACGACCGTAACTGATGAAGATCTGAACTTCAATTCCCTGTCGGAGAATCATGATTATACCCGCGAGAATGAGTTGGGCCTGAAATTGAATCTGCGTTTTCCATTCAGCATTCTGCCTGATCAGAAAGGTCGTTTGCGTGTAGGTGGAAGAATGCGCATCAAGGATAAGAAACGTGAGAATAACTACTTCGATTATGAGCCTGTAACAGAGTATGGTTCACTGGCAACTATGCCGCTGGTAAGCTATACAGGTGCAGGTTATCAGCCGGGTTCCAAATATAGCCGTGGTTCATTTGTATCTAAAGAATATTTAGGTAGTCTGAACCTGAATGATGCAAGTAAGTTCACAGGTGAAGATAATCCTGCGGAGTATCTGTCAGCGAACTACAAAGCAAATGAAACCATCACTGCTGGTTATGTTCGCTGGGATCAGGACTTTACATCCAAACTCTCAATGATTGCGGGTGTACGTCTGGAAAATACCGCTATCGACTATGAAGGTAACGTAGTAGAAGATGAAGAAGATCTGACTGGTCAGCGTAATGTAAAGAACAGTTATCTGAATGTATTGCCGGGTGTAACTTTCCGGTATAATGTAAATAATGATTTAGTGCTGCGTGCAGCAGCGACTACTTCAATCGCGCGTCCTAACTACTATGATATCGCACCTTATGTCAGCAGTGTGGCAGATGATGCTGCGATCAGTGCGGGCAATCCCGATCTGAAAGCTGCGTATGCATGGAACTTTGATATCATGGCAGAGCAGTATTTTAAATCAGTAGGTATCCTGTCTGGTGGTGTGTTCTATAAGAGTATCAATGACTTCATTTATACATTCAAAGATGCGTCTTATTCTGCTGCAGATTTCACGGCTGATTATGGTAGCACTGCTACAAACCCGATTCCTGATGGTGAGAACTGGACGTACAAACAAGCGCGTAATGGTGATAATGTAAAGGTGTATGGATTTGAAGTAGCGTTACAGCGCCAGCTGGATTTTCTGCCCGGATTTGCAAAAGGTTTTGGTGTGTATGTGAACTATACTTACACAAAATCTACAGCGAGTGGTGTGTATAATTCTGATGGTGAAAAGCGTACTGGTGTTACCTTACCGGGTACAGCACCACATATGTTTAATGCTTCCATTTCATTCGAAAATAAGCGCTTTACCGCAAGAGTTTCTGGTAACTATACAGCGGCTTACCTGGATGCATTGGGTGGTAGTGATTTTGATGATAGCTATTATGACAAGCAGTTCTTTTTAGATGCAAATGCGTCTTACAAATTTGCAAAGAACTGGCGCTTTTTTGCGGAGGCGAATAACCTGACTAATCAGCCATTAAGGTATTATCAGGGAATTTCTTCAAGAACAATGCAGGCGGAGTATTATAGGCCGAGATATAACTTCGGTGTGAAGTTTGACTTATAAAAGAGCAAACGCTCATTTAAATAGAAAGGGGTTATCGTATTACGATAACCCCTTTCTACAATTATGCAAGTGTTATGTTAAAACTTGAATGCAACTGTACCAGTGAAGCTTCTGGACTTCTGAGGATTCATGGAAGAATAACCAATCCAGTAGTGTTTGTCAGTCAGGTTATCTACTTTCGCGCCGAACCTGAATTTAGGTGTATCGTAAGAAAGTGCAGCATTCAGTACTGTATATGCTGGAAGTACAAAAACCCCCGTAGTTCTGCTGTTTACAATCTTCACATCGCTGGCGTAGTTACCACCTGCACCCAAGCTCAGACCTTTCAGTTTACCATTTGAAATACGGTAGTTCAACCACAGGTTAGCAGAGGTTGGAGAAGACGCTGTACCTGGACGAAGACCATTTACATCATCGCTTGTATTAATGTAATAAGAATCGTTATAGCTATAACCCGCTACTACGCTGAAGCCCTGGAATGGATTAGCAATAATGCTTACTTCTACACCTTTGCTCTTCTGGCTACCATTCTGAACATAGAAATTAGGATGTTCAGCATCAGAACGTAAAACGTCTTTTACTTTGATATCATAGTAGCTAATAGTACCGGTCAGTTTACCATCAAACATATCCATCTTCACACCACCTTCCCATTGATTAGCCTGTTCTGGCTTGGAAATAGTGGTCTCAGTTTCACTTACGTAGATCAGTGAATTCGTGTTGGTAAAGCCATTCTGGTAGTTGCCAAATAAGGACAGACGATCCTTAACAACCTGGTAAACGATACCAAATTTAGGAGACAATGCAGTCTGATTATATCCACCGGATGTAGTACCAGTAGCAGGGCTATAATTTCCTTTGAAATCATAGTAGTCGATACGTAAACCTGCTTGTACCATCAGTTGATCTGTAATGTTGAACACATCAGATGCATATGCACTGTAAACGTATTTTTTGTAGATGTATGGATATTCTACAGAACTCCCCAATGACTTGTAAACATCGTTCATGTTTGTAGCATTGAAATCACGGTAGTTTGATACAGTTCCATAAGTAGGTACCTGATCATATTCAGCACTCTTGAACATCTGGTTGGAGTTCAGGTAGAAGAAGTCGATCCCACCTACAAAGCGGTTTCTGAATTTACCAATTTTGAAATCACCGATGAAGTTGTGTTGAATTTCAGTGATGCTTTGTTTACTGTTTTCAGTAGACTGATCCTGACGGGAGATAGAATCACCTGGCAGCAGGTAGAAGTAAGGACCAAAACCGTCAGAATAACTGTTGGTCATAGATACAACTGTCTGTGTGTTCCACTGGTCAGATACCTTATAATTCATGCTACCAAAAAAGTTTGCATTGCGGCTGGTAGCAGTCAGATCTTCGTTGATGAATGCACGGTTGTAATCTATTTTCAGTTTATCAGCTCTCTGTGCCGTCAGATCAGCGGTAGTTAACCACCATGGCATAAAGAAGAATGTATTACCGTTACCTTCTCCACTCATGAATTCTGCTTCGAGTGATATATTTAATCTGTCGTTGATTTTGTAAGAAAGGCTTGGTGCAAATGCAAATGTTTTGCTATGACCCACATCCATCCAGCTGTCCTGTGTAGTATAAGCGGTATTGATACGTAGCAGTATATTCTTCGCAGAATCCAGTGGCGTATTTACATCCGCCATGATGCGGTTGTAATTATAGCTACCACCTGCTACCGCTACCTCGCCACCAAAATGGTCATAAGGTCTTTTAGTAACACGGTTGATCAAACCACCGTAAGAAGTCAGCTGAGCACCGAACAGTGTGGCGTTAGGGCCTTTGATTACCTCGATGCTTTCAATATTGCTCGCGTCGATTACAGAAGAAACGTTACCTGCCACACCATTGCGCAATTGGCTCTGGATGGTAAAACCACGTGAGTTGTAGTACGCTCCACCATCACCACTACGGTTGGTAGCCTCCCACATCTTAGTAATACCAGGTGCATTTCTCATCGCATCATCCACAGTATATACCTGTTGCTGTGCCAGCAGATCCTTGGTGATCACTGAATATACTGTAGGATTCTCAACATTCGCTAATGGTAATTTAGACACATAATTACTTGAACGTCTTACCAATTTAGCCTGATTACCCGTAATTACTATTTCAGAAAGTTGTTTACTGGATACTTCCAGCTGGAACTTCACGGATGCAGTTTTACCAGCTTCTACAGTCACATCTTCTGTCTTATTCGCAAAACCTGTAAAAGAAATCGCCACCTGATAGTTACCAGCAGGCACATTTTTAAACACAAACGTACCTGCACCATCAGAAACCGTCATAAAACTGGTACCCTGTAAGATTACAGACACATCCGCAGCTGGTTTACCATCAGATGTTACGATCTTACCTTTAATTCCTCCATTATTGTCTTCTAAAGTAGTAGCAGTAGCGGTATAGAAGAAGGAAACAATCATGCTCAGAACAAGCATGAAGGACTTAATAGTCATCCTTACCATAAACTTTTTGTTATTTTTTGCGCAGCAAAATTGCAATATAATAACCTGGTTATTGTGTCGATTCGGGAAAATCGTTTACGCAAAAGGGAAAATTTATGACGGAACCATTCTTTTTACCGAAAAAGCATCGCAATTGTACGGAGGAACTTCTTCTTTTGTGCTTGTTTTTACTGATCAGAGCCTGTTTTATTGATCGGAGCCCGGACTTTCTTCATTCGTACCAGACACTGCTGCCTGCTCAGTCACCTTTCTGGTCACCTGATCCTGCTCAGCTTCCCGCAGGAAATCTTTGATCCCCGCTATGATCCTATCCACCATCTTCTGTCTGAAACTCTCGTCCAGCACATTCATTTCATCTTCAGGGTTGCTTAAGAACAAGGTCTCGATCAGGGCATCCGGAAACTCAGTCGGGTTATTAAGAATAAAATTGAAGTCACCATTATTGCCAAAGTCAGACAAGCCTAAACCTAGCAACTGGGCGTGGATCGACCTGTTAAAAGGTTCGCAGAAGGGGTATTTATAATAATTAGCCGTACCATGTACATCCACCGGGTTCACAGATGAGTTCAGGTGAATACTAATGAGTAGATCGGGATTCATTTGCCTGTAATACGATAGTCTGTCTTCATTAGGAACGAACTGGTCTGTAGTACGGGTCATAAGTACTTTTGCTCCTTCCTTTTCCAGTGCTGTTTTCAGCAACATAGATATCATTAGGGTCAGCTGCTTTTCATAATACCCGGCGGCACCCAGTGCTCCTACGTTTGTACCACCATGACCCGGATCCAAACCAAATGTCAGGTTTTTCAGCTGGAAACCGGCCGGTGGGTGCTTTACAGCTATTACGAGGCGGGTACTGTCATAATAGACCTTATAGCCCCATGGTTGTTTATGTTTCAGCGATATATTCACTCTGAGTACATCCGAGCCGATCTGTTCCCATTTGATACCTTTTACTTCCTGCATAGAATCAGATCCCGGCGTAAAGTCTGGTTCCAGGTTCGCCCCATGAATATCCAGTGTTATTTTCCCCGGATCTACCTGCTGGGTGCTGAGGTAGGGGAGTCGTTCAGATAATCCTACAGCGATGTAGTCGTATTTAGCATCACTCCATGTACGGGTTGCCTCCACGATATTGAGCGGTGTTGGCTCACTCAAACTAACAGTATCCAATAATAACTCAGGAATGAACGCGGTTTGCTGATTGCTGAGTTTTACTTTATAATAGTTGCCTTGCTTACCGGTGATGCGGAGCAATACATCCGAATCCAGGTAGCCAATTTTGAGGGGCCCAAGGCGATCTCCTTCCGGTGCAATTGTGAGGTAGGTATTTCTATCAATCGTTCTGCCAGCAAGCAGTTGATCACGTTGGTAAGTGAGTTTGTTACTACTTTGTAAGACAGTGGTATTGCCATCTTTATTCTTCAGGAATACGGCAATCTTGTTATCTAACAGAGAGTCTGCTTCCTGTATCACATAAAAACCTTCGTAGAAGCCTTCAGCTCCGTACCTGGAAGAAGGTAATTCACGCAAGGGTGTTTCATGCATCCAGTAAGCTTTACAACCCGGATAGCCTTTGATCCTTACACGGATGGTATCACCGGGAGAGAGTGTGCTATTCCCTTTTGGAAATACTTTGATATCATCTATTCTGAATACGCTGGTCGCTTTGACCGGCGGTAATGTTGTATAGTAGTAGTTGTAAGTGCGGGATACCTTTTTACCGGTAGTATCCGTAGTGGTTAGTGTAAATGAAGTCCTGCCGGGCTTGATGATCCGCTTTAAAGCAAATACACCGGTGGGATATACGTGTATGGTATCATCATTCAGTGTTACTTTACAACTTACACAGGTGCGACCTGACATATATTGCTTAGAACTACTGGTATTGATTTCAGTCTTTACAGGCTGCACCATTTTAAGGAAGGCTTGTTCCTGCGCTTTTACTCCAGTAAAGGCTATCTGTATCAGTATGATGAATGCTAGTACTCTCATGATTGTCCGGCGCAAATAAACAAAAAAAATGCCATCCGCCTCTTCGCGGGATGGCATTTACTTAATTAAATTCCAAAGGAGCTACCGATAGGCAGCTCCTTTGGGAAGGTTATTTTTACAAGCTATATTTATTCTCCGCCAGCAGTTTATCTGCAATTCTCCTCCTCGCATCTTTCGTATTCACCGGCGCAGCTTTTGTAAACCGCTTAATACCTAACAACATCATACGCTGTTCATCGCCTTCAGCAAAAGAATTAATCGCATCTTTCCCATACTTATTAATACGATCAGCAGTATCATACAGGTATGTCTTCACGATATCAGCCTGCAATGCATTTGCAGCTTCTCCCTCTATCTCAATTCGCTTGAGCAGGCGTAGCAAAGCACTTTCCGCAAGGAACGTTTCTATTGCCATATCTGCAATATTCATGAGTATTTCCTGTTCGCTTTCCAGCTTTGTCATCAGCTTTTGTGCAGCCGCACCAGCTACCAGCAGGATCGCTTTTTTCAGGTTCACGATCTGCTTTTTCTCAGCACTATATGGTGTTTCATCATCACTGCCAAAATCAGGAATACTCATCAGCTCCTTCATCACATTCATCGCGGGGTTCATCAGGTCCAGCCTTCCTTTCATAGCACGCTTCAGTGTCATATCCAGTGTAAGCAGACGATTGATTTCGTTCGTGCCTTCAAAGATGCGGTTGATACGACTATCGCGATATGCTTTGGATATCACATATTCATCACTGAAACCATTCCCACCATGGATCTGTACCCCTTCGTCCACTACATAGTCGAGTGCTTCTGAACCACCTACTTTCAGGATGGCGCATTCCACTGCATATTCTTCCGCGGCACCCAGCAGGGCTTCATTGAATGGCTTACCGGCTGCTATCAGTTCTTTTTCTTTCTCGTCTATGAGCTGTGCAGTCCGATACAGGGCTGATTCATTCACCCATATACGGATTGCCATTTCTGCTAACTTATGTTTGATGGCTCCGAAGTTACCAATGGATTGTTTAAACTGCTCGCGTGTGTTTGCGTATTCAATGGAAATGGAGGCTGTTTTCTTGGCGGCTCCCAATGCTGCTGCACACAGTTTGAGACGGCCGATATTCAGGATATTGAAGGCAATGAGATGTCCTTTGCCAATCTCGCCCAGTACATTTTCCACAGGAACCTGTGCATCCTGGAAGTAGATCTGGCGGGTAGAAGAACCTTTGATACCCATCTTGTGCTCTTCAGCACCCAGCGTGAATCCGGGAGTATCTTTATCCACAATAAAGGCGGTGAATTTATCGCCATCTATTTTAGCAAATACAGTGAATACATCTGCAAAACCGGAGTTGGTGATCCAGCACTTCTGGCCATTCAGTAAATAGAATTTACCATCGGCAGAGAGTTTGGCGGTAGTCTTCGCACTGAGTGCATCGGAACCGGAATTGGGTTCTGTCAGTGCATATGCACCTTTCATCTGGCCGGAGCCAAGAAAAGGAATGTATTTTTGTTTCTGGGCTTCTGTACCGAAGTACAGAATGGGGAGGGAGCCTATACCCGTATGGGCCGCCATGGCTACAGAAAAGGAGTGACCCGCACCCAGGGCTTCATTGATGAGCGTCGCTGTGATGAAGTCTTTGCCTAACCCTCCGTATTCCTCAGGGAAGGCAGCGCCCAGCAATCCCTGCTCGCCTGCTTTTTCCAGTAAGGAAGGCATAAGCCCTTCTTCCAGTTTATCGATCCGGTCCAGCACAGGTGTGACTTCCTTTGCCACAAACTGTTCGGCCATCTCTTTAATCATTTTTTGTTCTTCGTTGAAATCTTCGGGAGTAAACACTTCATGTACAGGGCTTTCTTTGATCAGGAACTCAGCGCCCTTCAACGTGGACTTATCAACAGTTGCTTCCATTGTGATAAAGTTTTGTCAGTTAATTTGAGTTACCATTCAATTTACTTTTTTTACCTCACATAGCAATTTTAAATCGTGAAAATTGAAGGGCAATGGCCTGTAGGCGGCCTGAATAGGAAACGTTAAAATTGAAACTGGTACATTTGCGAAATGCAGTCATTCTACCTTCCATATGAAAACAGTCGCATCCATGGAGTCATCGCCGGCAAAGGCGACGATCTTCTTGTGTGCCTGCACGGTTTCGGCGAAAGTACACTGCCTTTTTCCCGGCTGGTTCCCGCTCTTGGCGATGCCTTCACTATCGTGGCACTCGACCTGCCCCTTCATGGCAAAACCGTGTGGCAGGAAAACCGCCCTTTTGAAAAAGAAGACCTTCATGCGATCATCGACCTGCTCCTGAAAATGCAAAAGAAAACCGTCTTCTCCCTGTTGGGATACAGCATGGGTGGCCGTCTCGCCCTTTGCATCACAGAAAAGATGGCCCCACAGATCAGGGAACTGATCCTGCTGGCAGCCGATGGTCTCAGGGATAATCCCTGGCACCACTTTGTGACGCAAACCCGCATCGGTCACCGGCTCTTTAAACACATCACCTATCACCCGGGATTTTATTTCTGGCTACTCAATACCGGCAACAAGCTGAGACTCATCAACAACAGCCTGCATCGCTTTGCAAACAACAGTATGAATACCCTCGAAAAGCGGGAACTGGTCTTCAATGTATGGACCATCATGGCCCATATGATGCCCAACCGGAAACTTATCAAACAACTGCTGGCCCAATATCGCATCCATACCCTGCTCATATTTGGCAAGTACGACAGGGTGATTCCATCGGTATTGGGTATACGGTTTATGGACGGTACTTTCCCCTGCGAAACACTGGTACTTGACAAAGGTCATCAGCTACTCACAGAAGACCTGGGTGAAATAATATTGGATAAGATTTAAATTCGCGTATGTATTTTTTTCTAACTGTCTTATTCCTGCTGGGAGGATTGTATGGCATATTGATGATACGATATGGACTTGGCTGGAAGGCATTACCACCCTATACACCCACCGCACCCATCAGCGGTGGTACCAAAGTGACCGTTATTATTCCTGCCCGCGATGAAGAGGATAACCTGCCACCCTTACTGGCAGCACTTCATGCCCAGGATTACCCGGCACACCTGTTTGAAGTCATTGTCATCGACGACTTTTCTACAGACCGTACTCCCAATGTCGTAAAAGAATTTCCCGCAGCCAATATCAAACTGCTGCAACTAAGCCAGTACCTCAGCGCTACGGAAAGACTGAATTCCTATAAAAAGAAGGCTATCGAACTGGCGATAGAACAGGCTACCGGTGACCTGATCATGACCACAGACGCTGATTGCGTGATGGGGCCACTATGGGTTAGTACGATGGTCAGATTCTATGAACAATACCAGCCTAAATTCATCGCCGCCCCGGTGAGCTTCTATAAAGAAACTAACTTCTTCAAGATCCTGCAGTCGCTGGACTTCATGACCATGCAGGGGATTACGGGGGCATTAGCCCGATTGAAAGACGGTACCATGTGTAATGGGGCCAACCTTGCTTATGAAAGAAAGGTATTCTATGAAGTCGATGCTTTCAAAGGGATCGATAACATTGCCTCAGGAGATGATATGTTGCTGATGTTCAAGGTATTTAAGGCTTATCCAGATGGCGTGAAATACCTGAAAAGCCAGGATGCAATCGTGGAGACGTTGCCAGTCGATACCTTCCGGGCTTTTATGAATCAGCGTATCCGCTGGTCATCCAAAGCAGATAAGTATGACGATAAGCGGCTCACCTGGGTGCTGGCGCTGGTCTACTTCTGGAATGTGGTATTGTTGTTTGGTGGGTTGTTCTGCATTTTTGCCCCCGGTGCTTTGCCATATTTCCTGATAGCGATGGTGTACAAGGTGGTGCTGGAGTTCTTCTTTCTGATCCCTGTATCTCAATTCTTCCGGAAAAAAGGCTTGCTTGGCTGGTTTATACCCGGACAGTTATTTCATATTCCATATATTGTAGTGGCGGGGTGGCTTGGTAAGTTTGGTTCTTACCAGTGGAAAGGCCGAAAAGTAAAATAAATTATGGCGGAACTCAATATACGATCATCTTTCCGGCAGCAGGCCTGGGCCAGGCTGCGACGGAATAAGGGGGCAGTAGCAGGTATGTTGCTGATCGCCATCGCTGTCATAGTCAGCGTCATTGCCTATTGGGTAGCACCGGATGGCACGCCGATGGCAAACAGGATGATCGTAGAGATAGGAGGGCAGCATCCCGGTTTCAGGATTGACTTACTGGCATTGCCCAAGCAGCAACCAGTAGAAAAAGTAGGTTTCCTGGAAAGGTTGATGGATGGACAGGCAGAAGATGTAACCTGGGTACCTGTGACCAGCTACCGTTCTGCAGGAGATAGCGTCATTGTGCAGCGCTATATAGATGAAGATACGTCTATGAGGGAAAGCTACCCGGCGAAAAGGACTTACATCAGACACTACAAAGCCTGGCTGGGCACGGACAAGTTTGGAAGGGATATCCTGAGCCGCCTGCTGGTAGGTACGAGGGTAAGCCTGAGTGTAGGGTTTATAGCGGTGATAATTTCGCTTACTATTGGAATTCTCTTAGGGGCAGTAGCCGGATATTTCCGTGGAGTAACGGATGAGGTTGTGATGTGGCTGGTGAATGTGATCTGGTCAGTACCTACATTATTACTCGTATTTGCCATTACCCTGGCCCTGGGCAAAGGTTTCTGGCAGGTATTTATTGCGGTAGGCCTCACAATGTGGGTAAATGTAGCCCGCATTATCAGGGGGCAGGTGATGTCGCTGAGAGAACTGACCTTTATCGAGGCTACCCGTGCACTGGGCTTTGGGCATACCCGTACAATTGTAAAGCATATTTTACCTAATATATTAGGACCTGTGATGGTGGTTGCTGCCGGTAATTTTGCCACGGCAATCGTGGTAGAGGCGGGGCTGAGTTTCCTGGGGGTAGGCGTACAGCCGCCACAACCCTCTTGGGGCCTGATGATCAAAGAAAACTACAATTTCATCATTACCCACAATCCTTTGCTGGCCCTGGCACCGGGAGTGGCAATTATGCTGATGGTACTGGCATTTAACCTGTTAGGAAACGGTTTGAGGGATGCGATGGATGTACGGCAGTAATTCCCTTGTTTCGTATTATAAAAACTACTAATTTTACTTTATCCATTATCCGTACTTTTATGCCTTTGAAATCATATCTTTTACCTATTCTGGCCCTGTTTGCACTGACCTTTTCTTCCTGTAAAAAGAAAGACGGCACCACTACGGTGAAGCCTGCTGAAGAAGGACTGAAGGTGACTCTCGCAAATGTAACAGAGGCTTCTTATACCGCAGCAGCCGGTACAACCTATACTTTTCAGGCACAGGTTACTTCCAAATTGCCAGCCAGTGGGGTGACCATTACAGTCACAGCCGTAACTGACCCGGGTGGTATCAACATTCCGCAGAATGCAGTAGCACCGAGTTCCAGTGGCGCCATTGAGATCACACTGATCGGATTAGAGCCATTACGCACCGTACTGGTGACGGTGGTGATTACTTCAGTCGATAATCCCGACAATACAATTTCCAAGACCTTCTGGATTACTAATAAGTCTGAATAGTTTGGCGAAAGCATAGCCATAGTCATAATGTAGCTATACTATAGCTATGGTACAACTTCGTTTCCAATAGATCACTATAAGGTCACCAATAGATCACCAAAAGGGCACCTCATTATCCCTGGGATATTGAAGTGCCCTTTTGGTGCCCTTATAGTGACGTAATTGTAACGGCGTTATGACGGATCTCTACCCTACTTCTACCCTGCTTATTACAAAAGCTGTAGCTTTGCACCCATCAGAACAAGCAGCTTAACTATGCGTATAGGAGTGAATGCCGCCGGCCTGGCTGGAGATAGGCCGGCAGATACAGGAAATATCAGCACAGCACTTTTAAAGGAATTATGCCGTTTGCACCCGGAGCACCAGTTTATCTTCTTCGTAGACGGTCCGGGTTTATCTCTGAGCGAATTCACTGATAATGTGCAACTTGTGGAAGTGCCTCTCAAAGGCCGTAAGGCATTTCAACTGTACTGGTGGAGAGAATGGCAGCTTCCGGCAGCTATCAAAAAGCAGCAGCTGGACCTTTACCTGGGTATAGATGGTCAATTGCCCCTGCGCAGCAAGGTACCTGCCCGCTTATTAGTTACAGATACGGGTTTTCTGCATGGCGTAACAGGTATGTCTAAGGATCTGCAGCGATATCTGCGCAGAAATACCGTGAAATATATACAGGCGGCACAGAAAGTACTTGTAGTTTCTCCCGTAGTACAGGAAGATTTATTAACTTATGCCCCTTCTGTAGCAGAAAAGCTGGTTTTACTGCCTCCGGGTATGGATAGCAGCTATCGTCCTGTGGAATGGGAGGAAAGAGAGCAGATTAAAAAGGCATTTTCAGATGGGGTGGAGTATTTTGTAGCAGTAGGCAGTATGCATCCCCGGAATAATATCCTTCCTTTGCTGAAGGCATTTTCCGCGCTGAAACGCCGTTTACGTTCCAATATGAAACTGATCCTCGCCGGCGCTCCCACCAATGCCGGTGCAGAAATCATCGAAAATATGGCCACCTACAAGTTCAGAAACGACGTCATCTGGCTCAAAGATGCCGATCAGGAGACCTTGTCCCGCATAGTAGCCGGCGCTTATACCCTGGTATATACCAGTCGGTTCGAGGGCCTGGCGTTACCTATTTATGCAGCCCTCAGGAGCGAAGTACCTGTGGTGGCCATAGAAGGAGCTGCGGCCAGGGTGGCAGGAGCCGAAGGTGTGCTGTATACAGACCCTGATAGCCTGGACGATCTGGCAGAAAAAATGTCTGTATTATACAAAGACGAGGTGTTGCGCAGCAGGATGCTGGAACGCGGCAAGCAGGTGCCCCTGCCCGGAAGCTGGATAGAAGCGGCTTCCCTGATATTAAAATAATAAAATAAGTATCATAAATCTGGACATCAGCACATTCGCAGGTTATTAGTAAATTTGCGTTTTTAAAATATCGGAACTATTTTTTTATGGCAAAGACATCTACCATACAAATCCAGGTTGAACTGGACAATGACAGGATACCTGAGAAGATTGAATGGAGGGCGACAGATAGCACTCAGGCAGACCGTTTCCAGCAGGCGAAGGCGATGATGATTGCTTTCTGGGATGGGGCTGACAAGACCGCGCTGCGTATAGACTTGTGGACAAAGCAGATGATGGTGGATGAAATGGCTGATTTCTTCTTTCAGACGATGATGACCATGGCAGATACTTATCAGCGTGCTACACCTTACAAGGATCAGGCAGACGAACTGAGAACTTTTGCCCGTGAATTCTACAAGAAGTTCGAAGAAAAGCAAAAGGCAGAACAGTAATAATCCAAGTTTTCAAAACAACCATATATGTCTCTGGAACTAAACATTAACGCAGCTATCAAGACAGCTATGCTTGCGAAAGCAGAAGCAGATTTGCGTGCGCTGCGTGCTATTAAGGCCGCTATCCTGCATGCCAAGACTGCAGAGGGCTTTAGCGGAGAGCTGAGCGAAACAGACGAAACAAAGCTGTTACAGAAGTTAGCCAAACAAAGAAAAGATTCGCTGGATATATTCCGTCAGCAAAACAGGGAAGACCTCGCCGCAAAGGAAGAGGAAGAACTGGTTGTGATCGAGAAGTACCTGCCAAAGCAGATGGACGAAGCTGAACTGAAAGCAACTATTCAGGCTATTATCACCGAGACAGGGGCGAGTTCTCCTGCTGATATGGGTAAGGTAATGGGCGTGGCTACCAAGCAGTTAGCTGGTAAAGCTGATGGCAAAGCCATTTCCGCATTAGTAAAAGAGTTATTGGCAAAATAACTGGGGACTTTTAATTCTTTTTCCCCGATCTCCTATCTTCCTATAGAAATATATGGGTATAGACATTGTATTCGCCATCATCCTTGTAATTGCTATTTATAAGGGATATAGCCGTGGTCTGATCATAGCGGTATTCTCATTTATAGCAGTCACATTGGGGCTTGCAGCAGCATTGAAGTTGACCACCGTGGCCGTATTGTACGCCCAATCACATTGGGATATGCATACACGTTGGTTACCAGTCATTTGCTTCATCGCCCTGTTCCTGGGAGTGATATTTTTAGTCCGTCTTGGGGCCACTCTGCTGCAAAAGCTGGTAGAAGTGGCTATGATGGGCTGGCTAAACAAATTAGGCGGGATTTTACTATATAGTGCTATCTTTATCATGGTCTACAGTGTCCTTTTATGGATAGCCAATCAGTTATATTGGTTAAGCCCGGAAATCAAAATACAATCTGTTGTATATCCGTACATTGAGCATCTCGGGCCGGCGGTCATGAATGGCGTTGGCAAACTAATACCCATCTTTAAGGATATGTTTGCCAGTCTGCAATCATTTTTTGACAATGCAGCCAGGGAGATACAGAGCAAACAATAGAGGGTCATGGACATAGGTTAAATGATCTATATCCCTCGCTTCAAAGATTATTTGAATTAATAAAAAGAATTATTTTAGCGCAAAATTGACTTTCAAGCTTTGGCAATGGATTACGAAATCAAAACACAGGGAAAGTTTAAGTTTGTTGAAGAAGGGGAGGGTGAACCGCTGGTATTATTGCACGGGCTATTTGGTGCACTGAGTAATTTTGGTGGGCTGATCGAATACTTCCGCCACTACAACAAAGTAGTGGTACCGCTTTTGCCTTTGTTTGATCTGAATATTCTGGATACATCTGTAGCTGGCCTGGCCAAGTACGTTCATAAGTTTATTGAAACGATGGAGTATTCCAATGTACACCTGCTGGGTAACTCCCTGGGTGGACACGTTGGGTTGGTATACCTGCTGAAACATCCTGAAGCTCCGATCAAATCCCTCACACTGACTGGTAGTTCCGGTCTGTTTGAAAACGGGATGGGCGAAACTTATCCTAAAAGAGGAGACTACGAATATATCCGCAAGAAAACAGAACTTACCTTCTACGATCCTGCAATGGCTACCAAAGAGCTGGTGGACGAAGTATTTGACATTACGACCAACCGTCTTAAGGTGATCAAGATCATCACGCTGGCTAAGTCGGCTATACGCCATAACCTGGGTGAAGAACTTCGTGAAATCAAGCTCCCAACCTTGCTGGTATGGGGATTGAACGATACCGTGACTCCGCCAATGGTAGGTGAGGAGTTCCACAAACTGATTCCTAACTCAGAACTGCACTTCGTTGATAAATGCGGTCATGCCCCTATGATGGAGCAGCCGGATGAATTCAATCAGATCCTGCATCCTTTTCTGCAAAAACTGGGAAGTAAATAAAACCTACTACTCACATCATTATATTGAAGCTGATTCAACAGGATCAGCTTCATTTTTTTTTATCACTCATCCACTACCATCCCATCGCGCTGTATGTAACAAACCACGCGCATTTAGCGTTACGTATATAAGCATAGCTGCATGCTTTATTCATAAATCCCCTCGTCCGGTACGAGGACGTTAGCGATTCTTTTCCTATTATTGTATCACAATAGCGCAATTAATAATGCAGGCACGTGATCTCATATCGACAGTTATACCAATCCTCCATCCTCTTGACCCAGGGTCCAGAGCGTTGCGTCTGATGAATGAATACCATCTTTCCCAACTGCCCCTGGTATTGGAAAATAAGTACCTGGCGCTGGTGGAAGAAGATGATATCCTTGATCTGGAAGATACTGAGGTATCACTCGAGAATATGGAATATAATGGTCCGAAGCCCGGCGTATTGGAGAGTGCCCACTTTTATGAGGCGCTAAAGGTCTTTTATGACCTGAAATTGTCTGTACTACCTGTCATCAGCCGGGAAAATGAGTACCTTGGCGTACTTACGAAAGATAATCTACTGGCGGTACTGGCACAGTACAACGGTGTAAAGGAACCGGGAGGTATCATTGCACTGGATATTGACCCCCGCGATTACAGCCTTAGTGAGATCGCGAGAATAGCAGAATCGAATGATATCACATTGCTCAGTGTGAATACCATTACCAGTCCGGCTACTGGCAGACTGGAAGTACTGCTAAAGACCAACCGTCAGGAGCTACAGGGGCTGGTGGCTACGTTTGAGCGGTTCAACTACACTATTAAATACACAATCACCGAAGAGCAGGAGGAAGATATGCTCCGAAAAAATTACGATTTGCTGATGAATTATATCAGCATGTAATCGTCCTCCAGATTAGTTATGCAGATTGCAATATATAGCCGTGGATTTGTAAGAGAAGACCTGCCTATCATCCAGTTGTTGCTGAATGAGCTGGCAAGAGAGGAGATTGATGTGATCATTTACGAAGCTTTCTTTAAGGGCTTACAGCCACATATCACTTATACAAAAGAGCCAGCGACTTTTGCCTGTGCAGCAGATCTGCATGGCAGGGCGGATATTCTTGTGAGCCTCGGTGGGGATGGTACCCTGCTGGATACGGTTTGTTATGTACGGGATAAGAATATTCCGGTGCTGGGAATCAATTTTGGAAGGTTAGGTTTTTTGGCGAGTATAGGGAAGGATGCGATTTATGCAGCAGTTCAGGCGTTAAAGCAACGTACGTATGTGGTGGATAAGAGAACGCTGATACATCTGGATAGTAATGTACCTTCTCTGTTTGGAGAGGTGCCTTATGGCCTGAATGACTTTACTATACATAAGAAAGATACGTCTGCAATGGTGAAAATCCATACTTACCTGAACGGTGAGTTTTTGAATACTTATTGGGCAGATGGGTTGATAGTAGCTACGCCTACAGGATCTACAGGGTATTCACTTAGTTGTGGTGGGCCAGTAGTGTTTCCGGAGGCAGGGAGTTTTGTGATTACGCCGGTGGCGCCGCATAACCTGAATGTGAGGCCGATTATAGTACCGGATGATAATGTGATCAGTTTTGAAGTGGAGGGGAGGAGTGATCAGTTCCTTTGTACCCTTGATTCGAGAATGGAGACGATTGATAATACGGTACAGCTGGCTATAAAGAAAGAGTCGTTTAAGTTGAGCCTGCTGAGGCTGGATGATAGTAATTTCTTACATACGTTAAGACATAAGTTACTTTGGGGCATTGATGCAAGAAATACCTTAAAATAGTTGAAGGGAATGGGGAGGTTGCTAAAGGTAACCTCCCCATTCCCTTCGGAAAGTCGATTTTTTTGATTTTGCATACGGTAAAATCAAAAAAATCGGGAGCAACAACTGCTTACTGTAGTAATCCGGCTACATATTTGCAAACTACCACATTAGGATTTTTTATTACATTTGTTCACTTGTTATAATACCAAAAGCAGGATAATCGCGTTTAAAGGAATTATCGCGTT
>Ga0316604_10001356_pt1 | contig 21982 bp, 20 predicted proteins | sample OWC_soil_day20_C_FD_207650 | JGI IMG/M metagenome (GOLD analysis project Ga0316604, IMG submission 207650) | Wetland soil microbial communities from Old Woman Creek delta, Ohio, United States - OWC_soil_day20_CT | ecosystem: Environmental > Terrestrial > Soil > Wetlands | place: USA: Ohio...
TCGAGCGCCATCGAGGTGGCGAATATCTTGAAGGTCGACCCCATCTCGTAGACCGCCGCCGAGGCGCGGTTCATGTTGTTGGGGTCGAGCGCCTCGACCGGGTTCATCGGGTCATAATCGGGCGCCGAGGTCATGCCGATGACCTCGCCGGTCTTGACGTTGAGCACCACCGCCGCCGACGCCTTGGCCGTGTAGCGCTGCATCGCCGCCGTGATCTCGTCATGCAGCACCTGCTGCACGCGGAGGTCGACGGACAGGCGGATCGGCTCGAGATTGCTCGACGCCATGCCGGCCTTCTGCAGATCGCCGAGCCACTGGTCATCGATGTATTTCTCGATGCCGGCGATGCCCTGGTTGTCGATGTTGACGTGGCCGGTGATGTAGGCGACCGTCCGGCCGGACGGATAGAAGCGCTTGTTCTCGGAGAGAAAGCCGATGCCGGGAATGCCGAGGGCGTGCACCGCCTCCTGCTGGGCCGGGGTGATCTCGCGCTTCAGCCAGAGGAAGCCCTGCTTGGAGGCGAGGCGCTGACGCACCACGTCGGTGCCGAGGTCGGGAAAGACCATGGCCAACTGCTCGGTCGCCTCATCCGGATCGACGATGCGGCGCGGCTCGGCATAGAGCGAAGCGAACTTGATGTCGGTGGCGAGGATCTCGCCGTTGCGGTCGAGAATGTCGGGACGGGCCGCCGACACCGCCGCCTGGGCGTTGCCGAGTGTCACCGATTCCTGCGGCAGGCTGATGCCCATCTGCACCAGGCGGCCGATGATGGCGCCATAGACCAGGACGAAGCAGGCCGAAGCGAGGAAGAGCCGGGCGCGCATGGTGTCGCCCGCGCCGCGCCGCTCAGACTCATGAAAATCCTGGCCGGCGGCGGTTGCCACCGGCTCAGCGGATTTTCGGAAAGGTCGGCCAACCCGGAACATCATTGTACCCGTCTCGCGTCGTCTTGAATGTCGGGCAGCACCGCCGAGCCGTCGGCCGATTGTTCGGTCGGCGCGTCGATCGGCGGGATCACCGGCTTTTCGGGGATGTCGGCGAGCGTGCCGATATGGTTGGAGGACAAGGGCGTCAGGTTCAGGATGTCCTGATGCCGACCGAGCAGGTCGCGCATGCGAGCCGGGCGCGTCAGCAGCGCCCATTCCGCCTTGAGCAGCGAAATGTTTTCGCGCGCCTGGGCGATTTCCGCCTGCGTCTTGCTGATGTTCTCGGCGGCGATCTCCGCCTCATACTTCATGTCGTAGACGGCGGCGGCCGACAGCACCATCAGGAACACCAGGAGGGCACTGATATAACGGGTCATGGCCTCTCCCTCCAAAGACTCGGAACACCGAGCGCCGCGCGGTCAAGCGGCCGGGCCGGCGCCTCGGTGCGGATGCCGAACCGGAGCTTGGCCGAACGGGCGCGCGGATTGACGGACAGCTCTGCTTCGCCGGCCTCGATCGGCTGCCGGCCTTCCAGGCGGAAGGTGGCGGGCGGCACCGTCGCCTCCGGCAGGTGGCGCGATCCGCCGGCCCGCTCGCGCGAGCGGTCGGCGAGGAAGCGCTTGACGATGCGATCCTCGAGCGAGTGGAAGGTGACGACGACGAGCCGGCCGTCCGGCTTCAGAACGCGTTCTGCGGCGGCCAGGGCATCGGCCAACTCGTCGAGCTCGCCGTTGACGTGGATGCGCAGCGCCTGGAAGGCGCGCGTCGCCGGATGCATCTCGCCGAACCGCTTGCCGCCCAGCACGCTTTCGATGGCCGAGACCAGCTCCGACGTCCGGCTGAACGGTTGGCTGTCGCGCCGCGCCACGATCGCCTTGGCGATGCGCATCGACTGCTTTTCCTCGCCGTAGATCCAGAACAGGCGGGCGAGTTCCTTGGGTTCGAACGTGTTGACGACGTCGGCCGCCGTCGGCCCCGAAAGGCTCATGCGCATGTCGAGCGGGCCGTCGGCGCGGAAGGAGAAGCCGCGTTCGGCCCGGTCGAGTTGCATCGAGGAGACGCCGATGTCGAGCACGACGGCGTCGACCGACGCCGCGCCGGCCTCAGCGGCCAGCCGGTCGAGCTCGGAAAAGGTCCCGGGGACCAGTGCCAGACGACCGGCACTGGCGGCAACCAGGGCAGCGCCGGCTTCGATCGCCGTCGGATCGCGGTCGATGGCGATGACGCGGCCGGCACCTGCGGCGAGCATGGCCCGGCTGTAGCCGCCGGCACCAAAGGTGCCGTCGATCGCCACCGCGTCCTCGAGCGGCGACAAGGCCGCGAGCACTTCGGCGATGAGAACGGGAATGTGCGGCGCGGCACCAGTCTCGAGGAGCGTGGTCATGCGCCATCCTCCGGCTTCAGGGCCGGCTTCGGCGAGCGCCGCAGCGCCCGCGCCCGTTCGCGCGCCGTCAGTTCGTAGGCGGCAAAGCGCTGGGGCTCCCAGATCTGGAACTTGTAGCCCTGGCCGACGAAGGTAACCTCGGAGGTGATGCCGGTGATCTCGAGCAGCGCCGGCGTCAGGCCGATACGGCCCTCGCTGTCGATCGTCAACCGATCCGAGGAGCCGTAGAAGGCGGTCGACAACAGGTCGTGATCCTCGGAAAACGGCGCGTAGCGGGCAAGATTGCGGTCGATTTCGGCCAGCAGCAGATTGCCGCCGCAGTCCACCGCCTCCATGTCGATCGACGGATAGCAGTAGAGCCCCTCGAAGCCATCGCGCGACAGCACCTGACGGAACGGCGCCGGAACGGACACCCGCCCCTTCCGGTCGATCCTGTTGGTGACGCGCGATACGAAGCCGTTCATCCATCCCCGCAGCCCGCCGCGAGCGGTGCCTGACATCCAGTTTCAGTGGCCGTGACACTGCTCCTTGCGGAGCATTCCGACCTGGCGGCTCGCGTAACGCGGACACGACCTGCGGCCGGGACGATCGTTGCATTCTGCAAGGCTCTGTCACGGTCGAGCCCGGTTTCGACTGTCCGCCGGACTCTCGAAATTGAAGAGACGTCTGGTTCGGATCACCTGCTTGCCGGGATGCTTTGGGATAGCATGGGATCATGTGGGGCGTCAACGAAAGCCGAGCGGCATGCACTGCCTGATGGCAGCTCTCAACATTTATGCGGCGTTAGGCTTAACAAGTCGTTCACCAGCGGTCGGCGCGACGCGGCGAGGCGCCGGACCGTCGAGCATCCAGCGGATTCGGGCTTGATGGCGCAGATGCCGGGCACCCGGTCTGGCAGCGGCGTGTCGACGCCCGCTTCGGGACGGCGCGCCCGGTCGATGCTGCCGGAGCGGATCGGGCCGCCTTGTCAAAAACAAAAAAGCCCCGCCATCCTCGCGGAATGACGGAGCCTGTAAGGGGCAATCGGGGCTGGGAGGGGCACCCCACCCATCTCATCCCATGCCGGTGCGCACCGGCATGCGCTCAGCGAGCTGCGGCGTTGCCGACGTTGTTGCCAGCGGACTGAGTTGCGTCAACGACATTGGCCGTGTCGTGACCGACACCGCGGATCGTATTGGCGCAGCCGCCAAGGGCGACGACCGTGAGAACGATGACGCCGAGGCTGAGGATGGATTTAGCGGACATGGGAAAGCCTTTCCTATTCAATCGCGGCCGGAGGGGCCTATCATTGATACGCGCCGAGCGTGCTTCCGGTTCCATCGGCCCCATAGAAAAACGCCCGGAAGGCAGAGCCTCCGGGCGTCAGTCCATCATTCAAGAGTGGAAAAGCCTCTTGGAAATCTTCCGAAGCCGCCCCCGGCGACTGAGGCCAGAAAAATCAGTCCTTGGCGCGCTCGACGTAGGAGGCGTCCTCGGTCATCACCACGATGCGCGTGCCGACGGCGATGAACGGCGGCACCATGGTGCGCACGCCGTTCGACAGGATGGCCGGCTTGTAGGACGAGGCCGCCGTCTGGCCCTTCACGGCCGGCTCGGTTTCGGTCACTTCCAGCGTCATGCGCGCCGGCAGCTCGATCGAGATCGGCAGATCGTTGTAGACGCCGATTTGGCACTCCATGTTCTCGGCCAGAAACGGCGCCCGGTCGCCGACCACCTCTTTGGCGACCGAGATCTGCTCGTAGGTCTGCATCTGCATGAAGGCGAAGCCGTGCTCTTCCTCATAGAGGAAGGTGTAGGGCTGCTCGTCGATCATCGCCTTTTCGACCTGCTCGGTGGTCTTGTAGCGCACCGACACCTTCACGCCGTCGTTGATGCGGCGCATGTCGATCTGCGTGGTGGGCGTGCCCTTGCCCGGATGAAAATTCTCCGCCGACAGGACGACGTGGAGCTTATCATCCAGCTCGACGACGTTGCCCTTGCGGATTTGGCTAGCGATGACCTTGACCATGACGTATCGGGTATCCTGAAAAACGGGTGGCGCGGCCTCGGAGCGGCGGCTCCAGGCGCGGATCGCGTCTCTCCTGACACTTTTGAAGCGGAAAAGGAAGAGGCGGAATGTACGAAACGCCCGGAGATTCGCCCTGGTGGTCGGTCGAACGGCATCTTGCCCGCCGCTCGTTCCTGACCGCCCGCGGTGAGATCAAGCGCGCCCTGCGCGTCTGGTTCGAGGCGGCCGGCTTCACCGAGGTCGAATGTCCCGCCCTGCAGGTATCGCCCGGCAACGAGGCGCATCTGCACGCCTTCGCCACGGAGAAGGTCGGCCCCGACGGCAGCCGCGCGCCGCGCTACCTCCATACCTCGCCGGAATTCACCGCCAAGAAGCTGCTCGCGGCCGGTGAGACGCGCATCTTCGATTTCGCCCGCGTCTTCCGCAACCGCGAAAAGGGCGTGCTGCATTCCTCCGAATTCACACTGCTCGAATGGTACCGGGCGAACGAACCTTACGAGCAACTGATGGACGACGCCGTCGCGCTGATGCGCCTTGCGGCAACCACGCTCGGGCGCGACCGCTTCGTCTGGCGCGGCCACACCGCCGATCCCTTCGCGGACGCCGAAAGGCTGACCGTCGCCGAGGCGTTCTCCCGCTACGCCGGCATCGATTTGCTCGCCACGCTGACCGACGATCCCGGCGCGCCGGATCGCGACGCCCTCGCGGCAGCGGCACAAGCGCGCGGCTACCGCGTTGTTGCCGACGACAGCTGGACCGACATCTACTCGCGCATTCTCGTCGAGAGCATCGAGCCCAACCTCGGCATGGACAGGCCGACCATCTTCTACGAGTACCCCGCCTGCGAGGCCGCCCTCTCCCGTCCCGTCGCCCGCGACCCGCGTCTTGCCGAGCGCTTCGAGCTTTACGCCTGCGGCGTCGAGCTCGCCAACGCCTTCGGCGAGTTGACCGATCCGGCCGAGCAACGCCGTCGCTTCATCGAGGAGATGGAGATCAAGCAGCGCATCTACGGCGAGCGCTACCCGATCGACGACGACTTTCTCGCCGCCCTCGGCCACATGCCCCCGGCATCGGGCATCGCCCTCGGCTTCGAGCGGCTGGTGGTGCTGGCCAGCGGCGCCCGTTCCATCGACGACGTCGTCTGGGCGCCGGTTTGACCGATCAGGACGTGATCTCGACGCGGATGCCGTCGGGCGCGGCGATCACCGCCTCATAGAAGCCATCGCCGGTCCGGCGCGGCCCCGACAGCAGGCAGCCCTGATCGGCGCAGCGGCCGGCCAGCGCGTCGACGGCCGCCTCGCTGCCCAAGGATATGGCGATGTGATCCCAGCCGGTCCGTTCGGCCGGTGGCGCCGCCTCCACCCATGGCCCGGCCATCAATTCGATGCCACCGCCATCGGGCAGTCTTGCAAAGCGCGACCGGAAGCCCGGCCGGTTACGGCTCTCGTAGAGCTCACCGACCTCGGCGCCGAAATGACCGCGCCAGAAGGCGGCGGCGGCGTCGAGGTCGGTGGTCCACAGGGCGACGTGGGCAAGGCGCATTGATCCCTCCTCGGGGCATCGGACCGAAAAGTGGAATCCGGTTTTCGGCCCGATGCAAAGAACACAAGACTGGATCACCTAAGTCCGCCAGGACGCTTGATGATCTAGTGCGGCCGACCGGCCACCCGGCCGGCCGTCAGCGTCACCAGCAGGAGCAGCGCCGTCAGCATCCACAGCGAGGCGGGAAGGCTGGTCAGCTGGGCGACGAAGCCGATGCCGGCCGGCCCCACCAGCATGCCGGCATAGCCCATCGTGGTCACGGCGGCGACGGCAAGGCCGGCCGGCATGATGGACTGATTGCCGGCCCGCCGGAACAGCACCGGCACCGTGTTGGCAAGTCCGATACCGACCAGCAGAAAGCCGGCCATGGCGACAGCAACGATCGGAGCCGTCAGCACCAGGACGAAACCGACGATACCAATGAGGCCGCCCCAGAACAGGGTCGCCCGGTCACCGATCCGGCCGACCACGGCATCGCCAGTGAGGCGCATCACCGTCATGGCAATGGAGAATACCATATAGGCCATGCCGCCCTGCTCCGCCCCGGCAAGCCCTTGGCCGGTGAGGAAGAGCGCGCCCCAATCGAGCACGGCGCCTTCCACGAGAAAGACGATAGCCGTCAACACGGCAAGCAGCAGCACGAAGCCACGCGGCACGGCGAACAACGGGCCACCGTCGGCCTTCACAGTCGTGAGCAGGCGTGGCGCAATCACCAGCGTGGCAGCCAGCATCAGCGCGGCGGCCACCAGCATGGTCGGCAGTGGCCCGATCTGCACCGACAACAGGAAGGTGGCGAACATCGAGCCGATGAAGCCGCCGACGCTGAACAGGCCGTGGAAGCCGGACATCAACGGCCGTTTCGCCGCCTTCTCCACCTCGACGGCGTGGATGTTCATGGCAACGTCGAGTGAGCCGAGCGAGCCGCCGAACAGGAACAGCGTGGCGCCGAGCATCAGCGGCGTCGATGCCACGGCGAGCAGCGGCAGGACGATGGCCATGCCGATCGCCCCGCCGATGACGATCGGCTTGCTGCCATAGCGGGCGCTCAGCATGCCGGTCATCGGCATGGCGACCACCGAGCCGATGCCGAGGCAGAGCAGCAGCAGCCCGAGCACGCCGTCATCGACGGCGAGCCGCGCCTTGGCATAGGGGATCAGCGGCGCCCAGCAGGCGACACCGAAGCCGGCCACCAGGAAGGCGAGGCGCGTGGCAAGCCGGGTGGCCGGCCGATCTGCGGATATCATGGTCCAAAACTCCAGGAGCATCCGCTTGGTCCGAGAAAGTGCGGACTTTTCGGACGGATGCGTGAAAACAAACAGAAACTCATGTTGGGTCGCCAGCCACCAGCACCTCGGCGCCGGCTGTCCTGAGATCGGCGAGACGCGCCACGGGCGCATCCTGTTCGACGACGACGTGGGAAAAGGCGGCGGCCGGCGCAATGCGGTAGTGGAAACGGGCGGCGAACTTGTCGCTGGTGACCAGCGTGGCGCTCCGCCGGCTCGCCGCCATCACGGCGCGCTTGAAGATGGCGTCGGCATGATTGAGGGCGCCGACGCCGCCCTCGGCCGACACGCCGCAGACGCCGACAAAGGCAAGATCGATGGCAAGGCGCGTCGCCGCCTCGACGGCGACGGCGTCAACCGCTCCGCCGATGGCAGCATCCACCGCCCCGCCGATCATCAGGAGGTCGATGTCCTGCCGGGCGAGCACGGCGGCGGCGACATCCACCGAGTTGGTGGCCAGCGTCAGGCCGAAATCCTCCGGCAGCGCATCGACCAGCGCCACGTGCGTGCTGCCGGCGTCGAGGAAGATCAGATCGCCCCGCCCGACGAGGGTTGCCGCGCAGGCCGCCAGCGCCCGCTTGGCGCCGACGCCCTCGCCGAGCCGCGCCGATATCGGTCGTTGCGCCAGCGGCAAGGCGCCGCCGTAGACCCGGCGGCAGCGTCCTTCGGCGGCCAGCGCCCGAAGATCGCGGCGGACGGCATCTTCGGACACGCCGAACTCGGCGGCCAGTTGGACAGACGCCACCGACTGTCCGTCGGCGAGACGGGCGGCGATCAGGTCACGGCGGGCAAGGGGCAATTCATCAGGCATGCCACCTTATAACGTGCACAAACGAGAACGACAACACGCATAAACAAGTATGAACCGATTTTATGAATCGTTACATAACGTCTTTTGGGGCGAAATGATCAACCAGCAAGCCATCAGGGAAGGAACCGGACAGTCATCGGCAACGGAACGCAAGGAGGCTTTTTCCCTCCGGGGAATCCTATATGTGCCTTCCGCCCTTTTCGGTCCGCGGCGATCCGCCTTCACGGCCACTTGGCCAAGGGCGGCATCGACGACAGGATGCTGTCGACGTTGCCGCCGGTCTTGAGGCCGAACACCGTGCCGCGATCATAGAGCAGGTTGAACTCGACGTAGCGGCCGCGCCGCACCAGTTGCTCCTCGCGGTCCGCCGCCGTCCACGGCGTCCGCATGTTGGCCCGGACGAGGCGCGGATAGATGTCGAGGAAGGCCAGCCCGAGGTCGCGGGTATAGGCGAAATCAGCCGCCCAGCCGGCGTCCGAATGCAGATAGTCGTAGAAAATGCCGCCGACGCCGCGCGACTCGCCGCGGTGCTTCAAAAAGAAATAGTCGTCGCACCAAGCCTTGTAGTCGGCGTAATCGATGTGCGGATGGGCGGCGCAGGCCGCCTTCATGGCCGCGTGGAAGGCGATGGTGTCGGGATCGTCCTGCGTCCGCCGGGCGTCGAGCATCGGCGTCAGGTCGGCGCCGCCGCCGAACCACTGGCGGCTCGTCACCACCATGCGCGTGTTCATGTGGACGGCCGGCACGTGCGGGTTCTGCATGTGGGCGATCAGCGAAATACCGCCGGCCCAAAAGCGCGGGTCCTCCTCGGCGCCGGGCATCTGGGCGCGGAATTCCGGAGCAAACTCGCCGTGAACGGTGGAAACGTGGACGCCGACCTTCTCGAAGACGGCGCCGCGCATCAGGCTCATGACGCCGCCACCGCCCGACGCGCCACTGTGGTCGGTGCGCTGCCAGGGGGTGCGCGCAAAGCGCCCCGCCTCCATGCCCGCCGCCGCCGCGCCCTCGTCCTCGATCTCTTCGAAGACGGCGCAGATGCGGTCGCGCAATTCGGCAAACCAGTTGGCGGCGAGCGCCTTTTTGCCCTCGAGATCGGGCGGCAGCTCGGTCGGGGCGAGGGAAGCGGCGCTGGTCGGCATGAACGGTCACTCCGGTGTCACGGAGCGTGATTTAGGCGCTTTCACCCTGTTTTGCCAAGCGCCGGGGTGAGGCGGCGGCGCAAACCGCCGTCTCGCCCCGGTCTGTCGTCAGCGATAATAGGGCGAGTAGCAGGGCTGGCGCGGCCCACGGTTGGGCTGGAAGGTGTTGGAATAGCCATCGTAGGACCGATAGCGCGACTGGCACCAGCGCACGTGTTGTACGGGCAGCGCCATGCCCATTTGCGGGCGTGGTGGCCGCTGGGCAGCCATGCCGCCCATGATCGCCGCGCCGAGGCCGAACACGGCCAGCGGGTACCAGAAGCCGTCGTTGTGGCGGCGGTAGCCCGGGCGGTAACCGCGATAGCCGCGATGGCCGTGGTAATAGCCGGGACGATCCGCATACCGTCCATCGCGGTAGCCATCGCGATACTGGGCCTTCTCGATCGGCACCGGATGGCCGCCGATGAAAATCGACGTCGCCCCGGCGGGGACGACGGACGTGACTGCCATGACGACAGAAAGAGCGGTAGCAGCAAGGATCTTGATCATGGTTGGGGCCTCCTGGGCATGCCCAAACAACGCGCCACGCCCCGCGAGGTTCCCCAGCCCGGTCACTCGCTATTCGTCGTATTCATACTGGGCGATCGTCCACGGCTCGGCGCGGCCAGCCTCGACCCACTCGGCATAGGCCGGCAGCGTCCGGACGGCCTCCATATAGGCCTCGGTCTCCGCATCGACCGGCCAGGAATAGGTGGTGAAGCGACCAACCACCGGCGCATACATGGCGTCGGCCGCCGAAAAGGCGCCATAGAGGAACGGCCCGCCCTGCCCGAAGCGCTGCCGCGCCTCCTTCCACAAGGCGATGACCCGCTCCCCGTCGGCCAGCGCCGAGCCGTCGCCGCGCACCTTCCAGGCATACTGCCGGCGCCAGTTGCAGCCGTAGTCGCGGCGCAGGTTCGGAAAGCCCGCGTGCATCTCCGCCGCCGCCGACCGGGCATGCGCCCGCGCCGCCACGTCCGTCGGCCAGATGCGGCGATCGGGGAACTTTTCGGCGAGATACTCGATGACAGTAAGGCTCTCCCAGACGGTGATGTCGCCATCTACAAGGCAGGGCACCTTGCCGCTCGGCGACAGCTTGAAGATGGCCTCCTTCCAGCCCTCGACATACATCGGCTGCACGATCTCCTCGAAGGGGATGCCGAAATGCCTGAGTACCAAGAAGGCACGTTGCGACCAGGACGAGTAACCCTTGTTGGCAATGAGCAGCTTCATAGGAGACCTCCAAAATCTGATGCCGGCAGGATCGGGGAAAGCCGCCCGGCCGTCCAACGCATTTCGATGATGCGGTCGATCAGCCTCGATGAAGCATTGGGAAGCCGCCGGTCTGGCGCAGTGCCTCGCCCATGATCATCGCCGCCGACAGCGCCACGTTGATCGACCGCGCGTCCGGCCGCATCGGAATGATCACCCGGGCATCGGCGCGCTCGTGCACCGCTGGCGGAACGCCCGCCGACTCCCGACCCATCAGCACGATGTCGCCGTCACGGAAGGCGAAGTCGGCGTAGGGAATCGCCCCCTTGGTGGTCGCCAGCACCAGGCGCCGCCCCGCCGCCGACGCGAAGGCCTCGAAATCGGTCCAGCCGACATGCCGGACCACCGTCGCCAGCTCGATATAGTCCATGCCGGCCCGTTTGAGGTTGCGATCGGACAGATCGAAGCCGGCGGGACCGATGACGTGCAGCGTCGTGCCGAGACAGGCGGCCAGCCGGATCAGCGTGCCGGTGTTCTGGGCGATGTCCGGCTGATAGAGGGCGAGGTCGATCATCAACGATTCCGATGGATTTCGATCGATTTGAGTGATGGAGAGTGGCTTTTCTGCCACCCTCTTGAATCGTCTTAGTGCGCCGGCATCCGACCGGTTGCACTCGGACCCCCTTCTGCTACCGTGCCGCTGCTCCAGTCACAAGGAGGAGCGTCGAATGGTGGTTCTCTACTCATAGCTTGACCCGGTCGGGCCGGTTTGCCGGCTCGCAGATCCGAGGTCAGTTTTGGACCGTGCCCGCATTGCGCGCGCCGTCCCGAGCCCCTTCGCCCCTGTTTCCACCTCCAGCTCGTATGCCGCGGCCATCCGGTCGCCGGCTCACCGCCTTCATTCGGTGCTGTCATGTTTGCCTTCTTTGAACGCCTTATCGACCCCTACGCCAAGGGGCCGGGTGGTCAACCGCCCGACCGCCTCATTCCCTTCTATTGGCATTATCTCCGGCAGGTCTGGCCGAGCTTCGCCGCCGTCATGGTGGTGGGCTTCTTCGTGGCGGTGATCGAGGTCTCGATCTTCCGCTACATCGGCGACATCGTCGACTATCTCGGCACCACGCCTCCCGGCGAGGTGATGACCCGCCACGGCTGGGAATTTCTCGGCATGGCCGCGGTGATCCTGGTCGCCCGGCCGGTGTTCCAGGCCCTGCACGACCTGTTGATCCACCAGACCATCGCGCCCGGCGTCACCAACCTGATCCGCTGGCAGAACCACCGCTACGTGCTCCGTCAGTCGATCGCCTTCTTCAACAACGACTTTGCCGGCCGCGTCGCCAACAAGATCATCCAGACCGGCCCGTCCCTGCGTGAATCGACCACGCAGGCGGCCGACGCCCTGTGGTTCGTGCTGATCTACACGGTGTCGGCGCTGGTGCTGTTTGCCGAGGCGGACATCCGTCTGGTGGTGCCGCTCGTCATCTGGATCGTCGTCTACCTGCTGGTGCTCCGGCGCTTCATCCCGCGCATCGCCAGGAAGTCGGAGGAGATGTCGGAAGCGCGCTCACTGCTGACCGGTCGCGTCGTCGACAGCTACACCAACGTCCACACGGTGAAGCTGTTCGCCCACGCCGAGCGAGAGGACGACTTCGCCCGCGAGGCGCTCGAGGACCACACCTCGGTGTTCTACGCCCAGCAGCGCTTGATTACCTCCATGACCATGTCGCTGACCACCATCAACAGCCTGCTGATGGTCATCACCGGCGTTCTGGCCGTCTGGCTGTTCACGCAAGGGGCGGTCACCACCGGCGCCATCGCGCTGATCGGCGGTCTGGTCGTCCGCATCATCAACATGTCCGGCTGGATCATGTGGGAGCTGACCGGCATCTTCGAGAACATCGGCACCGTGCAGGATGGCATCACCACCATCTCCAAGCCGCAGACGGTGGTTGACCGCAAGGACGCCAAGCCGCTGGTCGTCAATGGCGGCGGCATCGAGTTCGACCGCACCACCTTCCACTACGGCAAGGCGAAGGGCGCGCTCGACGGCGTCAGCCTGACCATAGCGCCGGGTGAAAAGATCGGCCTCGTCGGCCCGTCGGGGGCCGGCAAGTCGACGCTGGTCAACGTTCTGCTGCGTCTTTACGACCTGCAGGGCGGTGCCATCCGCATCGATGGTCAGGACATCGCCGCCGTCACGCAGAACTCGCTGCGCGCGGCAATCGGCGTCGTCACGCAGGACACCTCGCTGCTGCACCGGTCGATCCGCGACAACATCAAGTACGGCCGCCCTGACGCGACCGACGAGGAGATGATGGCCGCCGCCCGCATGGCCCATGCCGACGGCTTCATCCCCGACCTCGTCGACAACCGCGGCCGCGCCGCCTTCGATGCCCACGTCGGCGAGCGCGGCGTCAAGCTCAGCGGCGGCCAGCGCCAGCGCGTCGCCATCGCCCGCGTTCTCTTGAAGAACGCGCCGATCCTCGTCCTCGACGAGGCGACGTCGGCGCTCGATTCCGACGTCGAGGCGGCGATCCAGGAAAGCCTCGGCGCGCTGATGGAAGGCAAGACGGTGATCGCCATCGCCCATCGCCTGTCCACCATCGCCCGCATGGATCGCCTGGTGGTGATGGACGGCGGTCGCATCGTCGAGATGGGCAGCCACGCCGAACTGGTGGCCAAGGGCGGCCTCTACGCCGGCCTGTGGAGCCGCCAGACCGGCGGCTTCCTCGTCCTCGACGACGACGAACCCGCCCGAAAAATCGCAGATTTTTCGGTTGAAGCGGAAGCGTGACAAGAAAATACGCGCCCCGAAAAATCGCAGATTTTTCGGTTGAAGCGGAAGCGTGACAAGAAAACATCCGCCCGGAAAGTGTCAGACTTTTCGGGCGGAGGAACTGCAGCGGGCCGCTCGCTCCGAGAGACGCTTTAAGCCGGCGCCAGCGCCTCTTGCCTTGCCGGGAACGGCCGGAAGGTCATCAGGATCAGCATGGATGCCAGCCCCATGCCCCACGAGCCGATGTACATCAGCGCGTAGCCGTTGAAGTGGTCGTAGATCAGTCCGCCCACCAGCGGGCCGGTGGACATGCCGAGGCTGCCGGCCATCGCCGTGCCGCCCATGATGGTGCCCATCATTCTCAGCGGAAAGTTCTCGCGGATGATCACCGCGTAGAGCGGCATCGTGCCGGCGTAGATGAAGCCGACGATCATCGCCACCGCGTAGAAGCCGCCGAGCTGGCTGACGAACCCATAGGCGAGCACGCCGAAGGCCTGCGCCAGCAATCCGAGGACGAGAACGCGCTGCGCGCCGAACCGGTCGCCGGCCAGGCCGAAGCCGATGCGGCCGAACATGCCGGCCAGCCCCTCGACGCTGTAGATCGACACGGCGGCGATCATCGGGATGCCGCAGGTGACGGCATAGCTGACCGTGTGGAAGATCGGGCCGGAGTGGGTGGCGCAGCAGAAGAAGTTGGCCAGCATCAGCGTGATGAACTGCGGCGACAGCACCGCCTGCCGGACCGTCATGCCCGACTGTGGTTCGTCCGCCATCCTCTCGGCCTCGCCGCCCTCCAGCGCCGGCGGCCGGCGCACCAGCAGCGCCGCCGGGATCATCAGGACGGCCGTGAGGACGGCGATGATCAGCATGGCCTCGCGCCAGTTGTAGCCGGTGACCAGCCACGCCGCGAAAGGCGCCACGGTCAGCGGCGCCATCCCCATGCCGGCGGAGACGAGCGAGACGGCCAGGCCGCGCTGCGTGTCGAACCAGCCGGTGACGCAGGCCATCATCGGAACGAAGACCGCGGCGGCGGCCGCCCCGACCAGAACCCCGAACAGCAGTTGAAACTCGACCAGCGACCCCGCCCGGCTGGCCAGCGCCAGGCTGACGGCCAGCACCACCGATCCCGTGAGCACCACCGGCCGCGGCCCGAACCGGTCGGACAGGCCGCCCCACACCATGCTGGCCACCGCCATGGCGAGGAAACCGATGGTCATCGCCGTGGAAATGCCGGTGACGGACCAGCCTGTTGCCTCCGACATCGGCCTCAGGAAGACGGGCAGCGAGAACATGGCGCCGATGGCGACGCAGCCCAGAAGGCCGCCCGCCGCGACGATCACCCAGCGATACGATTGGTTCATGGCGTTCCCCTGAGGCCATGCGCCCGACACCAGTCACGCGTCTGAGCGCTTGATATTTCTTTCGGTATCTCCCGATCAGCCCTGCTTCGGCTTCCACTCCGCCGAGGGCACGACGTTGACCATCCAGGGTATGCCGAATTTGTCGGTCAGCGCGCCGAAGCCGGGCGACCAGAAGGTTTCGCCGAACGGCATGGTCGCCGTGCCGCCCTCGGACAGCGCGGTGAACCAGCGCTGCCCCTCGGCCTTGTCTGCCGTGTGCAGGGTAACATCGAAGCCGTTCTTCGGCTTGTCGATGTTTTTGGCCCACGGGACATCCATGTCGGCGCCCATCAGGGCCTGATCGCCAACCTCAAGCCAGCAATGCATCAGCCACGTCTTGTACTTGTCGTCGGTGATCGGCATGTCCGGAGGGGCGTCGCCGTAGGGCACGGCGGCGGTGATCTTGCCGCCGAGAACCTTGGCATAGAACTCGAACGCCTCGCGGCACTGGCCCTGGAAGCTCAAGCTGGTCACGATCTTCATGGGTCTCTCCCCTCTGCAGCGCGTCAGACGAGCGCGTCCTCCGCGCCTGTTCGGCTTGGCCACCCGTGGACATCAGGAAAGGCTGTCTCGTGGACCTCATCGCCTCCTCCTCCGTCAGATCTCCGGGCCACCAGCGGTCGATATCGATTGACGCCTCATCATCTACGTTGATATCAACGCAAAAGACCCTTGGATGTCAACCTCTCAAATGCAAACGCCTGTCAATCCCAGTTTCCAGACTACCCTTCTGGTGCGCGACACCTGCCTGTGCCTGCATGCGCAGCGGGCAGCGCGGGCGCTCGCCCGCCGCTTCGATGTGGCGCTGAAACCTGCCGGCATCACCAGCGGCCAGTTCTCCCTGCTGATGTCGCTCAACCGACCGCAGCCACCGAACCTGAGCAGCGTGGCGACGCTCCTGGCGATGGATCGGACGACCCTGACCGCCAACCTCAAGCCGCTGGAGCGCCGTGGCCTTATCGAGACACAACCCGACCCAACCGACAAACGCGCCCGCCTGCTGCGGCTGACCGCAGCCGGGAGGGAAGCTCTCGTCGGCGCGGTGCCGATCTGGAAGGCCGTTCACGTGGAGATCGAAAGGGGGTTGGCGGATGCGGAGAAGCTGCGCGCGGAGCTGATGGTGCTTTCGAGGAGTGACAGTCAGGAGGGCACCGGCGGGTGAGGCCGGAAACCTCGCCCGTTGCAGCGCTGGCGGCCTCGATCAGTATTCGCGAGCGCACTTACTTCTTACTCGTAGAACCTGCGGACCTGGAGATGGGAATGCAGACTGGCAGGTCGGTAGGCTTTCACTTCGCCCATCTGCGGAACAGCATCTGCTTCAAAGCGCGCGATCACCGAGGGATGCAGCGTCGCTTCGTCCTTGATGCTTCTCGCCTGTGTTTTCCAAGTTAGGCCGTCGCGGGTCAGCCAACGAAGAAACGCAGGCTGGCCATCCAATAAACCCTCGCGCTCGTCGTGCTGGAGTCCGAGCGGATCCGGGGAGGTGACAAGCACTTCCGGCCGTATCTGAACCTCTGGGATCGCCGCCTTCAGCTCGTCCACCATCCATTGCAGCGCGATGTCGGAAAGCCGCGACTCCTCCTCGGCATAGCTGCCGCCGATATCGGAGTGATTGCCAGCGAACCACACCTGCTTCATCCAGTCGCGGTTGCCCTGCTCACTATTCCATTTGAAATCTTCTTCCCTACCCCAGGTCACACGAGGGAACTTCAGGCGTGTCTCGTCGATCGCAAGAGCATGGCGCAGGAACCGAACCTCGCGGTCGACATAGCGGTCGTAGTTCTTTCCGGACCACCATGCGAGATGACCGTGCCGCACGATGGCGAACCAGTCGAGCGGGTTCCAGAGGCGTGGCCTTCGGGCAGGGTCCTTGAAGAAGTATTTCACTTGACCCGCTAGGACCTCGATCGTCCAATAGGCGGCGGCGAGCGGAACCAACGCAAGCAGTATCGTGATCCACCATGGCGCCAACGTTGAGACCGCAAAGGTGATAAAAAGAAACAGAATGAAGCCGCCGACCGCTAGAAACGTTGCTTGTCGGCTGCCAAGCGCCGCGACCGTATCGAAGACCCCGATAAAAGTGGGTTGCACGTTTCCTTGGGGCTCACCGCCCGCGCCAACGCCCTCAGAGCCGTATTTTGCGCGGAAGCGTCTAGCTTTCTCCTCGCGCTCCTCCTCATAGGCCGCCCGTTTAGACCCAGCGCCATGGTTGTAGACGTACCGGACAGCATCCGAGGCGATCTTGCGCAGCTTCGGCCCATATCGCGGTACGAAGCCGCCGTCAGATCCCTTCGTCGGCACTCCGCAGAGGTTGAGGACATTCGCCAGCGAGCGGACAGTGTACGCTCCTCGGCTGAAGCCGAAGAGGCAGATTTTGTCGCCAGGCTGGTAGTTGGCGATGATCGCTTCGTAGCAGTCTATGACATTCTGATCGATGCCCGTACCGACTGCCGCGGAAAGCGTGTTCCTAATCCTACGGAAGCTAATTCCGTCCGTCTCGCCGGCACCTAAGCCGGGGTCATAAAAGGCGACCTGCTGATTGGGGCTGATCGGTGAATCGGGGCCGGGCCGCGTCGCGCGATACATCTTATAGACGTTCGATAGCCGCTGGTCGGGGCGAAGTCCTCCGATCTGCCCAGTCCCGTCGGAAAAGATAAAAATCAGCTTGGCCAAGTCCACACCCTCCCTTTTCGGTGCCGTCGATTCGTATTCCTTTTCCGTTCAGTGTGACATTGCCCGAATGCACTATCTGGCTAAGCCTTTCGCATTCTTTTCTTCAAGAGTGTGTCTAAAGAACAGGCGCAATGTGCTTGAGCGCCAAGTCGGTGCCGCCTGCTCAAAGGCGCGTCTCTAGAAACCCACCTACTAGAGGGGAACTGAGATCTGAAGTTTGAGTGCCCTTGGCACTGCTGGAGCGTTTATTGGCCGAGAGTCGAACGTCTGGCTTATGGAACCAAACGTGAGAAAATAGACATTTGCTGTCTGTGCCTGTCCCGGCTGTCCCATACGGCACCGGCGGGCAACGTCGCCGTCACGCCTGTGCAGAAACCGGCACCTGCGCTAGCTGCGCGCAATTCGTCAGTCTCGGCGCGCGTTCGATATCGCCAGCCCATACCGGCCAGCGCCATCATCACTTGGAGCTAATGTCGCGTCTTTCCGAGAGCACAAGCTCAAGTGAGCCAATCATGACAAATCATTGGGCAGATGCGACGGCATCTTGCCAATGATCAAACGTCGTCCATCCTCATCCCATGAATAATAGATTCGAAACTGCTCAGAATTATGCCGTGAATTTCCATATTTGAAGTGGTCGTAAAGGACCCGGATAATGCTGCCATCACGAACGGAGTATTCCGGTTTCTCAGCAGCCTTGTCACGGCGTGTGAAACAACCTTCGTTCACTACGCCCAACGCTGCTAACACCTTTTCCACAGCTTCCTTCCTCTCGAGGCCGCCCTCAAGTTTAAAGGGAATCCAGTAGTCCCGGATCGCAATCAGTGTATCGGCAATGCGGCCCAGCATATCCGGATGGCCGTTCTTGCTGCAATCCTTCAGCGCCTTGTTGTGGATGTAAATATGAGACCCGAGGACCTCTTCGGCCCACTCTTCTAGATCGTCATAGCTCTCCAGCGCACGATCCTGCTTGTCCGCCGGTCCAGCTCCATCACCATATTCGGAAAGATTGCGGAGGCGGTAGTTCTCGCTCTTCAGGCGTGAAATCTCATCTTGCATGCGCTGGACGTCCTGCTGCGCTGCCTTCTCGGCAGACGAAGCAATCCGTTCGAGACCCAAGGCGATTTCCAACTGCTCCCGAATATCCTCGACCTCGTCCCGCAGGGCCGTGACCTGAGCGCGTAGTTGCTCCGTTTCAGAACCCGTGGGTTCAAGCGCGACTATTGTAGAGGCGGCTTTGCGAAGCTGTCCCATATGCCAAAATGGGGTTTCTCCTTCATTGTCCTGGAATCCAAGTGGCAGGATGCGTTCGGCAAGCAGGTTGATGAGATGCGGGTTTGGCCCCGAGGGTGGGAGCAACCACAGAGGATGCTGGTGAGGATCTTCCTCTTCCTCGACGAGGCCCGGCATGTAGATGCGAACGCCGCCGTTGAATGTAGACATGCGCTTGCCCACTAGGCGGGTCAGCTCCCAGCTCGTTTCAGGCCCTGCGCTATAGAGATGAGCCGCACCAGACAGACGCACGCCAAGCTGGTGCAAGTTTAGCTGTGTCCGCCCATCGTAGTCTGTAGACACGACGACAATCGGCAAGCGACGCGAAGGGCGGTAGATCAGCTGGGTCAGCATATCCGCATCGTCATGCGTGGTTAGGCCGATGGCGGCCTCGCTGATCGCTTCACCATCCGCTTCGGCAGAAAGAGTACGAAGCAAGTCATAGACCAGCCTTGGACGACTGGGCCGCAGGTCTGGGCTGCCAGTCGGCCGGCGCGCCATGAGTTGCGCCCCAAAGCGGACCAGCCCCCCTGCCGGCCGTTCAACGAATAATTCGGTCGACCAAGTCTCACCCGCGCGGGGGATGGAGCCGGGTTCGTCGATCCTAGCAGCCCAGATGCTCCCAGTATAATCGTCCAGACGAACAGCGTGGCAGGGGTGGAAACCGTCCACCCCACGCGTGTCGAAACTCCCCAGCGCGTGTGCTTCGTTCGGAAGATCGCCACCCACCTTGTTCGCCAGCCAATCCACAGCAAACTGTGCCGACTTCTCAAACGCATCCGTATCCGTCAGCGAGAAGCTGATGCGACTTACGGGGCGAACCTGAGTAATCGGCTGCTCCGGCTGCGAGAGCAGTGGACGAAGACCTTCGGCAAGTTGGCTCATGCTGTCAGTTCCTCTCGCAGGGTCTCTCCTCCTTAGCGTGTCCTGAATGTCCGACGTCAGATCATTTGGCACAACTCATAGCTTAAATTAGCACAACGTGGGCTCGCCAAAGGGTTGGCATTTAGGCGACGGCACCGGCGGTGCTGCAAGCGCCGACGATCGCAATTCGGCCAATCAGAACGAGCCGGACCAAACCTGAACGGTCGGCAACTGTTGGCTCCGCGCCTCGCCTGCCGAACGGCGACAACGGGGTCAAAGCACACTCTATTTCCGATACCCCGCGCTCACCCCCGACCCAAACCAAACGCCCTCCCCACCCGTTCAGCCACCCGAACCAAACCAAACGCCCCCGCCATCACCCTAAATTTTAGGGGACTCCCCCACTCGTCCCTTGCTTGCCCCGCTCAGACGTCCACATTCGCTTCATGTCCTCAGATCGATCGCTCACAGCCCGCCTGTTCGCCTGGTTCGAGACCCGGATCGATCCGTTCAAGCCGACGTCGGGCCCGCATCCGCTGACGCCGCCCACCACCAAGTGGCGCATCCTGCGCTTTTTCCTCGGTGAAACCGGCTGGCCGCTGGCGGTGATGGCGGTGCTGACCCTTTTGCTGTCGCTGCTCGAGGTGGCGCTGCCGATCTCCATCGGCTGGCTGATCGACGCCGTGACGGAGGCCGACCGGACCGGCAGCCGCGTCATCGACTGGCGCGTCGTCATCCTGTTCATGCTGCTGCTGTTGGCCGCCCGGCCGCTGGTGGCCTTTCTCGCCCAGTTGGTGCGCAATCAGGTGCTGTCGCGCAACATCGGCACGCTCGTCCGCTGGCGCACCCACGAATTCGTCGCCCGCGCCGATATTTCCTTCTTCCAGAACGACTTCGTCGGCCGCATCGCCACCAAGGTGACGCAGACCGGCCAGGCGATCCGCTCGCTGCTCCGCCTGTTTGCCGACCAACTGTTGTTCGTCGTGCTCTACATGGTCGGCGTCGTCGGCTACCTGCTCGTCAAGCATCCGCTGTTCGCCGCGCCGCTGATCGTCTGGACGGTGGCCTACGCCATCCTCGTCTACGCCTACGTGCCGCGCAGCCGGGCCGCCGCCCGCGAGGTGGCCGACACCGCCTCGATCTTCTCCGGCCGCCTCGTCGACGGCTATTCCAATTACCTGACGGTCCGCCTGTTCACCGCCTCGACGCGCGAAGACGCCTATGTGCGCGAGGCGCTCGAATCCGGCATCACGGCCACCGGCAAGCAGATGCGGCTGCTCACCGGCCTGTCGAGCCTGCTCACCGTCCTCAACGGCCTGCTCCTGTCGGCCAGCGGCCTGGTTGGCGTGCTGCTGTGGAGCCATGGCCGGGCGACGCCGGGCGACATCGCCTCGGTGATCGCCATGACGCTGCAGGTCCAGCAACTGTCGCGCATGGCCACCATGAGCCTGTCCGACCTGTTCGAAAGCGTCGGCACGCTCGACGACACCGTGCGCTCGCTGTCGCGGCCACAGCTGATCACCGACCGTCCGGGCGCCCGGCCGCTCGCGGTGACCGGCGGCGGCGTCGACATCGACCACCTCAGCTTCAGCTACGGCGCCGGTCGGCGGGCCGTCGACGACCTGACGCTGACCATCGCGCCGGGCGAGCGCATCGGCCTGGTCGGCCGCTCCGGCGCCGGCAAGTCGACGCTGGTCAGCCTGCTGCTGCGCCTCTACGACCTCAACGAGGGGGCGATCCGCATCGATGGCCAGGATATCGCCAGCATCACGCAGAACTCGTTGCGTGCGGCGGTCGGTGTCGTCACCCAGGACACTTCGCTGCTGCACCGGTCGATCCGCGACAACATCAAATACGGCCGCCCCGACGCGACCGACGAGGAGATGCTGGCCGCCGCCCGCATGGCCCATGCCGACGAGTTCATCCCCGAGCTGACCGACAACAGGGGCCGCACCGGCTTCGACGCCTACGTCGGCGAGCGTGGCGTCAAGTTGTCAGGCGGCCAGCGCCAGCGCATCGCCATCGCCCGCGTATTGCTGAAGAACGCGCCGATCCTCGTTCTCGACGAGGCGACGTCGGCGCTCGACTCGGAGATCGAGGCGGCGATCCAGGACAGTCTCGACGTGCTGATGGAGGGCAAGACGGTGATCGCCATCGCCCATCGCCTGTCCACCATTGCCCGCATGGATCGTCTGGTGGTGATGGATGGCGGCCGCATCGTCGAAACCGGCAGCCACGCCGAACTGGTGGCCAAGGGCGGCCTCTACGCCGGCCTGTGGAGCCGCCAGACCGGCGGCTTCCTCGACCTTGATGAGGGCGACGGCGGCTGAAGGGGACCCGTTGTCCGCCATGAGACGCCTGATTGACCCGACCGTATTGCATTTTGCGCTACACTTGCTACCGTATGGACCAGCAAGGAGAACGACGATGTCAAAGACCGCCGGGCGAAAGGACTATCCGGTATCGATGCGGCTTCCCGAAGCGGATCTCGCCATGATCGACCGCGCCGCAAGGCTGCGCGGTCGATCGAGAACCGACTTCGTGCGAGACGCCGCCATGCAGGCAGCGGAAGACGTTGTGCTCCAGACACTCCCGATCCGCATGAGCCCGGAAGGCTTTCAGGCATTCGTCGACGTGCTGTCAGAGCCAGCTC
>Ga0316604_10001357_pt1 | contig 21969 bp, 11 predicted proteins | sample OWC_soil_day20_C_FD_207650 | JGI IMG/M metagenome (GOLD analysis project Ga0316604, IMG submission 207650) | Wetland soil microbial communities from Old Woman Creek delta, Ohio, United States - OWC_soil_day20_CT | ecosystem: Environmental > Terrestrial > Soil > Wetlands | place: USA: Ohio...
GCAAGTTTGCAAGAAGGAAGGCTCATGCCTATATCCTCATTGGGCAGCCCCTTCTGTACCTGCTGGCGCAGAAGGGGTTGGTTTATCTTCATGCAGGTCGAAGCGCCCTTCGACCTTTTCAACCTTCGGATCGGCCCATGACCCACTCACCGTGTAGTCGTAGCTGAACATTTTCTCCACCGGATCACGCAGGACTTTCTGCCCGAGATAGACAGCCGCCCCCACCGCGGGGTTGAGCACACCCAGCGCGGCCTGCCCGACGATCACGCCGACAGCCACCGTTTCCGAAAGCGTTGGCTGGACACGGACACGCAGGTCATGTTCCTCGCGGTTCAGGTCCGTGCTGCCAGAGATGAAAACCTTGGCAGCGGGACCGCGCACTTCCAGATCCCCGGTATGCAGAATCCCGGCTTCAACATGCATGTCGCCGGAAATCCGGTCGAAAGCAAAGCCCTCGGAGAACACATCGCGGAAATCCAGGGTGATGCGCCGGGGCAAGGATTGCAGGCTGAGGATCCCGATCAGGCGTCCAGCGCCCGGTTCCATCTTGCGGAACTGGCCATCGCTGGCCTTGAGTTTCAGGGTTCCTGTCATGGACGGGTAATGCAGGCTTGTCGGCAAGCCGCGCCAGGACAGGTCGCCCTCGAAATCGACGCTTCCCTTGCGAACCGTGTTGGCCAGACCGAAATGCCCAAGCATGGAACCGGCATCCTCGCTTTCGAGTTTGAACTCCACCCGCGTACCCGTACTGCGCAACCAGCTGCCCGTGCCGGTCAGACTCATGTCTGGCGCGCTCAGGCTGATGCTTTTGAGCAACCAGCCTTTGTCGTCGCTGGCCGCCTGGAGGTTCAGCTTGCCCAAGTCCATGCTGCCCAGCGTGAAATGATCGGCCACCACATCCAGCGCAGGCGGTTGACGCAAGGGACGCCCGGTTTCCGTCACCACGGGCTCCGGCTCGAAGCCCCCACTGACCGGGTGCAGTGCCAGTTGCGACAGGCGTGCACGCAGGCTGCCATTGCCGGATTCGCTCCAGCTCAAATCACCGGCCAGATCCGGCCCCTCCAGATGCAAGGACCAGTTGCCATCCCGGCGCACCGCCTTGCCGCTCACATCCTGAAACCGGTGGCCGGACACGGTCAGCTCACCCACACGTGCCGCCACGGCCAGTGCAGTCCCGGACATGCTGCTGTTACCGAAGCCGGACAGCAGGTCTTCAAGCACCGGCTGCCAGCGCCCGACATCCAGGGTTTTCAGGCTCGTGGACACCCGCCAGCCCTGGACCGGCAACACGGCATCCTCGCCGGAGGCAACCGCCCCGCTGGTCAAGGTGCACTGGCTGCCCCGGCACTGCTCCACCCAGGCCACATCCACGCGCTGATCCTGTTTCACCCGCCAGTTCAGGGTCGAATCATTGCTTCCCTCCCGGCTTTCCACACGGACATTGAACCGCACAGGCCAGCGCTCATTGGCCTGCTTGCCCAGTGGCGCCGGCAATTCGCTGGTGATGCCGACCATATTGCTGTCCACGCTGACTTCGACAAGGTTGCGACGCACACGGACCAGGGACGTAGCCGCAGCTTCGCCACTCAGATGATCCCAGGCGGAATTCGGCACAAAGCGCCGCAAGCCTGCCACCGTGATCGGGCCTTGTCCGTCAAAACGCAGGCTGCCATCCGCCTCGGTCACCCCGGTGGTGCGGACCCGCTTGCCCAGAAACACAGCATCCGCACCAGGCAGGCTCACGCCCTTTTCGGTGAAACTCAGCGTCCCGTTCGCATCAAAGAATTCCGGCAAGGCCGGAATCAAACGCAGCGTATTGCCGGTAAAACGGTAATCGCCCTTGACGCGGGTATGCTCGGCATCGTTCAGGGGCACTTCGAGATGCAGGTCCAGATTGCCATTACCCTGGGTCTGCAGATCACGCGTAAAGCTGCCCGCCAGGCTGGCGATCGGGCTGGCATTCACATAGTGCAGAAAATCCGTGGTTGTCCCAGTGGCCTTGCCATCCACGGTCAGGATCTGCCGCCCATCATCCATCAGGTCGGGAATTTCCACTTTCACATCGCGTACCTGAACATTCCGGTAACGCCCTTTGTCGGCACGGATCGTCAAGCGCTGCCGGTCCAGCACCAGGCTCCCGTACGCCGCAGTCAGGCCCGGCCAGCCCGGCGCGTAGGTCTCCAGGCGGGCATCCACCAGCTTGCCTTCCAGATGGAAGACCCCCGGGCTCTTGTTGAACGGAAACTGCGCCAGATCGCCCGTGAGCTGAAAGCGGATGTCTTCGGCAGTACCACTGCGCAAGGATTCGTGCAGCCAATCCGGCACGTATGCCGTCGTCACCGCTGGAATGTAACGCCATACCGCATCCAGTCGTGTGCGTTTGGCACGCGCATGGATATCGAGATAGCCTGGACCACTCGGCCGGGCCTGCCAGTATCCAGCCACATCGGCACTCAGATGCGGATTGCGCACCCGCCCATTGAGCAACTTGATGGTCAATGCCTCGCTGCCGCCGGCCCGGGGTTTCTCGTATGACCATGCTCCGTTCAGATCGACACGATCCAGCAGCAGGAGCGGCTCATGCATGATCCCGGGCATGTTCATGTTGCCGTCTTTGATCTGTAGCTTGAAGTCCCCGGTTTGCTCGGTACCACGGAACGTGCCTGACAGTCCCGTCACCCCGGGCAAATCGCCCATCGGCAGCAGGGTTACCGCATCGACCTGGGCATTCACGTTGAAATGCTCGATCTTGCCGGCACGTCCTTGCCAATCGAGTTTGACTGCACTGATCCGTCCCGTCGGACTCGCCTGTCGCAGGCGCGCAGCCGTCTCCTCTGGCAAGGGCAGAGAGGCGGCCAGTTGCGCCAGCACCCGCACATCGAGCATGCCGGAGGTCAGGCTGCCCTGCGCGGGGCGCTTGTCGTTCTCTGCCAGGTAATGAAAGCCGATCCGGGTCGGACCGACCCGCAGCCCGTCGGTCGTTGCCAGACTCAATCGCTCCGCGACGAAGTCGACCTCCTCTTCGCTCGCCGTCAGGCTGATCCGCCCCTGCAAGGACGCCAGATTCAGCATCGGCAGATCTTTCCCGAGGCGTAATGCCACGTCAGCCAGGGCTACATCCGCGGTCAGTTTTTCCAGATGCTTGCCATCGAAACTGAGCCAGGTGCGCAGCCCGCCACGCCCGCGCGGCAAAGCCAGCGGATAGTCCAGCCACTTTTGCCAGACGGCCAGATCTGCTCCGTCGAGCGACAGATAAAAGGTCCCACGCCAGTCTTCCAGGCGTTTGAAGCCCTGTCCATGCAGATCACCGCGCACGTCGAGATTGGCCGAATAGGCCGTGGGCGGACTGGCCAGCAAGGCAAAGCGATGCGCGCTGCCCGAGTTTTCGAGCCGCAGATTCACGCGATCAAGCGCCAGGGGCGGAGCGTCACGCTGCTCATCGGTCCACACCAGACGTGCATCGCGGATCAGCACCTCACGCTGATCCAGCACGAAGTCACCAAAGCCGGAACCCGTCCCGCCGCTGTTGATCTGCAAGCCGGCGATGAAGAGCCGGCCATCGGCCTGACGCCGGATATCCAGTTCGGGATGCAGGATTTCCAGCCGATACAGGCGTAGCCGCTGGTAGAGCAAGGAAGACCATGCGACCGAGACTTCCAGTTGCGGCAATTCGAGTGCCACCCGGCCTTCATGGTCAAAGACGCGCAGACTGCGGATGGACAGTTCGGGACGCAACCCGGACCAGTTCGCATCCAGCCCGGCGATCTGGACCTTCAGCCCGAGTTGCTGGGAAATGGCTTGTTCAATCCGCTCCCGTTGCTGCGCGATCTGAGGCGCAGCAACATAGCGCAGCAACAGGAAACTGACCGCCAGCACGAAAAACCCCAGCCACAGCACACGCCAGACCAGACGCGACAGGTGCAAGGGAAGCCGCACACAGCTCCGCGCCAGACAGCGCCAGTGCAGCGCTGCCACAAGACGCGTACGCCAGGAAGGCGGCGCCGGAGAATCAATCGGGGTGTCGGCCATGTAGGGCTGGACGTGGCACGCGGCAAGGCGGCATGATGAACTTGGTCAGGATTTTAACCCATGGTCCGTTCATATTCCTGCCGTTCGGGCCGTAGTTACGTGAAACTTGCACACAGATTTCCCTCATGAGCCAGATATTGATCGCCCGCGCCGCTGCGCATAGCCGTTACCTGCAACGTTTGCTGACGGCCCGCCCCTGGTTGACCGAGCGCTTGCTTGCAAGTTGCATGCAAGCCTTGACCCGCTCCGACCTGGAAGCCTTCCTCGCCGAAAGCCCGCTGGACGAAAACACCCTGGCACCACGCCTGCGCGCCCTCAAGGCCTGGGTCGCCGCCCAGGTGATGGTGCGCGATCTGGCCGGACTGGCCCCTTTGCAGGAAGTCACCGGGGCCATGACCATGCTGGCGGAAATCGCGGTGAGCACCGCACAGCGCGTACTCACCGCACAGCTTGCCAGCCGTTACGGCCTGCCCCGCAATGCTGCGGGCGAAGTGCAGGAGCTGATCGTGATCGGCATGGGCAAACTCGGTGGCGGCGAACTGAATGTTTCCTCGGATATCGACCTGATCTTCGCCTACCCCGAAGATGGCGACACGGATGGCGCACGCTCGCTCAGCAATTTCGAATTCTTCACCCGGCTCGGGCGCCAGCTCATCGGGGCCATCTCCGAACCGACCGGTGACGGTTATGTCTTCCGCGTCGACATGCGCCTGCGCCCGAATGGTGATTCAGGTCCGCTGGTGGCCTGTTTCGAAATGTTCGAGAACTATTTCATCACCCAGGGCCGCGAGTGGGAGCGTTATGCGTGGATCAAGGCCCGCCCGCTGACCGGAAGCCGTCACGACGAACTCAAAGCCATCGCTCGTCCCTTCATCTTCCGCAAGTATCTGGACTTCGGCGCGATCAACGCAATGCGCGAGCTGCACGCGCAGATCCGCCGCGAGGTGGCCCGCCGCGACATGGTCAGCAACATCAAGCTGGGGCCGGGCGGAATCCGCGAAATCGAGTTCATAGCCCAGGTTTTCCAGCTCATCCGTGGAGGAGGCGATCACGGCCTGCAGATCCGCCCGACCCTCAAAGTGCTCCAGGCGCTGGTGCATCGCGGCCAGCTCAGCGCCGAGACGGTCCAGGAACTCGCCAGTGCCTATGATTTCCTGCGCCGCCTGGAACACCGCATCCAGTACCTCGACGACGCACAAACCCATAGCCTGCCGGATTCCGCCGAGGACATGCTGCGCCTCGCCCAGGCCATGAACTTTGCCGACATTCCGGCCTTGCACGCCGCACTGGACGCACATCGCCAGCGGGTCGGACACCATTTCGACGAAGTGTTTGCCGACCCCGTCGCCCAGGAACACCGCCTCGAACCGGTCTGGCAAGGGGCCTGCGAAGCGGGCCCGACCGGCGAATGCCTCGGCGAGCTGGGTTACCGCAAACCTCAGGAAAGCTCCACCCGCCTCGAAGCCTTCCGCAACAGTGCCCGCCTGCGCAGCATGGGCGACGAAGCCCGCAACCGGCTCGATGCGCTGATGCCGCGCATCCTCGAACTGGCCGCACTCCGCCCCAATCCGGACGAAAGCCTGGCACGCATGATCGCGCTGCTCGAAGCGATCTGCCGCCGCTCGGCTTATCTGGCGCTGCTGCAGCAATACCCGCAAGCCCTGGCCCGCGTGGTCGAACTGGTCTCGGCATCGAGCTGGGCCGCCAGTTTCGTCACACATCATCCCTTGCTGCTCGATGAGTTCCTGGACAATCGCCTGCTCACCGAAGAGCCCGACTGGGCAACTTTTGCCAGCGAGCTGGCGGCCGCCATGGATCGTCTGGGAGACGATGTGGAGCGCCAGATGGACGTGATGCGCGAGGCACACCACGCGCAGGTCTTCCGGCTGCTCAACCAGGATCTGGCAGGCGGCCTCACCGTCGAACGGCTCTCCGATCACCTCTCGGCCGCAGCCGATGCGATTCTCGAAGAAACCCTGCGCCTGAACTGGCGCCGCGCCCGTCATCACGCACCTGAACACCGCTTCGCGATCCTCGGCTACGGCAAGCTGGGGGGCAAGGAACTGGGCTATGCCTCGGATCTGGATCTGGTATTCATCCACGACGATCCGGATCCGGAATGCCAGATGGTTTACGCACGACTCGGCCAGCGCATCAACACCTGGCTGGACAGCCGCACCGCCGCCGGCCACCTCTTCGAAACCGACATGCGCCTGCGCCCGAATGGCGAATCAGGGCTGATCGTCGTCTCCCTGGAAGGTTTCGAACAGTACCAGCGCCATGACGCCTGGGTCTGGGAACATCAAGCCCTGACCCGTGCGCGCTTCTGTGCCGGCAATCGCGAAGTGGGCGAAAAATTCGAACGCCTGCGCACAGCGCTTCTAAGCGAATCGCGTGATATTGAAATCCTGCGTACCCAGGTGCTGGCCATGCGCCAGAAGATGCGCGATGCGTTTGCCGACAAGGGCGAAGGTTTTGAACTCAAACACGATGCGGGCGGCCTGATCGACGTGGAATTCATCGTGCAGTTCCTCGTCCTCGCCCACGCCCACGCCCATCCGGAGCTGACCGAGAACAAGGGCAACATCGCACTGCTCGGACGCGCCGCCGCAGCCGGGCTGATCACGCCAGAACTGGCCACCGGCAGTGCCAACGCCTACCGTGCAATGCGCCATGCCCAGCACGGTTTGCGCCTGAACCAGCACAAGAGCCGGGTATTCGATGGCAGCCTGGAAGCAGAGCGCAAGCCAGTGCAAGCGCTGTGGCGGCAGGTGTTCGGCACAGCGTAGAAGATTTTCGGCCCGGGGCTTCAGCAGCGGAAGCGCGCTACACTGCGTGACAGGGTCTGAGCGAGCCCTTCGAGCTCGGTAGCCGCTCCGCGTCCGCGTTCTATCGTCTCCGAATTGCGTTCGCTGGCACTGGCAATCCGCTCCACACTCATGGCGATCTCGCTGGAGGCGCTGGATTGCTGGCGCGCCACCTCGCTGAGTTCGCGCAGGTTTTCGAGCGACTGATGGGCGCCCTCATCCAGGGTCTTGAGTGGCAAACGCAGGCTTTCCACCTCTGCCACGCCACTTTCCACATGCGCCTTGGCCACGTTCATTTCCTTGGCGGCCTCCCGCGCCTGCTGCTGGACCTGCTCGATCATCCGCTGGATCTGTCTGGTCGCCGTGCTGGTCTTCTCGGCCAGCTTGCGTACCTCGTCAGCCACCACCGCGAAACCTCGGCCCTGCTCGCCGGCACGCGCCGCCTCGATGGCCGCGTTGAGCGCCAGCAGATTGGTCTGATCCGCGATCTCATGGATGACAGAAGCAAACCCGCTGATTTCCTCGGCGCTCCCCACCAGTACGGCCATGGAAGCCGACGTTCCTTCCACGGTTCCCATGATCTTGCGAACTTCATCCGCCGCATGCAGCACCATGTCGCGACCTTGCGTTGCCGTTTGCGAAGTCTCGTTCGCCACTTTCACCACGGCCTCCGTTTGCTGGGCCGCGTTCCAGACACTCTCGGTGAGATTCTCGACCATCGCCGCGATCCCGCTCAGGGATTCGCTTTGCTGGCCGGCACTATCGGCCACCCCGCCGACGACTTCGCTCATGGCGCTGGCCGCCCCTTCCACATTGTGCGAGCTGCTCAGCACTTCACTGATCACGTTCCGCAGGCTCTGCTGCATCTGCGCCAGGGCACGCAGCAGTTGCCCCACTTCATCCTGCGACTGCGGAACGATGCTCACGCGCAAATCACCATCGGCAACCAGATCGGCAGCCCGCACCGCCTCGGCCATGGGCCTGACGATGCTGCGCGCCATCACGAAACTGGTGACCAGCCCCAGACATAATGATACGAGCAAGGTCACCACGCTCGCCGCCAGCACCCGCCGCCAGCTGGCGATAGCATTGTCATAACTCGAACGGGCTTCGACCGTCTGTACTCCGATGACCTGACGGGTCGCCTGCGACACGGTTTTGAAATCGTCATCAGCCGTCTGCATGCCGGAACGCCCCATGGCCGGGTCGACCGAAGCCATATCCAGGGCGGTATTCACGGCTTGCCGGTACTTCTGCAGTCCGGCACCGATCTGCTTGAACGAGGTTTTCTCCGCATCGTCACTGGTCACGCTCATGTCAGCCATCAGTTCCACGACCTGCTTTTCCAGTTTTCCCAGTGCCGTGTTGATGCCGGCCACGCGGGCCGCCACCTTGTCGGTCTCCATTCCGTCAAGCTGGGTAAACAGGCTGTAGGCATCCGCGTGAACGGCCAGCAGATCGGACTCCAGGGTCTTGATCAGCACTACATGATCGAAACGCTCTTCGAACAGATCCTGCAGGGCGCCGCCCACGGAATTCAGCCCGGCATAGGCGATCCCGCCCATGACCAGCATCAGCAGCATGCACAGCAACGGCGCAGCAAGCATCCGGTGGATAATCCGCATGACCGATCCCCTGTCCTGCGCTGCACGGAAATCTCCGCGCAGCGTCATCCGCATTCAGAACCCCGAAGTGACCAGGGCGCAAACCCGTAGCGCAACCTGTCCGCTCACGGGCACCCGGCCTCAGCGTTTGTAGACCCCGGCACAGACCACCACGTCGCCGGTTTTTTCGCAGTACGCCTGCTTGGGTAGCACCTTCTTCGAGATCGGATCGGTGAATTTGTAGTCCTGCCAGAACTTGCCCTTGCTCGCAGCAAGCTCCATGCGCTCCTTGTAGAAAGGCTTGCCATCGGGATCCTTGAAATCGATCAGATCCTTGTCGACCATCTTGGGGTTCTGCCCGTGGGCCAGGACCTTGCCATGCAGGTCCATCACCGTCGGGTACAGATCACGACTGATCCACTTGGCATCCTTCCCGGTAATCTCGCTCAGCGTCTGGGCGCGATTTGCCTTCAGGGCGGCAACCACCTTGCCGACCATGGCCTCGGCATCCTTCGGCGAAGCAAATTCCTCGGCAGCAAGGACCGGACCGGACAGGGCAATCAGGGAAATCATCAGCAGGCTTGCAGTTTTCATCATTCCTCCGGAAAAAGACCCGTGCGGCGTAATCCGCCAACCCGGCACAAGGGCAAAAGCGGAGATCGAAAAATCCCCCGCTGCATGGAGGATTACGGCGGTCTTTCCCGACAACTTGAGCGCCACAGAGCCAGGAAAGACGGGGTTTTCCGCACCCTGCCCTTTCAGACATCACCCCCTGGATCAAGTCAGTTATCCGAGTGCCGATAAGCCTATGGAGGACCTCCCATCAACCCATTCCGCGCAAGCGCCAGACAAACCGTTTCACGTGCATGGATATCCGCTCCAGAGGGATTCATGGAAACCATTCAAGGACCAGGCAACGCCAGTATCGAGGTGGCACCCAACACCGTGCTGCTGGTCGATGACGAGGAAAACATCTTGGCCTCCCTGCGCCGTCTCCTGCGCAAGGATGGCTATCGCATCCTGTGCGCGACCAGCGGCCAGGCCGGGCTTGATTTGCTGGCCAGTGAAAAGGTTGACGTGATCATCTCGGACCAACGCATGCCACACATGGTGGGCACGGTCTTCCTGCAAAAAGCGCAGGAACTGAGTCCCAACAGCGTACGCATGATCCTCTCCGGCTACACCGATCTGGAAAGCGTCACCGCTGCCATCAACCAGGGGGCGGTCTACAAGTTCCTGACCAAACCCTGGGACGACGAGATCCTGCGTCTGTCGATCAAGGAAGCCCTGCGCCACAAATGGGTGCGCGACGAAAACCGCATGCTCCAGGCCATGCTGGTGGAAGTGAACGAAGAACTGGCCCACGCCAACCAGCTGCTGGCCGAGCGCGTCGATTTCGCCCAGGAAGCCTTGCACAACTTCCAGGAAATCGTGCATGACCTGCCGGTCGCCCTGCTCGGCATCGATGCGTCAGGCTTGCTGATGTTCGCCAACAAGGCGGCCTTCGATCTGCTCGACAAGCCCGTGGCTTTCGGTTCAGCGGCAGCCCCCCAGTTGCCGGATGGCATCTCCGTCCTGTTGGACAACCCGGACATTGGCGGCGCTGGCGTCATCTTCAACGGACAGCCCCACACCGCAAAGATCCAGCCCCTTTCCCACAAGGCCCGCGGCCACATCATTTCCATCATTCCCGACGCCCCAACGCCATGATGAAAACGCTTGATCCGCTGGGCTGGCAAAATTTCCTGCTGCTCGATCTGGTCGAGGTCGGCATCCTCGTCATCGATGCCGAGTCCATCCTCTTTGCCAACACCACCTTCTCGCGGGTCGTGGGGCTGACCCTGCGCGAACTTCAAACCAAAAGCCTGCGCGAGCTTGGTGGAGACGCCTGGGTCGATTTCACGCTCGGCCAGAGCTGGGCCGACGCCCTGCCCTGGCCCATGGCAGACGGCTCGGACCGCTGGTTCGAAGTCAGTCTGCAACCCACCGACTTCGAAGACCGTGTCGTCCATATCGCCACCTGTACCGATGTCACCTCGCGCATGCGCGCCGAGGGCGCGGAAGCTTCGATGCTGCAGATGCTCACCGAGATCATCGAAGGCTATCCGGTCGGCACCTTCGTACTCGACAAGGATCATCAACTCACCCACTGGAACCGTGCTTGCGAAGTCCTTACCGGGCTTTCCGCAGGTGATGCCATCGGCAGCGACGACCCCGGCAATGCCTTCGGCATCAAAAAGGGAGAATTGCTGGCTGATCGGGTCATGAGCCCGGTCGACGAAACCGCGCTGCTCCGGTTCTATGATGGCCGTCTGTGGAAGTCCCCCGCGGCAGAAGGCGCTTACGAAGCTGAACTGCATTTCGACAAGCTCGGCGGCATCCCGGATCGCTGGATGCATGTGGCCGCCACGCCGCTCCGGGATGCCAGTGGCGCCATCATCGGCGCCATCGAAACCCTGATCGACATCACCGCCCGCAAGAATGCCGAAGAAGAACTGCGCCATGCCCATCAGGCCGCCGAACAGCTGATTACCGAACGCACCCGGGAACTGCGCGAAGCCAAGGCCGAGCTGGAAGATGACATCGCCCGGCGCCAGCTGATCGAGCAGGAAATGCAGCAACACCTGATGGAAGTCACCGCCCTCAACGCGCAACTGCATGAAACGCAGGAACGCCTCGTGCAGAGCCAGCAGCAGTTGGTGCAGAACGAAAAACTCGCCTCGATCGGCCAGCTCGCCGCAGGCGTGGCACACGAGATCAACAACCCCATCGGCTATGTGTTCTCAAACTTTGGCACCTTGCAGACCTATCTGGCCGACTTGCTCAGCCTCATCGACGCTTACGTTCAGGCAGAACCGGCAATCAGCGCGGAAAACCTGCGCACCCAGCTGGGCCAGCAACGCAAGAAGATGGACCTGGACTACCTCAAGAACGACCTGATGGATCTGATGCGCGAATCCCGCGAAGGCATCGAACGGGTACGCAAGATCGTGCAGGATCTGAAGGATTTCTCCCACGTCGATGCGAGTGCCGACTGGCAGTGGTCCGACCTCCAGCGCGGGCTGGAATCCACGCTGAACGTGGTCAACAACGAAATCAAGTATAAAGCCGATGTCATACGAGAGTTCGGCACCATCCCGCAGGTGCAGTGTCTGCCCTCCCAGCTCAACCAGGTTTTCATGAACCTGCTGGTCAACGCTGCCCACGCCATCAAGTCCGAAGAGCGCGGCACGATCCGGGTCAGCACCGGCACCAGCGACCAGAGCGTGTGGGTCGCCATCCAGGACAATGGTTGCGGAATGTCGCCGGAAATCATGAGCCGGATCTTCGACCCTTTCTTCACCACCAAGCCGGTAGGCAAAGGGACCGGGCTGGGACTATCGCTCTCCTACGGCATCGTGCAGAAGCATCACGGCAAGATCGAAGTCTGCTCGGAGCCTGGTGAAGGCACAACCTTCAGGGTCACCCTGCCCATCAGCCAGCCCGAGGACGAGGCCAGTCCGGCCCAGCACACCGACAAGGCGGAAACATGAGCGACAGCCTGAATCCTTCGCAAGCCCTCTGGCCCGCCGGCTTCAGTTCGGCACCGATCATCCTGCTCGTGGATGACGAACCCAACGTCCTCAGCTCGCTACGCCGCCTGCTGCGCCCCTGCGGCTATACAGTGCTCACCGCCGGAAGCGGTGCAGAAGCGCTGGATACCCTGACGACCCAGGCCGTCGATCTCATCGTTTCCGACATGCGCATGCCCGGCATGAGTGGTGATCAGCTGCTTGCCCAGGTCCGCAACCGCTGGCCCGACACCATGCGCCTGCTGCTGACAGGGTATGCCGAAGTCTCCTCGGCCATCTCGGCCATCAATGAAGGCGGCATCTATCGCTACATTTCCAAGCCCTGGGATGACGAAGAACTCATCCGGATCCTGCATCAAGGTCTGGAACTATGCGGCCTGCAACGTGAAAAGGCCCGCCTGGAAGCCCTGACCCTGTCCCAGAACGAAGCCCTGCGCGAACTCAATATCACCCTGGAAGACAAGGTCCGCCAGCGCACCGAGGAATTGCAGATCGCCAACCAGGAAATCCTGCTGGCAATGGAGAAGCTCAAGAAAACCTTCTTCACCTCGGTGCAGGTGCTCTCCAACCTTATCGAAATGCGCGCCCCGACCCTCGCCGGCCACAGCCGGCGTGTGGCCGATATCGCACGCCGGATTGCCGAGAAGATGGGCGTCGGGACCGAATTGCAGCACGAAATCCTGCTCGCCGGCCTGCTTCATGACATCGGCAAGATCGGATATCCGGATGCACTGTTCGGCAAGCCGCTCAACAAGATGACCGGGGAAGAGGCCGGTCTGGCCCGCAAGCACCCGATCAACGGCGCCGCCGCCCTGATGTCGATGCCGGATCTGCGCGGGGTGGCCGAACTCATCCGCAGTCATCACGAACGCTGGGATGGGCAGGGTTTTCCGGACGCCCTGGCCGGTGACAAGATTCCGCTGGGCGCCAGGATCCTGGCGCTGGCCAATGATTATGACGGCGCCCAGATCGGCACGATCACGACCAAGCAGATGAGTGTGGATGAAGCCAAGGCTTATGTGCTCGAAGGCCGCAAGTTCCGCTACGACCCGGATGTGGCCGATGCCTTCGGTCAATTGGTCGGGCGGATGGCACGCCAGCCGGTGCTGGAACGCCGCCTGAGCGGAGCGGAACTCGAAGCCGGAATGGTCCTGTCGCGGGATCTGTACAGCCCGGACGGCATGTTGTTGCTGGCTACGGAATACGTTCTGGACGATCTGCTGATCCACCAGATCCGCGAATATGAATCCTCTTTCGGCAAACACCTTGTTGTCTGCGTGCACGCCTGATCAATCCATGACCACAAAATCCACACTCAACCTCCTGTTCATCGATGCCGACCCCTCGCTCTACGAGGCGGTAACCACCGTCCTGCGCGCCGCAGGGCAGGCATTCAAGCTCACCACCCTGAGCAGCGCCGAAGCACTCGACACAGCGCTCGACGACATGACACACGATTGCGTGGTGTGTGCGCTGCGTGCGACGGGAGCCTTTCCGAACACGCCGTCCCTGCCTGGCCTGGGCATCCTGCAGCGCGTACGCGGGCACAGTAACAGCCTTCCACTGATCATGCTGTGCGCCCCGGAGGATGAAGAAACCCATGCCTGGCAAGCCATCTGGGACGGCGCCGACGATTATCTGGTCTGCACCGCATTGCAACGTCTGCCCCTGGCAATCCAGACGGCGGTCCGTCACCGTCATTTGTTCGCGTTGCGCCAGACCGAAGAAGAGGAATACAAGCTTGCCCTGGCCGTGCTGCGTGGCAGCAGCGATGGTTTCTGCGTCACCGACACGAACGCGAGAATCCTGTTCGTCAACGACAATTTCACCCAGATCACGGGCTACACGCTGGACGAAATCGAGGGCCAGAATCCGCGCTTCCTGCAATCCGGCAGACAGAGCAGTATTTTCTACCGCAACATGTGGGATTCCCTGATCAAGCACGGGAGCTGGCGCGGCAACGTCATCAACCGGCGCAAGGACGGCAGCACCTATACCGAATGGCTGCGCATCACCGCCGTCCACGCCAAGAACGGCCAGGTAACCCACTACGTCGGCCAATTTGGCTACGTCTCCGAACAGAAACACCTGATCGAGCGCATCAACCAGCTCACCCAGTTCGACCCGCTGACCGGCCTGCCCAATCGCAACCTGTTCCTGGACCGGCTCGACCAGGCCTTGATCAACGCGCAACGCAGCAACGCCAGTGTCGGGGTCATGCGGATCAATCTGGACCGCTTCCGCCAGATCAACGACACCCTGGGGCAATCTGCCGGCGACCATGTACTGATCGAAATGGCACAACGCTTCACCGGCCAGGTTCGGCAAGGCGATACGGTGGCGCGCCTGTCCGGCAACGAATTCTGCTTTCTGCTCAACAACCTCAATGCCGCGGAAGACACCCAGGGGCTGGCCACACGCCTGCAAGCCCTGATCGCCCAGCCTATCGAACACGCCGCCCACTCGCTGGTCCTCACGGCCAGCCTGGGCATCAGCGTCTCGCCACGCGACGGAGAAGACAGCGAAGCCCTGCTCAAGGCTGCCGATGCGGCACTGATCCGGGCCAAACAGGAAGGCGGCAACGGTTTCAGTTTCTACTCGTCTGACATGGATGCCGATGCGCAACGACGCCGGCTGATCGAGACCGAGCTGCGCCAGGCGCTTGACCGCGAGGAACTGAGCGTGGTGTATCAGGCCCAGAACAGTCTGGACAGCGGCAACATCCTCGGCACCGAAGCCTTGCTGCGCTGGTCGAATGCCACGCTCGGCCAGGTCAGCCCGGCAGAATTCATTCCGGTCGCCGAGGAAACCGGCCTGATCATTCCGATCGGCAACTGGGTGCTCCAGCAAGCCTGTGCGCAGAACAAAGCCTGGCAGGATCACGGCCTGTCCCGCATCCGGGTAGCCGTCAATCTCTCGGCACGCCAGTTCCGTGTCGCAAGCCTGGTGGACGATATCGCCCAGATCCTGGCCGAAACCGGTCTGGCCCCGGAATATCTGGAACTGGAGGTCACCGAATCCTCGCTGATCCATGATATCGACAACGCGATCGCCACCTGCCGCAAACTCAAGGCGATGGGCATCAAGCTCTCGCTCGATGATTTCGGCACCGGTTATTCCTCGCTGGCCTACGTGTCGCGCTTCCCCTTCGACAAACTCAAGATCGACCAGAGCTTTGTGCGCGACATCACCCTGAACCCGGCCAACGCCGCAATTGCCACCGCCGCCATCGCAATCGCACGCGGCCTGAACCTCTCCGTACTGGCCGAAGGCGTGGAAACCGAAGCGCAAGCCCTGTTCCTGCGCAATCGACATTGCGATGCCATCCAGGGCTACCTGTTCGCGCGCCCACTCCCGCCCAAGGACCTCACCACCCTGCTGGCCAACAACACGCGCTTGCTGCTCGGAGTCCCGGCGCCCTTGAGCAATCAGACCCTGCTCATCGTTGACGATGAAGTCGCCATCCTCAATGCGATGTGCCGTCTGTTCCGCCACGAAAATTACCTCGTCCTCACCGCGCAGAACGCCGAGGAAGCCTTTGAACTGCTGGCGCGTCACCCGATACAGGTCATCATCTCCGACCATCGCATGCCGAGCATGTCCGGCACCGAATTCTTCTCGCGTGTCCGGCAACTCTATCCGGAAACGATCCGCATCATTCTTTCGGGCTATACCGAACTCGCGTCGGTAATGGACGCCATCAATCACGGCGCGGTCTACAAATTCCTGACCAAACCCTGGGATGACGATCAGCTACGCGAACAGATCCGGGAAGCCTTTCGCACCACGACGCAACGCGAAGCCGGTTAAGGCTGGCCATGGAACGCTATACCGCCCCGATCCGCACGGCCATTGCCAGGCTGAACAACTGGAAGCTGGTTGTGCTGGTGCTGATCGCGGCAAGTGCCATCACCGCTCTGTTTGCGCAATACGTCTACAGCGATGCACGTCGCGGTGCGCGGATGAATCTGGCCATCATCGCGAAACTCAAGGCCAACGAAGTCGAGCGCTGGCTCACCGAGAAACGCAGTGGTCTGGTCCAGCCACCTTCGGGTTATCTTGCCCTCGCTCTCGCCGAATGGCAGAAGGGCAAACCCGGGCCAGACGCAAATGCAGCGCTGGTCGCCCACCTCAACTTCTATCTGCAACGCTATCAGGACGCCAGCGGAATCGCCGTGTATGACGCGCAGGGCCGCTTTGTGATGTGTACCGAGGCGACGCATACCGCCATGCCGATGCAGATCGAGACGCGTGCCATTCTGGATGGGCCGGCACATCTGATCGATTTCCATGCCGACCCGGCCGGGCAGCCACACCTGGCTTTCTCCACCCCACTGCTCCTGCATCATGCCCATGGCAACCAGCTCATCGGCTTTCTCCTGCTGGAAATCGATCCTGCCCGTTACCTGTACCCTTTCATCCAGAACTGGCCGGGCAATAGCACCTCGGCGGAAACCCTGCTTTACCGGCGCATCGGCAACGAGGTGGAGTTTCTCAATCCGCTCCGCCACGACCCCGCACCGCCCCTCACCAAACGCGTCTCACTGAGCAATCAAGGCCTGCTGGCGAGCAGGCTGGTGAACGGTCCGGCGCAGGCAGCGGAAGGCATGGACTATCGCGGCGTAAAAGTCTTCGGTGCAAGCCATCTGATCAAGAACACACCCTGGCAGGTGCTTACCAAGATGGACCGCAGCGAGATCTATGCCGATGCGTTCAACCAGACCATCCGCTTCGGCATATTCGCCCTGCTGCTCGCCATGGGTCTGACCTTGCTGCTGCGTCAGACCCATGCGCGTGCACGCAGTCTGGCCAGCCTGCGCCAACAGACGGCAGACATGGCCTTGTTGCGCGCCTTCATCGACTGTGTGCCGGAAACCTTGTTCATGGCACACCGGGATGGACAGATCCGCATCATCAACACCACCGGCGCGGCCCGGCTCGGCCATACGCCTGAACAGATCGTCGGTGCCAATATATGGGCGCTGCTCCCTCCAGGCGTTTCCCACGCCCGCAAGGCGACGGCAGAAGAAGCCTGTCGCAGCAACCAGACCCGCAGCCTGAGCGATCAACGCAATGGCATCGAATACCTGAGCATGTTCTATCCCTTGGGCGATGGCGAACATGTTGTCCTCATCGCAACCGATGTCACCGCGCGCAATGCAGACGCCAAAGCGCGTCGCGAAGCCATGCAGACCTTGCAGGGCTTCATCGATCACATGCCCGGCTTCGCCTATGTAAAAAATCATGAAGCTCGCATTTTGCTGGCCAATCAGCGTTTCCAGGATCAGCTCGGCATCAATCCTGTCAGCATGATCGGCAAGCGGCCGAACGAGATCTTCCCCGACGCAATCGGTCAGAAAATCCTCGCGGAGGATTTGCGTGTGCTCGCCCAGGGCACCCCCGAAGTGATCGAAGAGGAAATCTCCGGGCGCTTCTATGAATCCACCAAATTCCTGATCCCCGCCGGCGAAGGCAATGTCAATCTGGGCGGCATCACGCTGGATGTCACGGCCCGCCACCAGGCTGAAGAAGCCTTGCGCAGGAGTGAAGAACGCCTGCGCTTGCTGACGGACAACCTGCCCGACAGTTTCCTCTACCAGATCGCCCAGGAAGCAGACGGTACCCGTCGATTCCTTTTCGTCAGCTCGGGGGTTGAACGGGTGCTCGGCGTCCTGCCCGAAGAAGCCGTCAAGGACAACAAGGCCATCCTGGACCGCATCGATCCGGATCAGCTTGACGAACTCCGGGTCGCACAGGAACAGGCCGTCAACGGCAATTTCAGCCTGGACCTCCACATCCGCCGAGCCGATGGCCGCTGGGGCTGGCTCAACATGCGCTCCCATCTGCGTGCGCGCCAGACCGAGCAGGAACCCCGCATCTGGGATGGTGTCGCCAGCGATGTCACCGCGCTGCGCCATAGCGAACAATTGCTGGCCCTGCAGGCACGCCGTGCCGGAGTCTTGCTGGCGCTACCGGCTCAAGCCGAACAGATGGATGAAGCGGCGTTCATGTCGCATGCCCAGGACCTGGCCGAACAACTCACCGACAGCCAGATCGCCTTCATCCATTTCGTCAAGGAAGACCAGGAAAACATCGAACTCGTGGCCTGGTCACACAACACCATCGCGCATTACTGCAAAGCTGCTTTCGAGAAGCACTACCCGCTCAGCAAGGCAGGCATCTGGGCGGATTCGGCACGCCTCAAACAAGCCGTCATCGTCAATGATTACGCACACCATGCCGGGCAGCACGGTCTGCCCGCCGGGCACTCACCGCTGCACCGTCTGATCAGCGTACCGGTCATGGAAGGCGGGCTGGTCCGCATGATAGCCGGGGTCGGCAACAAAACCGGGGACTACACCGATCTGGATGCCGAGACGGTCCAGCTCATCGCCAATGAAACCTGGCGCATCGTGCGCAAACGCCGCGCAGAACTTGCCTTGCAACAAACCGTACAGGTTGTCGAAGCCAGCCCGGCGATCTGCTTCCGCTGGTATGCCAGGGATGACCGGCCGGTTGCATTCGTGTCGGACAACGTCCGCAACTGGGGTTACGAACCGCAGGACCTGATCGCCGGCCATCCTCCCTACACCACGCTGGTCCACCCGGACGATCTGGCCCGCGTCATTGCCGAAGTCAGCACGCACAGGACACTCAAACACACCCAGTACAAGCAGGAATACCGCCTGCTCAAAGCAGATGGCGACGTCATCTGGGTATCGGACCTGACGACCGTCCGTCACGATGACAAAGGCAACCCAAAATACTTTGACGGCATCGTCACCGACATCAGCGAACGCAAGCTCTATGAACTCAGACTGGCAGAAAATCTGGCTACCCAGCAGGCTCTGAACAAGAAACTGGAGGACGCCCACAACCAGCTGCTGCAAGCCGAGAAACTCTCCGCCATTGGCCAGCTTGCCGCCGGCGTGGCACACGAGATCAACAACCCGATCGGTTTCGTGCACTCCAATCTGGGGACCCTCAATGAATATGTCGCCACCCTGATCAACCTGTGCGACACCTATACCAACCTGTTTGAAGAGACCCAGCCCGACGACACCCCTCTGCTTTTCGAGATTCGCCGGATCAAGCAGGAGCAGGATTACAACTACCTGCGCAGCGACATTTTCCCTTTGCTGGAAGAATCCCGCGAAGGCCTGATCCGTGTCCGCAAGATCGTGCAGGATCTGCGCGACTTCTCACGTTCGGGCCCCCAGGAATGGGGAGCTGCCGATCTGCACAAAGGGCTGGACTCCACGCTCAACATCGTTGCCAACGAACTCAAGTATAAATGCCATATCCATAAAGAATACGGTAACATCCCCGAAGTGGTTTGCGTCATCTCGCAGATCAATCAGGTATTCATGAACCTGCTGGTCAACGCAGCCCAGTCCATCAAGACCCAAGGTCTCATCACCCTGCGCAGCGGCATGGAAGGCACCGATCACGTGTGGGTCAGCATTTCCGACTCTGGTGAAGGCATCCCGCCCGAAAACCTCAACCACATCTTCGAGCCCTTCTTCACCACCAAGCCCGTAGGGGTCGGTACCGGACTGGGGCTTTCGCTGGTCTTCGGCATCATCACCCGCCATCATGGGCGCATCGATGTCAGCAGCGAACCTGGCAAAGGCAGCACGTTCCGGATCACGCTCCCCGTCACCCAGGCACCTGAAATCAACACTCAACCCGTACAGGAGGCACCATGAGACTGATCCTGATTCTTGACGACGAACCCGCCATCCTCCAGTCCCTGCGCCGCCTGCTGCGGATTGCGCCTTGCAGCTACGGCAACCAGTCTTTCAATCTGGAAATCGAGATTTTCAGTTCGGCCCGTGTCGCACTTGAACGCGCCAGCCATACCGCCTTCGACCTGTTCCTGACCGACTACCGCATGCCGGAAATGGACGGAGTCAGCTTCCTGAAAGCCGTCAAGAAAATCCAGCCCGAAGCATGCCGTCTGATCCTCTCCGGCTACGCCGACCTGAACGCCCTGACGCGCGCAGTCAATGAAGTCGGCATAGACCGTTTCATCGGCAAGCCCTGGAACGATTACGAGCTGGTCTCCGCAATCGCCCAGGCCCTGGCGCATCGCGAGCTGCTGCTGGAAAACCGCCGGCTGGCGGACCTGATGCGTCTGGACTGTGGTGACATCGCGCCGGCCGATATCGAAGCGCAGATGCTGGAGAGCATCGAACCCGGCATTACCAAGGTCAACTGGGGCCCGGATGGTTCCGTGATACTCGACCCGGACTTGCAGCCGGAAACGGACAAGCCCTGAAACCCCGGTTTCACGCACAGACCGGGGCAGACGAAGTACAACTCCAGCTCAGCGCCCGAAACGGACGATCAGCTCCGGAATCTCGTCCAGCCCCACAACCGTCTGAACCCCACCCAGCTTGATGGCTTCCTTCGGCATGCCGAACACCACGCAGCTCTCCTCGTCCTGTGCCACGGTATGCGCGCCAGCATCAAGCATTTCCTTCAGGCCACGCGCGCCGTCATCACCCATCCCTGTCATGATGATGCCCAATGCATTCGCCCCCGCCGAATGTGCCGCAGAGCGGAACAGGACATCCACTGAAGGACGGTGACGATTGACTAGCGGGCCATCCGTGACTTCGACGTAGTATTGCGCGCCACTGCGTTTGAGCAGCATGTGGCGCCCGCCCGGCGCAATCAGCGCCCGTCCCGGTGCGACCCGGTCATTGTTCTCGGCTTCCTTGACCCGGATCCGGCTCAGGCCATTGAGTCGCTCGGAAAAAGCCGCCGTGAATTTTTCCGGCATGTGCTGAACAATGACAATCCCCGGCGCCGTCACCGGCAAGGTCGTCAGCACCGCCTCAAGCGCCTGGGTGCCCCCCGTCGAGGTTCCCATCACCACCACGCGTTCGGTCGTTTGGGTCATTGCCCGCGAAGCTTGCGGCAGGATGACATCCGCCGTGTTCTTCGCCTGGACATGCAAGGGCGGCGCAACGCGCTGCGTCAGCCGTTTGAGGTTGACGCCCGCGGCATTCTTGACGGCTTCGACCAGATCGTCCGACGAATCACTCAGGAATTGCTTCAGCCCGAGTTTGGGCTTGGTGATGATGGCCACCGCCCCTGCCGCCAGTGCTTCAATCGTCGTCTGCGCGCCTTTTTCCGTCAGCGTCGAACAGATGATCACCGGGGTTGGACGTTCGGACATCAGCTTGCGCAGGAAGGTGATGCCATCCATCCGAGGCATCTCCACATCGAGCACGATCACATCCGGCCACTGCTGCTTCATGCGCTCGATGGCAATCAAGGGGTCCGCCGCTGCAGCGATCACCTCGATATGCGGATCGGCATTCAACAGAGCTGTCACGACTTGCCGCACAACAGCAGAATCATCCACCACCAAGACCTTGATCGTTTTCATTCCAGCCCCTTTTTCTGTGGCGTTTTCTTGATACTGTCCGGCGGATTGATCTGGCGTGACCAGACGTGTCCGTTGCTGATATCAAATATGATGTTTCGATGCCCGACACCAAACAGGCTTTCCGATACCACCGGAATACCACACGCGGTCAACAGCAAGCGTGCCGTCAAGCCGTTCTTAGTGCCAACATTGGTCTGATCCAGTGGCGCGTGATGCGGAAACATGTTTCCGCCTCCGAAGATTTTGGCCTGGCATTCCGTCTGCCGCACGCCGCGCATGGCAAGCGCCTGCAGCATCAACCACAAGGCTTCATCACCATAACGACCATCCGGCGGTGAAGCCTTCGTCCGCCCGCGCGTAGGCAGCAGGAAATGCGACATCGCACCGACCCGCAACCGGGGATGCCAGATCGTGATCGACACACAGGAGCCGAGCAGCGTCCGGATCCGGTGCGTCGCGTCACCAACATAGAATTCTCCCGGTTGCAGGAATACTTCAACACGATGCGGATGAGCGTCTTCCTTCATGACAATTTCACCCAGCATCATGGTTTCCGG
>Ga0316604_10001358_pt1 | contig 21964 bp, 20 predicted proteins | sample OWC_soil_day20_C_FD_207650 | JGI IMG/M metagenome (GOLD analysis project Ga0316604, IMG submission 207650) | Wetland soil microbial communities from Old Woman Creek delta, Ohio, United States - OWC_soil_day20_CT | ecosystem: Environmental > Terrestrial > Soil > Wetlands | place: USA: Ohio...
TTTAACCTTTTTTATGATAACGTGGAAGCATATTTGTTGGATGAGCATCGCGCTGTTCCACTTGACGGTTGCTGCTTTGCATGCAGCTCATTTTAAGGAGTGGACAAAGCATGCTACCTGGTTATCCGGGTATGGCGACTTTACAGGTGCGGGAAACATTTTTAGTTTTTTCGCTCCGCATATCGGGAATGAAATTGCGGTATTGTATACAGTGGCGGATGGTAAATCTCAGCATGTGATGAGATTGGAAGGACAGAATACCGAGTGTAACAGACGGATACAGACGATCTATAATTTTTTCAGTATTGAAGAAGCGCAGCCTTTGCTGGCGAGGAGTTGTGCGGCATATGTGTTAAAAAAGTGTGCGGATGGTACGATGGTGAGAGTGACGGTGATTAGTAAACTGGTGCCGGAGATGAAGGATTTTAGAGAAGGCGTACAGCCAAAATGGGAGGCGTTTTTGGTGAAAGATTATAGGAAGAACAGTCAATAATTAAACATGTCCGGTAGGAGGATTAGGAATTATCTTAAGGTTCATTAAGGTTTTTTAAAGATTTCCTAAAGGCTTTCTGAAGATTCTATAAAGGATTTCTAAAGGTTTTCTAAAGATTCCATAAAGGATTTCTAACGGTTTCCATAACGGTTTTCTAAAGATTCCTTAAAGGTTTTTTAAAAATTTCCTGAAGGTTTTCTAATACCCCCTGCCAGAGATGATTACTTCATCTATAAATATATTTTATGAACAGGTATTCCGGTGTGTTACAGCGATTTTTTTTATCGCCTACGTCTGGCGAGCCATTGGCGTTTTTTAGAATTGGGATTGCTTTTATTGGATTGGTGCAGGGATGTTGGTTGTTGGGAAATGTGGTGATGTTGTATGGTGTGGATGGTTTGATTCCATGGTCATTGAGTAAGGGGATTGTGTCGCCCCTGATGCCACAGTTATCCTGGTTACAGCCACTGGTGGCAGCGACAGGGATACCTGGGGATAGTATGGTGTATCTGTTGATGGGGGTGTATTTGGCATGTCTGATCTTTTTGTTGATGGGGATGTTTACAAGAGTGGCGGCAATTGTAGCATGGGGCTTGCACCTGATGTTTATTAATACAGGATTTATGGCGGCGTATGGGGTAGAGACGTTTTTGCATATTGCATTGTTTTATTGTATTCTCATGCCGGTGGGTGAGTCATTTACGTGGAAGAATAATGAGAGTAGTGTGAGTGAGTGGAATAGGTTGTCGATAAGGGTATTGCAGATACATTTATGTATTGTGTATCTGGCTTCTGGTGTGGAAAAGGCGATGGGTGCACAGTGGTGGAATGGAGAGGCGATCTGGCAGACATTTATGCAGGGGCAGTTTGCGAGGTTTGATATGAAGTGGCTGGCAGGGTATCCGTGGGTGGCGAAGTTGATTTGCTGGAGTACGTTGTTGATTGAGATAGGGTATCCTTTATTTATCTGGTGGAGGAAGACGAGGGTGTATGCGTATGTGGCGGTGGTGTTGTTACATGTGGGGATATCTGTGGTGATGGGATTGCAGTTATTTGCAGGGATTATGATTGTGTTTAGTACGGCGGCGTTTGGATGGGAGTATATAGCACAGGTGTATTGGGGGATAGTGAGGCCATTGAGGGAGAGGAGGATGTTGAGGAGGGCAGAGTTGCTGGCGACACAGGCGTTTTGGAGTTTGGAGTGAGGGCTAAGAAATTAGCCCTGCTAGAGTTAATTGCTTTGGCCTGTTACGGTTAATTCCTTAGCCTTGCTAGTGTTAATTTTTTTGGCTTGTTATTATTAATTCCGAAGTCATGTTGCCTGTTAATAGCCTGGGCTTGTTACTCTTAATTCCTTAACCCTGCTACCAGGTTTATCGTTAATGCTACAACAAATGTATTCAGGCCGAAGGCCAGCAACCCATGGAGTAATGCAATTCTTCTTAATTTTTTATTGCTGATTTCTACGTCAGATACCTGGAATGTCATGCCGATTACAAAAGAGAAATAAGCAAAGTCAAGATAGTCAGGGTTCTTTTCTTCCGGGAATTCTAATCCCCCTACATGGCGGGTGTCATCATCTTCAGCATCGTCATAATAGATATGGGCGTAGTGAATGGCAAACATACAGTGGACCATGGCCCAGGAGAGTAGTATGCCGGCCACAGCGACAGGTAGGTAGAGTGCGAGTCCGGCTTCCCTGGATTCTGATGATAGCATGAGTAGTAATACCATGAGCATGCTGGCGAAGCAGGCGAGGATGATTAAGATGAATACCATAAGGCGGCTGCCATCTTCCTGTCTGGCGTATGCGCGAATTTCTTTGGTGGTGCGGTTGAAGAAAATGTAAAGGCATTCGATGCAGAAGACGAAGGAGAACACGTCCCAGAGGATCATGGTTTTGAGAAGAGTAGTGATGTCTCCGTTTTTGATAAAGAGCCAGACGATGGTGCAGGAGAGCAGGGCGATGAGGACTCTTTTGATTGGGTGAAGGTTGATGAAGAATCGGGAGAGGGGGGAGCGTGATGGTATGCCGGAGTCTATTTTTGCCTTTGCCAATGTGGAAGAGTTTTGTGAATGAGCAAGTTAGGCATTATGAGGGAGAAAAATTAGGGGTTAAATGCTACATTTTTCACTAATCATTAATTCTTGACATAATACTTGTAGGCAAAGCATTCACCATTGCTCTAACTATTATGGGAGCAGTTGCGCCAGTATGGAAATAAATTACCTTATTCCCAATTGTTTCATCCTCAAAATATATATAACCAAATATGGCTGCTAATAAAAGCATAAGGCCACCTCTGATATAGTAGAGAGGTGATAGGTAATTAGGCCTATCCTCAGGCAACAACCTTGAATCGTCAATAAATTTTACTAATTGGACGGCTATAGCGCCTAAAAGGCAGCAAAAAATGGGAATTGGAATACTATACATTGGCATGTTTTAAAGTTCGTAATGCTTTATTCCAGTAGGAGGCTCTTTCCTTATACAACTTCCTGGATGTGAATAAGGGTAATCCATCTTCACTCCTGAGCGCGCATTGCATAAACTCCCGGGAATTATAGATAACCCTTAATACCATTTCCAAATCCACACCTGAGTACCTGGCAATTTCTGGCGCCGTAGCCCACACACCACTTCGGGTGCGATCCAAAGCATCCAAAATTGTCTGCTTTTCCTGTTGCAAATTGACATTCATAATTTAATTTGTTTTTATTTTAAAACCTTTACTGGTATTGAATTTACTGCGATTGTTCTAAATAAAAAAACAAAAATTATCCCTTTCTCAACCTGATTTTTTCGCATTCAAATTGATGAAAAATCTTCTCAGATCCAACCCCCGAAAACCACTTTTACCCCCCACATTCGGTACATTCCCCCTACACCCATATCTTTGCACTATGAAATTTGAACAATATCGTATTTCCCCGGAGATTAAAAGAAGCCTGGAGGAATTGGGATTTAAACGCCCGACTGATATCCAATTTAAGGCGATCCCATCTATATTGAAGGGGGACGATGTAATGGCGATAGCCCAGACCGGTACCGGAAAAACCGCGGCTTTTGCCATCCCGGTGCTGCATCTGCTGCAACAAAAGCTCGATAGGCTACCTAGAAAGACGAAAGGAGAGGTAAGATGTGTCGTGATGGTGCCTACCCGTGAACTGGCGATCCAGATCGCCGAGGTATTTACTGTAATCGCAAAGTATACCAAACTGAATATATTAGGCCTTTTCGGTGGAGTAGACGAAGGTCCTCAGCTGAAAAAGCTGGCCCAGGGGGTAGATGTACTCATTGCCACCCCTGGTAGGATGTTTGACCTCATCAGCAGGGGATTTATTGACCTGAGTTTTACCGAGACCCTGATTTTGGATGAAGCGGATCATATGCTGGATATGGGTTTTATCAGGGATATCAGAGATGTATTAAAACATATGTCCCGCAGGCACCAGACTTTGTTCTTCTCTGCGACTATTGATAAGGATATCAAGGACCTGGCTTATTCTGTGGTGACGAATCCGATCAGGATCCAGATTTCCCCTGAAGATCCGGTATCAAAGAATGTACAGCATGCGGTCGCGTTTGTGGGGATGGATGATAAGCGGTTCTTCCTGGAGCGGTTGGTGAAGGAGTTTCCGGAAGGGAAGATCCTGGTGTTTGTGAGAACAAAGGTGCGTGCAGAACGTGTGCAGGCGGCGATGGCAAGGGTAGAGGTGCCGGCGTTGGTGATGCATGGTGGTAAGGAGCAGGAGAACAGGTTGGAGGCAATGGAGGATTTTAAGACGGGGAAGGTGAAGTTGTTGATTACTACTGATGTGAATGCGCGAGGGATTGATATTCCGAATGTGGATTATGTGGTGAATTATGACTTGCCGGATGTGCCGGAGAATTACGTGCATAGAGTTGGGCGTACGGGTCGTGGGGTGCAGAAAGGACAGGCAGTGTCTTTTTGTAGTGATGAGGAGAAGCCAGTGCTGGAGGAGATTCAAAAGTATTTAGGGAAGGAGATTACGGTGATGAAGATTGATAAGAATGATTATAGGGAGACGATTAAGTTTTCTGAGGATATACCGAATGATAACTGGCAGTTGTTGATTGACCAGCATCATGCGGAGATGGAGAAGGTGAAGAAGAAAAAGAAGAAGAAGTGAGAAATTGGAATTCAGATTAAGAATCAGGAATCTAAACTGGAAAAAGATTCAGGAATCGGAAATCAGAATCAGTATTCAGAAGATCAGGAATTTGGAATCAGGAATCTAAACTGGAAAAAGATTCAGGAATCGGAAATCAGAATCAGTATTCAGAAGACCAGGAATTTGGATTCAGGAATCTAAACTGGAATTAAAATTCAGGAATCAGTATTCAGAAGATCAGGAATTTGGAATCAGGAATCTAAACTGGAATAAGATTCAGGAATCGGAAATCAGAATCAGGATTCAGAAGACCAGGAATTTGGAATTTGGAATCTAAACTGGAATTAAAATTCAGGAATCAGGGTTCAGAAGATCAGGAACCAGAGATCCAAAATCAGATTCAGCATTAATGAAAAATAATATTTCGGCCCCCTCGCACAGAGGGGGCTTTTTTATATCATAAAGACGATCGTCTCGTTCTCCTTGGCCGTTCTTCCGGTTTTATCATCTTCAACAACTCCTGCCCTATCCCTGCTATCCTATTCAATGTACTATTCGTCACCTCCTTATACTTCGCCCTAAAAATACTCTCCGTAAACGGCTCATTCCTCCTCGCTGAAAAGTACTTCGGCAATAACCGAAACACTTCCTCTGCATGCTTATGCGACAGCTGCCCCATCGCTCTTAGCAACCTTACTATCAGCGCCATCATCGACACGGACATATTCGTCCGGATCTTCTCTGGTATTATCAATCCCCCCGGCTCCTCCTGCATTTTCCGTTCCAGAAAATTGATCTCTACAAACAGCCATTCCTGCAATAGATCCCTGATAGCCGGCGCATCCGGACAATAAGCCTGCCCTGAGCGTAGCTGCAACTGCTGCATATCACTATACGTCTCTTTCAACAGCTTCATCTGCTCTTCGAATGAATTCGCCAGATGCATTTGCCTGGTCAACCAGGTCGTACAATAGTGATAAAAATCAGTGGTGTTACAGTTCAGGCAAAATAACACATACTGCAACTGGTGATGCTGTAAATTATAATTCTCCTGTTCCAGTAGTCGTAGTAAATGCTGGTGTAGCTGTACTAAAAAATGCAGTTTCGCATCATTCAATTGATAAGGCAATGCCGGATCCAATTGATCAAACAACTGCATAATCAAATTCTGCAGGTCATGGCAGCTATCATCCGTTATCTCAAACCACCTTTTAATCAGCGGTATCCCGGGTAGCAATTGTTGTCTGATGATTTCCCTGTGAATATTCGGTAAGGGTAGCAACCGGTTGAAATATTGAGGAAACGTATCCCTCAGGTAAACCAGGAATTCATCCAGCTGAAAACAAATATCCGCACGTAACAGGGCCGTGTTTTCCTGTATGGTATGTGATGATGATAGTTCTGTATTCAACCAGGATGTCGGCAATTCAGCAATCACGGTACACAGCCTTTGCTGACAAATGAGGATGTAACGTTGCATGGCCTGTTCATGCAGCCCGTTTAACCGGCATGTTTCGAGTGCTGCTTTCAGATGACTGATGGCATTGATGGTACCCTGGTGTATGGTAGCGATCAGTTCATACGGCGTAATATTGTCCTCGGGCTGTTTAAGGAATTGCAGGCTTTCTACCAGCTGATTCAGCGGGTTCAAGGGAGTTTTCATAATGTGTTAGTGCTAATGGTTAACAATAGTAAATTTTATTCATAGTTATTTGGAGGGTATCAGGTATAGGTGATCCTGATAGTAAATGCAATATATGAAAATATCAATCATACGGCCTGTTCATTTCGTTCATTTTTTCCTAAGTAGCAGTAGAGAGATGGCGTGCTGGTAAGGATTCGTATGAACAACAATTATTTACGAATAATAAATAATATGAGTAAAAGGGAAAAAATATGAGATCATTAACTCCGCATTAACCGAATTCTGAGAACAAAAGTCTAGCATTGCACATTGATTGAATTTTTTAGTCTATATCCATATGGCCGGGCATTCTTGCCCGGCTAATTTAATTATAATCATTGATCAGATTTACGACGACCTGGGCCATGATATCTTTTTCATCCGGTTTGCTTTCTGCTATCATTAGTGTGAGTGCAACCAGGGCATTGTCTGCAATTCTTTTAGAACCGTCAGTCCGGTAAAGGATGCCGTTTTTTTCTAAGAACCATACAAAGAGAAAGGCTGCAATGCGTTTATTTCCATCGGAAAATGAATGGTTTTTTACGACGAAATAAAGCAAATGCGCGGCTTTTTCTTCTATACTGGGGTAGAGGTCGTTTCCTCCGAAAGATTGGTAAATATTGGCGATAGAGCCTTTAAAAGAGTCGTCTTTTTCATTGCCAAAGAGGCTGCTGCCGCCGAATTTGTCACGCAGGCCTTTGATGGCGTTCATGGCGGAGTCGTAGGTGGCGATGAAAGATGAGGCTTTATGAACACCCTCTATTGCAAGGGTACGGTGATCGTATTGATCAAGAATATCGAGTGCATAGGTGTAGTCTGTGATCACTCTAAGTAAGCCATTGGCTTCATCTCCTGAGAGCTGGGAAGCATTAATTACATTGCCCAGCAGATGAACAGTTTGTTTCAGAGCAGAATATTGTTCTGCTTGTTCCCGAAGGCGTTTTTCATTGATAGAATACCCCTTGATCAGATATTCCTTCAGAATTTTATTTGCCCAGATCCGGAATTGTGTACCTATTTTAGAATTGACCCTGTAGCCAATTGAAATAATTACGTCCAGGTTATAATGTTCAAGGTCACGGGCAACGTCTCTTTTACCCTCTTTTCGAACTGTTCGGAATTTCCGAACAGTTGAATCTGTGTCTAATTCACCAGATTGGTAAATATATTTAATGTGTTCGCTGATGTTGGCTTTACTTGAATCAAATAATTCAACAATTTGTGCTTGTGTGAGCCAGATTGTATCATTCTCTAATTTAACATCAATGACAGTTTTTCCGTCTGGAGTATTATATAATGCAATTTGTTGGTCTAACATAATTTTGGTTGGCTTGTTAACGCTGTAAAATTACCTGTATTTAATAAGCAAACCAAAAAATCATCATACGATCAATCTGATAAAACCCAATACCATCAAGCATCTCCTATTGCTCCCTTCGCATAAGCATCACATTACACTCATAGTACGCATCCACCTCTTTCAACATATCTATCGCATTCCTATACCCCGTCGACGCCGCTATCATCCCCAAGGTAAGCGACTTCTGCATGATACTATCATATATATGCATCATCCTCACCATATTAATAAACGGCGTGATCCCTATACAAAAATTATGTCTGAACCCCTGTGCCAACTGCGCCCCCGGCATATTAAACATATTCGCCAGTTCCGCTACACTATGCCTCATATGCGGGTTCGTGGTCACATAATTAAACACCTGGTGCAACATCACCGTCTGTATCGGCGTAAACAACTGTAACGATGGCGGTGGCGTGGCATCCTGCAAGGCGAAGTTTAAAAACAAATCCACACAACACCTATGCATATAATACTGCGCCATCTCCTCTACATACTTACAAGATAATATATGCTGAACAAGATAGTTACACACGGCATTTATCCGGTAAGGCCTGTCATTAATCACGCCACTGATCTTCTCCAACCGCTTATTCGCCAGATTATATAACCCCGGATACTGCTGCACCAGCTTCGGGATATTCGCCGGCATGATATTGATATGAAACGATAATACCTTCTGCCCCGCTTTCATGGGCACCCGGTGCATCTCTGAGTAAAGATTGAATAAATTACACTGCCGCTCTTCCAACATAAACTCAGGAATAGTGATCGTTTCCGCCCGCAATGTATCCTCATACATAAAATGCAACGCCCACAAATGATAGGGAGAATATGGACAAAGAACAATATCTTTCTTCGCAAATATATCATGTAACCACACTGAAAAATAACCCAGCTGCATATGCTGAGACAACATATCAAAGTCATTATCCGACTCAAAATACAGCCCTCCGCTCGGAATTACCAATTGTAGATACTCCGTCGGTACATGACCAGCATGAACATATTCGGTAATGAACCGGTCAATTAAAAGCAGCTTATTTTCGTCGTGCAATACTGGGTACATAATCGTGTTTTTTTAACGGCGATTTTGTTTACACCTTAAATGGTAGTTAACACTTTCACATGAAACATGAAATATGAAACATGAATATGATGATCAAATTGCCAGGTAGTGTGTCAGCCGGGTTTGAACAATGCCAGGTATTCAAACTGTTGGGGGTTTAAGACGCTCCATTACAGCAAATAGTATGTTCCAATACCGGAATAGTTAGTTATCTATGCCTTCTAATGACTACCTTTCTTACATGCATTGACCAGCATTTTGCTAAACTAACAAAATGATTGGGGTAAGTGGTTAATGACTTGTTAATGAAACAAAAAAGATAAAAATGATAACTTAAGACTGCTTGGTGAGTAAGGGGGTTCCGATGTAAAAGGAGATGTTAATTAGTTGATTATGATTAAGATAAGCCGGGCACTGTCACCTTGTGTACCTGTGCCTGAACACACAATGTATGTAAAAAATCGTATACCTGTTGAAGTGTATCCACCATCTTATCGTGTTGATCTCCCCCAATAGTCGCTACCCGCAATACCGTCTTCTGCATGGCGATCACAGGCTCAAAAGTAGTATACTCCTGCAGCAGCTTGTCTTCGTAATGATTCCACGCCTTTATACCGGTTGTGGTTACATTGATGACAAACTCTCCCGCAGGTTGTGTACGCGTAACTATGAACCCTGCTTCTATGTTGATTGAAGGTACGTCCGGCCTGGTAAACTGATAACAAATATCCAATCCGTCAATATCCGTCCAGCCATGATCGGCTGTGCGCTGGCGAATACCTTTTTTGATTTCACGAATACGGTGTATCTGTTGACGGGTGTTTTCCAGGTTCCACGCATCGTACTGCTGAATCAGCTGGTCTATGGCGATGGCATTGTCGTAAAAGAAATGAGATAATTCGTTGGGGGCCTGGGCTTCAAATATCCGAATAAGGTCTTTGTGCATGCTGGCAAGTTTAATTTCTTACACTAAACTAATTTTGATTTCTACACTAAACTAATAAAGTAAAATTTGGGTTTCGTTAAGAATTGGTTAAAGGTGCGTTTTATTTTTTTAATGATTGTGCAACGCGCTTTTGCGGGATCTCCTAACTTTATATTGAATCAAATGATTAAATTCCTGCCGTATGATGAGAATGCGATACCATTACTGTTTCTTAGCAGGAGTTACAATGGTCCTGCAATTTATTTTGATCAAATACCTGTATCCGTATCCTAACTTTATGCAGGACTCCTACAATTACCTGCGGAGTGCGGTTACCAATATCGATGCTAATTTATGGCCGGTAGGGTATGCTAAGCTGATCCGTTTTGCCGGGTTCTTTTCCCATAGTGATACTTTGCTGGTTTTTATTCAGTTCTTCATCTACCACATCTGTGGTCTGTACTATTTTTATACCTTACTGGAACTGCGACCCTGTAGCAAATGGCTGCAATGGACTATGTTCGCCGTTATCTTTTTAAACCCCGCTATTCTTTACTTAAGTAATTATGTGACCAGCGATGTGTATTTTATTGGGATCAGTCTGGTGTGGATGGCGCAGTTATTCCGGTTGACTTATAAACCTACCTTCCTGTTATTGTGCGTGCATCTCGTTGTGCTGTTACTAGCATTTACGGTACGTTATCATGCGTTGATTTATCCCGTGATCAGTATGACGGTGATTGTGTTTTGTCAGTATTCAAAGTGGGTCAAAGTGTGGGCGGTCGGAATGGCGGTTTTCCTTGTAGGCGCCTTTATTTTGTATACCACGAGACAGACGGAGACTCATATGGGCAGGCGACAATTCTCTGTTTTTAGTGGTTGGCAAATGGCGAATAATGCGGTGTATGCATATGTACATATGCCGGTAAGATCCAAAGATACGGTGCCTAAACAGTTCACCAACATTCAGGCACGCGTGGATCAATGGCTGGATTCTGTGCCTATGGCTGATAGACCCAATCGCCCTATTATGGCTTATTTTATCTGGGATCCGGGTTCGCCACTACAGCCAGAACCCGGTGCACTACACATCTCTGACAATGCAGGACATCTGCGCAAAATGGCGGAGATCGCACCGTTGCTGAATGACTATGGTAAGTACCTGATTGCACGGTATCCCGTGCCTTATATCCAGTATTATATCTGCCCGAATTTATTGCAGTATGTTTTTCCACCTGCAGAGAATCTGAGTGCGTATAATGATGTCGTGGATACTATTCTGCCGGTGGCCAAGGAGTGGTTTCAATATAAGGATACGCATGTGTTTAAGCGTGCGGGTGAAGAACTGCGGTTGTTTAATTTTTATCCTTATCTGATGGTGATCACCATGCTTGTTTTTCTCATCGGCTGGATCCGGTATTTATACCAGGAAGGCCGTGCTATTGCGAATGAACATTTCAGGTATGCGTTGACAATTGTTACTTATTACTGGTTGGTCAATGTTGGATTTAGTGTGCTGGCTTCGCCGGTGGTGCTGCGGTACCAGTTATTTAACCTGATTGTAGGGGCTACGTTCGGTGGAATGCTGTGGGATATGAAGGTGTATGGAAAGTAATAGGTAATTACCCCACTCATCCCAAATGTTTGGAAATACAGGATATTCCCACTACCTTATTGTCGTAATGAAAAACTAACGCGCCAATGCTTGTATCCAGACGAACCGTTTTAAAACAGGTCCTGTTCGTATCTGCCGGTCTTGCTGTTTTACCCTCATGTTTCAATGAGAAAAAGCCACCGGGAAAAAAACTCAATAATTTTGTACTTAGCGCTGAGGAAACAGGTTCTCTTGCAGCACTTGCTGACACCCTGATCCCCGGCGGAGATAAGCCCGGAGCTATCCAGGTAAAGGCTGATCAGTATGCGCTCACGCTGGTCGATGATTGTTTCACAAAAACAGACAGGGAAAAATTCCTTACCGGTATGAAAGCTTTCCAGAAAGACTGGAAAAAGGGAGATGTTGCTTACCTAAAAAAGATGGAAGAGACCACTGCTGAGTCAGGAGAGGCTTCCGCTTTCTATCACACTTACAAAGGCTTATTAATCCAGGGTTATACCGGCTCTGAATATTATCTCACAAAGGTATTCCCCTACGAGCTTGTGCCAGGGCGATTCCACGGAAGTGTATTGGTCAATAAAGGATAAATTGTATGCCAAATATAAATACTGGCGATACCAGCCACAACTTTGATGCGATTGTGATCGGATCGGGTATCAGCGGCGGCTGGGCAGCCAAAGAGTTCACGGAAAAAGGATTGAAGACTTTAGTACTCGAAAGAGGTAGAGACGTTAAACACCTGAAAGATTACCCCACCACCAGCATGATGCCATGGGAATTTGCGCATCGTGGTCAACTCACCGCACAGCAAAAAGAAGATAATCCGGTGGTGAGCAAATGTTATGCATTCAAGGAAGATGCCCTTCACTTCTTTGTAAAAGATAAGGAACATCCATATGTACAGGATAAGCCATTTGACTGGATCCGCGGCTACCAGGTGGGTGGTAAATCACTCCTGTGGGCAAGGCAGACACAGCGATGGAGTAACTATGACTTTGAAGGTCCTGCACGAGATGGTTTTGCGGTTGACTGGCCTATCAGGTATGAAGATATTGCACCCTGGTATAGTTATGTGGAAAAGTTCGCCGGTATTTCCGGGAACAAAGATAACTTACCCGGTTTGCCGGATGGGGAGTTCCTCCCTCCCATGGATTTGACGAAAGTAGAGCAGTACTTCAAGGACTTTGTCGGTAAAAACTATACAGACAGGCATGTGATTTATGGACGTTGTGCGCACGTGACTGAGCCACAGGAAATCCATAAACAACAAGGTAGAATGCAGTGTCAGAAGCGTGACCTGTGTCAGCGAGGCTGCCCGTTTGGTGGATATTTTAGTAGCAATGCTTCTACTATTCCATGGGCGGAGAAGACCGGGAATCTTACTTTGAAACCTGATACTGTCGTACATTCTATCATCTACGATGCACAGAAAGGCAAGGCCACTGGTGTACGTGTGATTGATGCAAAGACGCATGCTGCTACTGAATACTTTGCACCGGTGATATTTGTAAATGCCGCTGCGGTGAATACAAATATTATCCTGCTCAATTCTACTTCTGATCGTTTTCCGAATGGTATTGGTAATGACAGTGGTTTGTTAGGAAAGTATTTTGCTTTTCACAATTACCGCGCCGTGATCACTGGTAAGTATGAAGGCTTGCTGGAATATACGACTGATGGCAAACGGCCTACCAGTGCATATATACCGAGGTTCAGGAATCTTGTGAAACAGGAAACTGACTTCCTGAGAGGTTATGCTGCCGGCTTCCATGCCATGCGTCCTTCGTTTTCAAAACCAGATGGATTTGGTACAGCGCTGAAAGATAATTTGTTCAAAAAGGAGTTAGGTCCGTGGAGTGTGGGTTCTCATATGATGGGAGAGACGATTCCGAAAGAGCAGAGCCGTTTATACCTGGATAAGGATCAAAAAGATGAATGGGGTATTCCATTGTTACATACTGATATCGGGTATGATGATAATGATGAGAAAATGGTGAAGGATTTCTTTGAGCAGATGACGGATATGTATACAAAAGCAGGTTTTACTGATTTGAAAACACGTGACTCCAAACAGGCGCCGGGATTGGATATTCATGAAATGGGCGGTGTGAGAATGGGGCATGATCCAAAGACGTCTTTACTTAATAAGTGGAACCAGATGCACCTGGTGAAGAATGTGTTTGTAACAGATGGAGCGTGTATGACATCGACCAGTACGCAGAATCCGAGTCTGACGTATATGGCGCTCACGGCAAGAGCGGTGGATTATGCGGTGAAGGAAATGAAGAAAGGAACGATATAACTATACAAGGCCTGTGAGCATTGCTCACAGGCTATCATCTTCTATCTCGCCATGTAGTAATTCTATATCTTGTTGGGTAAAGTCCATTGATTTAACACCATCACCCAGCCATCTTAATTTAAATAACCCAAGGGCAATGATCCCCGCCTTTCCATGCATTTCTAATCCCATTTCTTTTGAGGTATTTACATTAATATTTGCTGCGCCTAAATTCAAGGCTTTCAGTGCTTTTACATCGCCACTAAAAGTGAGGTCGGTATCTGCTGCAATGGTAGAGAAGATGGCTGCATCTTGTGCGTTGTATAGCTGGTGTACGACTTTCCATTTTCTCTTCCAGCCTTCAGTGGCTTTGAGCCGTGTGCCTATCTGGTGAATGTTCTGCATTACTTTTACCTGTATCACAGGAGATTTTACAAAGAAGGACCCTTTCCGGCCGAATTTCATGGTCACTTTTGCATCGATGGCTGTGGGCGGGATCACATCTACCTGTGCGTCTCCTGAAAAGTTGATTACACTGGTTTCGGAAGAGGTGAAGTTGATACTGCTATCCGGGCCTTCGGCGGTTTCATACGTAATACCAAATTCTTTGATATTGCCTAGTTGCATAAATACACCGTTGGAGAAGATGCCGTAGTCACCTAGTTGAAAGGTGTTTGTAATCGGTAGCCAGGCGGCATTGACATTGAGGTGGTCTTTGATGATGTCGTTGAATGCTTCAGGGATCTTCATGGGTTAAAATTTTATTGAGATAAATATAGAACTATTCCGGGGCATATTAATTGTTGGTGATAATTTATGTGTACACAACATACTATCTTCGAATCGATGATCCGTTGAGGTGATCTGTTACAATCTTTTGCAGACATTGATTTTATTGGGCCGGTAGCGGATAATGGCTTTACGGATTATGTGCAAAAGTAGGGTGTGTATTGTTTGTAAAGCGGCATCATATAATTTCGGGAAAAATTACGATCTTAGTTACATGTGGCTCTTTAATAAAAAAGAAGAATCAGCTCCGGCTCCCCGTTTAGCAAAGACGATCCTTTGTATTCCAGGCTCGTGGAATAGTTATGAAGCATTCAAAGATGCTCTGATCGTGACGACTGATGCGAAGTATATGATGGCGGCTTTGGTCTTGATGGATGTGGAAGGCAAGACATTTTTTGAGGTTGAGTTATTCCCTACTTTTATACAATGAATTCCCTCCTTCATCAACATACACAAAACAACAAACTCCCTATCCGTATCATCTCCCCTACTTTTGGGAGCCTTCCTCCGGAAATCCTGGGACCCCACTCGCCTGCTCATCGCAAAACACATTACCTGTTCCTTTTTGTGCTGGAAGGCACTACCCGCCATGGCGTAGACTTACAGCATTTTGATATACAGGCAAACGAGCTCCTCTTTGTGTTGCCGCACCAAATCCACCATGTACCTGATTCCAAAAAAGGGATTAACTTTTTCAAACTGGGCTTTGAGGAAAGTAGTCTGTCGCTCTTACCAAGGCAATACCCTTTCCTCATCAATCCTCTCAACAACCAGAAAATCCAGTTCACCCCTCCCGCAGCTGCCAGACTGAAATCCATCTTTGAAATGCTACTCGGATTGCTCAGTACTATGGATACCGATCCCGACCTTATACTGGCGCATCTCAATAGTTTATTAACAGAAATCAATTCTGCGTATTTCGCTGTGGATAAACAGCCTGCGGATGACAAGCTTGCTAAGTATATCAATTTTAAATTATTAATAGAGAACAATCTCACGGATCATCCCAGTATTATTGAGATTGCAGAAGAACTCGCTTTGAATACAAACAGTTTGTATAGCATTGTAAAGCAATATTCAGGCTTGAGTCCGAAAGAGTTCATTACCAACCGGCTCATACTGGAAGCAAAGCGTAGGTTGTTTTATGCAAGAAACTCTTCTATTAAGGAATTGGCTTATGACCTGGGGTTTAATGATCCCGAATACTTCTCCCGCTTATTTAAGAAGGTCACTGGTCAGACGATCGCAATGTTCATTCAGGATTTGTGATGGGCTGCTGGGTGAAGACCGTTATCACTTTTATGCAGGATTTTTGAGGGGATTGTTCCGGTAGTTCCTATCCTTCTTCTTTATTCAGGATTTGTCAGGGAACTAATACGTTTTGTCCGGGCCCGCTTAAGTGGTTCTTCTGAAATTTGTACCATGAATAGAAAACTTGGAACAAACGGACCACTCGTATCATCCATCGGTCTTGGATGTATGAGTTTATCAGGCGCCTACGGCGTAGCAGATGACCAGGAATCAATTAAAGTGATTGAAAGAGCACTTGAGCTGGGACATAACTTTTTAGACACCGCTGATTATTACCGTACCGGTCACAATGAAGAATTGATCGGCAAAGCGATCAAAGGCAAGCGCGACAAAGTGTTTCTCTCAGTAAAGACAGGGCAAATGTTCGCCCCTGCAGCGAATAAAGGATTTGGTTTTGGCCCTGTCAATGCGCATCCAGATTATTTAAAGAATGCTATTCTCTACAGTTTACAAAGATTAAAAACAGATTACATCGACCTATATACACCGGGGCGTGTAGATCCAAATGTACCTATTGAAGATACGGTGGGTGCACTGGCGGATATGGTGGATAAAGGCGTTATCCGGTACATTGGTCTTTCTGAAGCATCTGCATCTACCATCAGAAAAGCGGCGGCGGTAGCGCCTATTACAGCGTTACAAATTGAATATTCTCTTTGGAGTAGAGAGATTGAAGCAGAAGTGCTGCCTGTTACCCGTGAATTGGGAATTGGTATTGTTGCTTATTCGCCTTTGAGCAGAGGATTTTTGACTGGTGATATAAAATCACCTGAAGATCTGAAAGATAACCGGCCAAATATGCCGCGTTTTCAAGGGGAGAATTTCTATAAGAATCTTGAGCTGGTGGAGCAAATCAAGGTATTGGCTGCACAGAAAGGGTGTACACCTACACAGTTAGCACTGGCATGGGTGTTGGCGCAGGGGGAGCATATTATTGCTATTCCGGGGACGAAGCGGATACATAAACTGGAAGAAAATATTGCAGCAGAGCAAGTGCAGCTTACGCAGGAGGATTTGCAAAGTATAGAAGCAATTATGCCGGCGGGAATTGCGGCGGGGACGAGGTATCCTGAGTTTTTGATGAAAGCGTTGAATGGATAACCTGTGTGACTGGTGAAGGTCTTGAATGGGTGATCTGGGTATCTGATGAAAGCATTGAATAGATAATCTGAGTGACTGATGAAAGTCTTGAATGGATAACCTGATTCCCTGATGAAGCCCTGATCCCGCTAATTCAATCTTCTATACTCACTCGGCGCATAACCCGTTTTCTGCTTAAACAACCGCGTAAAATGCGAAGCATGTTCAAAACCCAGTGAATACGCTATTTCACTAATATTCTTCTCCGTACTCCACAATAGCGATTTCGCCATATCTACCACCTGTAGATGAATATGCTCCTGTGTCGTCTTACCTGTAAACCGTTGCAATAAATCAGATAAGTAATTCGGCGAAAGGTGTAACTGCTTTGCAAAGTAAGCAACCCCTGGCAGCGCTGTATGCTCCTGAGCAAAATAATCTTTGAGCAGTTTTTCAAATTGCTGTACCATATCGGTATTGACCTTTTCATGCGTATAGAACTGCCTGTCATAAAACCGGGTACAGTAGTCTAACAGCAAGGCGATATTCGACTGAATCAAACTATTGGTATGCTTATCGATACGTTGTGAATATTCTTTCCGGATGTTGTCAAAACAGGTCGTGAGAATTTGTTTCTCCTCTTCTGTCACGAACAGCGCCTCATTGGTTGCATAATGAAAGAAGGAGCAATCAATGATCTTACGTCCCAACGAACTATTATTAATCAGGTCAGGATGAAAAAATAATCCCCAGCCTTGCTCGACATAATCACCAGGGCTGGGGGTCATTACCTGGCCAGGAGCGGTGAACATCAATGAACCTTCACCGAAGTCGTAATAGGACTGACCATATTTTAACTGGCCAATGTATTGTTTACATAGAATACTATAGCAACCCAACCTGTAGGAGGAGTTGGATGGGGTAGGTTGTCTTACACCCGTCATTTCAATGGCAGCCACAAGCGGGTGCGTCGGCTTCCCAAGACCTGCAATCTCGTGCAGGTCAGCAATAGATTTTATATCTATGATTGCCATGTTGTTGTTTTTATATTGCTATAAAATTCAGCATCTTCTTCAATACATCTGTGATTGCCATGTTATTTGCTGGTTGTTGTTTTTATATTGCTATAAAATTCAGCATCATCTCCAATACATCTATTATTGCCATGGTATTTGGTTGTTGTTTTTAAATTGCTATAAAATTCAGCATCTTCTTCAATACATCTATTATTGCCATGGTATTTGGTTGTTGTTTTTAAATTGCTATAAAATTCAGCATCTTCTCCAATACATCTGTGATTGCCATGTTATTTGCTGGTTGTTGTTTTTATATTGCTATAAAATTCAGCATCTTCTCCAATACATCTGTGATTGCCATGTTATTTGCTGGTTATTGTTTTTAAATTGCTATAAAATTCAGCATCTTCTCCAATACATCTATGATTGCCATGTTATTTGCTGGTTATTGTTTTTAAATTGCTATAAAATTCAGCATCTTCTCCAGTCCATCTATTATTGCCATGGTATTTCATGGTTATCTTTTTTCCTAATATAAAATTCAGCATCTTCTCCAATCATATATCTCAGCCGGTCTGTATTGTCTGTCGCCGCTTCGTAGATCAATTGCGCTACATCTGCTGCTGTGGTTGGTTTCATAGGCGCTGTCAAAGCTGATAAATTACCCATGAAAGTTGCAAAATGTTCATTGTAAGCCGCAATTTCATTTTTGATCAACTGTACGTTGTTACGGAAATTCGTATCGACAGAGCCCGGTTCGATGAGTTTTACACCAATATTTAAAGGCTTGAGCTCATGATGCAAAGATTCTGAAAATCCTTCTACTGCAAATTTACTACTCACATACGGACTCCCAAAAGGGAAACCAAATACACCTGCGATAGAGGAGAGGTTAATGATCGTACCATGTCCCTGCTCTCTCATATAAGGCAGGATAGCCCGTGTCACGTCCATGAGACCGAATACATTCACCTTGTACATTTGCAGTAACTGCTCATGGGTAGAAGATTCGAAAGCGCCCATCACACTATATCCTGCATTATTGATGAGCACATCTATTTTGCCAAAACGGTTCAACCCTTCGTTCACCGCCTGTGTAATAGAAGTCTGGTCCTGTACATCCAACCTGGTAACAAGTACATTTTCCAACTGCTGCAACTCCGCTTCTTTGTCAGGATTGCGCATCGTAGCGATTACATTCCAGCCGTGTTGCTGAAATAATTTAGTCGCCTCACGGCCAAAGCCGGTAGAGGTGCCGGTGATGAAGATTGTTTTTTTCATGCTACAAAGATCATGGCACCGACGTTCTAAAACTTGACGATTTCTTCGAAATGTTTAACACTATTCATTAATCTTGATCAGGGAGGTGAGTGCAAGGGATTTGGAGAAACCGTAGTTGTTCCAGTAATAGATGAATGTGTCAGGTGGTATTAAAGTCACGACTTGTTGGAAGAGGCTTTTCTCTTTGCCATAACTAGTCATGAAGATATAATTCTGATGGTAGACGTAGGTGAGTTCTGCGTGAATGCTTTGGGTGGGTTTGATAAATGGATTGCCATTTACACCTGATTTATTGCTGGAGTAGGTCATGAATGGATTCATTTGCCAAAAGGAGGGTCTGTTGAAATCGCTTTTCAGTGCGAAGGAGAGGTTGTGGTTGTCGTTGATGGCATAGTTGAGCATGGCAGATGGTAGGTAGCCAGCGGGTATAGTCGTTTTTGTAGGTTAGGAATGTAAAGGTGGGAGAATGGGGAAGGAGGGGGAAAAGATTTCGGTGGTAGGGAGGATGGAGGGGGGGATTGAATGGTTTGGGGGATTTTTGGTAAAAGGGTTAATCGGCTCAGAAAATGGCTATATTTGAGCCGAATAAGTTAATTATTCGGCTCATGAAATACAATTGGCAACAACCTGATTGGCGTGAATTCCGCTATAGTAGTACGCCGGAGATAGAAGCCGCACTGTATGAATTTGCGGGGAAAACTGGTTATGTAACTGGCATGTTGGACGCTATTCCACAGGATCTCCAGCAGGAAGTCATTATTCAAATCATGGTAGTAGAAGCGATGAAAACTTCTGCAATCGAGGGCGAATTTCTGACCCGGCAGGATGTGATTTCTTCTATTCGAAATAAGCTAGGCCTGCCTACTCCACATCATACTTTTAAAGACCTTAGCGCTGCTGGCGCTGGTGAATTGATGGTGACTGTGCGCGACACCTATCATCAAAAGCTGACAAAGAAAATGCTGTTCGAATGGCATCACCTGCTGATGCAGGGAAATAGTCATATTAATATTGGTGCATGGAGAAAAGGAACGTCTCCCATGCAGGTGATATCCGGCTCATTTGGAAAAGAGACCGTTCATTATGAGGCACCGCCTTCGGCTAGTGTGGCTGTAGAAATGAGTCAGTTTATTCAGTGGTTTAAAGATACTGCTCCAGGGGGTAATAAGGCCATTAGGAACCCAGCGATTCGTTCTGCAATTGCACATCTGTATTTTGAATCTATTCATCCTTTTGAGGATGGTAATGGCAGAATAGGAAGAGCGATTGCTGAGAAGGCTTTGTCACAGACTGTAGGAAGGCCTGTATTGTTAAGTCTATCCCAGACTATCGAAGCGGATAGAAAAGCTTATTATCAACACCTCAAATCTGCCCAGAGAAGTAATGAGATTACGGAGTGGGTGCATTACTTCGTAACTACTATTTTGAAGGCGCAAATAGAAGCGACGCAACTGGTTGTGTTTACATTGAAGAAAACAAAGTTCGTGGATCTTTTAAGAGATAAGATGAATGAGCGGCAGACGAAGGCGATATTGAAAATGCTGGATGCGGGGCCTGAAGGTTTTGAAGGAGGGATGAATGCGAAGAAGTATATGTCTATAACGAAAACATCAAAGGCTACAGCTACGAGAGATTTGCAGGATCTGTTGGTGATGGGGGCGGTTATTTATATTGGAGGTGGTGGGAGGAGTACGCATTATGCACTGAATATTTAAATTTTGAAGAATTTTTTTAAGGAGATCGATATCCTGATGACCAGATTTTTTTATGTAGATGTTTGTTCGTTTTAATAATAAAATCCTGCATTTTAACAATGCAGGATTTTATTATAGATACATCGCTATTCAAATTTATTGCTTTGCAATAAAAGCATTTGTAGATGCAATCATTATATCAATTGCTTCGGATTCCACTTTATAAATGTAAGAGAGAGCTCTGTAGTATCTGTCCATTTTGTTTACCAGCGCGTCTGTTTTTTTAAAACCTCTAGGAACTCTTCTGTTTTTCTTTTTAGAAATTTTCCCGGTCATAATTTTCTTTTGCATATGAAGCCAGTTTGGTTAAAAAAATCGATCTTGATTAAGTTTATATTTTTTAGCCGGATTATCTCCTTTTAGATCAATGCATTCAGGGGCTTCGTTTAGATTAACATCTGTACTAATAGCTCCAAAGCTGCTGAAAAATTCCTGTCCTTTCTCTTTCACTAAGTAATATGTCAGCAGCGGGTCGTTTCCAACCTGATCAAATATATACCCCAGTGGAACATACCTTTTGGTAGTATTAAAACGATGTAATGCCCTGATGGTGGCTTCTCTCCGTTTTAGAGAAACTAATGTTAAGTTGACCTGATAGTCAATTTTAGTCAGCGTTTCGGCGAGTTTAATTATAGATTTTGGATCTGGTCCAACTTTAGGAATTACCAAATTGTTCCCATTTTCAATAGCCCGGTTATATAATGATTGAATTTTTTGTGGATTGTTTTCTCCAAAGCCAAAAACAATTTTATTGGATTCTTCCTGAACAAGGGTTGCCCCGCAGTCATATTCAAATTCAGGCAATTTCCTTTTGGCGAAATCAGAATCTAAGATGATAGCACCTTCATCTTCAGATATAGCATTTGCTATAGAAGATTTTCCTGATGCCGGAGGCCCTATTAGTATGAAGGCTCTTCTTTCTGATCTTACAGGTATGCGAGGTAAGGCACCTCCTGCCCCCAGTGTTGTTTCATCCTCATTCTCCAATCTTTGTAGTGTATACAATTCGGAAATGATACGTTCTCTTAAGTTCCATCTATCTAGTTCACTTACATAATCTCTGTCTCTATGCTTTGTACTAATTAACGTGTTTTCTTCCTCCTTAAAATCCATCAACATTTTCTCACTTGTCACAATTTTCCTGATGATTTTTGGAGTAGTTCTGAATT
>Ga0316604_10001359_pt1 | contig 21914 bp, 18 predicted proteins | sample OWC_soil_day20_C_FD_207650 | JGI IMG/M metagenome (GOLD analysis project Ga0316604, IMG submission 207650) | Wetland soil microbial communities from Old Woman Creek delta, Ohio, United States - OWC_soil_day20_CT | ecosystem: Environmental > Terrestrial > Soil > Wetlands | place: USA: Ohio...
CTGCCAACACGACATCGGCGGACTGGCCGCGGCCCGTGGCCGGAATGCGGTGATCCTTGCGGTCAACAACGGCGGCGGCGGTATTTTCGAATTGCTGCCGCAAGCGGCCTTGCCGGAATTCGAGCGCGGCTGGCTGACGCCGCAAAATATTGATTTTCACCATGCCGCCCGTGCCTTCGGGCTGAGCTACGCCCAGTCGACAGTCGGCCCCGCCCTGGCCGAGCTGGTACAAGCCGCCATCGCCAGCGGCGGCCCCCATTTGATCGAAGTTACCCTGGAAAAATGAGCAAAACGCCCAGCCCCGCAAAAGACCAGCATTCGCCGATGATGCGCCATCACTGGCGATACGTTTAATTATATATATAAATCAATATATTAAAAACTTACTACCGCGCACAGGCTACGTATAGGCTACATATTTGCGGGGTCAAAATGCCACAAAATGCCACGGCAAAACCTTATGGCAATTGAGCTCCTCAGTTGATCGGCTCACTCACTTGACAACAGCCCAGGTCACTTTGATAGGCTGTTCTCATGACAACAACAAAATCAAAACGAACGCAGAAATCGGCCGTAGCAAAAGCAATCGTCTTCGACCACGCCCGAACTGACCCATCACACTGCCTAGCTGATGGGCTTTTCCGGCCCATTCTTCATGGGAAACGCGAGGAATCACCACTCGATGTTTCCTACAAGTTCAAAAACGTGCTTTTTCGTTGGCAAAACCCTACCACTGCCTTGTGCATCAAAGACCAAGGGGTATTTCTGGCCATCCACCGCATTGCTGCCGACAAAAGCAGGGTTACGAAAGTTGGGATTAGCCATTCAGACGCCGACCAACTCGCAGCACGCAATGCTTTGGATTTAGAGCTTGAAGCGAACAACCTTGAGTGCCTCGTAATCACCACCACTGCGCGAGAAATTGCACACATCCTCGGATTAATGATTAGTGGCCCAGCAATTTCGAGGGTCCAAGCTAGCCTTGAGCGTTTAGCTGGGGTTTCATTTGCGATCAGCTATCCAGAACAGGAAAAAACCTTCTGGAAGGCAAAACTGATCAGCATCGTCCCCCTAGACGGGCCAAATCGACTGATTGCCTTCAATCCTATTCTGAGCAAAGCTCTGGCAGGCACCCCAACCGCCTACATCGATATGAAGGAGCAACTTTGCCTCCCTTCTGATGCCTCCAAGCGACTGCACGTATGGCTAAGTGCATGGCTACGACCAACAGAAGGAAAGCGAATCGGCCGTGACTTGCTTGTCAAGCATGTGTGGGGCAGTACAGGAATTGGTGACACCTTGTACAGTCGTAGAAACGCAATCAAGGTTGCATTAGAGGCCATGAACCAAAATACCGCCTGGCGCTGCGAATATGACGAGGCCAGCGAGAGTTATTTCATTCAACGAAAAAAGCTCGGCGACTACGAAGAGGGTTCCCCAGGAGTCCAGCAATTGTGACCTTTACCCAGTACACACAAAGAGTAATGGATAGCTTGAGTGCGGAAGAGCAGCAAGCCTTTCAGCAACTACTCGATTGCGACAAGTTTCGCCGCCAGCTGATGGTGGACAACCAACTCATCAAAAACAATCGCAATGTTGCGGAATGGTTGGCTTTCTATGACGGCCGCTTACTGGAGTTTGTCGGCCAGTTCCGCGACGACCCAAAAGTTGTGCGAAAGGCAATGGAGGATCGGGACCAATCAATTACCTATGCAGGTCCCGAAGTGCTGGCAAACCGTGAGTTCTTATTGGCGATCATGAAAGAGTTTCCAAGGGCTGCCTACTCGACATTTATGAATACTGCGGCTCACCTACAAGTAGACCCCGATGTTGCCCAATGTTATCTGGAGGCCAACTTGATTGCACTGGACACCCTTAATCTTCGGGAAAATGAAGAAGTCCGACGTTCGGCAGCGAATTATTACCCCCCAGACGCTGAAACGCTGATCGACAAATTATTGGAACGCTACGAGTTCTACACCGAGTCATTTGGCACGTCTGGTCAAGAAGCATTTGCCATGATGCGCGCAGAACGAACATCTGCCATGCAAAACGAACTTACTTGCTTCGATTTGCCGCTGCTGGATTAGCGCGCAATACCCACCACCAACCCGAACTCCTTGATACCACATAAATACACGATGCATAATTGGAGCAATTACTTCAATTCATAAGCCGCCCCTTCCGGGTCACCAAATGTCATCGTGATGCGAATCGCCGTCACAACAAGAATATTTCGATTGGCTCCTAAAGCAGCCGATCAGGGAGAACAGCTTGAAGGTTGTCAGACTCACGATTGAAAATTTCCGAGGAATTAAGTCGGCAGCGCTACTCTTTGACGGACATACGTTGATGGTGGGCACGAACAACGTCGGCAAAAGTACGATCTGCGAGGCACTTGACCTTGTTCTCGGCCCAGATCGACTCAACCGTTTTCCTCCAGTCGATGAGTTCGATTTTTACAATGGGATGTACTTAACCCCTCCGGTAGCCGAAGGCGAGAAGCCACAGCCTATCCCCCTACGAATCGAGGCTGTACTAATTGAGGTTAGCGGAGAGATCGACAACAAGTGCGGGGGCAATATCGAGTTCTGGCATTTGCAAGAGCAGCGAATCCTTGGCCCAGGTGAAGTTGCAGCTGCTAACCCACCTGATGTTGTGCCATGCCTGCGCATTGAGACAGTTGGTAAATATGACTTCGATGAAGACGAGTTCATCGCCAAAACGTATTTTTCCCATAGCCCAGACGCTACTATCGGCGAGTTAACTGCAGTTCCCAAGCCCATTAAGCGACTCTTCGGCTTCCTCTATCTTCGCACCCTAAGGACGGGCTCGCGCGCGCTTAGCCTTGAACGCGGATCGTTACTTGACATCATTCTGCGCACAAAGGGAGTCAGGACCAGCCTCTGGGAAAAAACCATCTCACGCCTACGCGGACTCGATATAGAAGCTGACGCAGCAGAGATCTCCCCTATTCTTCGCTCTGTTGAAAAACGGCTTGCCCGTTACATAGCACTTGAATCAGCTGGCAACGCCACCAAGCTCCATGTCTCTGAACTGACTAGAGAGCACCTGCGCAAGACGATGACGTTCTTTCTGGCCCTTTCGGCTGATCAAGGCCATGTGCCCTTCGCTCATGCGGGCACAGGAACGATTAACACGCTGGTTCTGGCCCTTTTATCCTTCATTGCCGACTTGAAGCCTGAGACGGTCATCTTTGCAATGGAGGAACCTGAAATCGCTGTTCCACCTCATACACAGCGGCGCATTGCAGAGTACCTACTGACAAAGACGACGCAGGCATTCGTGACATCGCACTCACCCTTTGTAATTGAAAAGTTTGAACCCTCAAAAACATTGCTGCTCTCTCGCAATGCAGGAGTCGTTACGGCCAGAAAGGTCTCGGATGCCACCGGCCTTAAGGACAACGACTACAAACGCTTCTCTCGCTCAGGCCTATCTGAATGCATGTTGGGCCGTGCTGCAATCGTGGTCGAAGGCGTGACTGAACTACATGCGATGCCCATCGTTGCGCGGCGCATGGAAGAAAACGATCCGACCCTTCAGCCACTGGACATTGCAGGAGTCGCATTCTTTGATGCAGATGGTGAATCCAACATGCCGAAGTTCGGCAAGTTCTTCAACACCCTCGGATTGCGCACGTTTGCCTTCTATGACCTTGACTACAAGAAGACTCGCAAGCCGGAACAGGCGCAAGCTCTCGCCGAGAACTACGAAATCAACGTTGAACACGCTTACAAAGGCTTTGAAGGGCTTGTATCAGCTGAAGTGCCTGTTGATCGCCTTTGGTCGTTTTTGTCCGCGCTAAAAGCCAACGACGAAAACGGAAATGTTTCGATACCGGATGATCGCCCTGCCGATGACTTTATCAGAAACCTAACCAAGGAAGCTCTGGGGAGCAACAAAGGAGCTGGCTGGTCTGCCCGCCTTTTCGAGCAGTGTGAGTTGCACGAGCTTCCTGCGACCGTGACGACGTTTCTCGCATCTATTTACGCACTATTCCCTTCACCGCCCCCCGTAACGGACGAAGAAAACGAAGCCGAAACCGAGGCCGAAGCCGACGAGTTATGAATGAGCCTTGCGAGCTGCGTGACAGCGTATTGGCTTGCGATGGCCACATCCTTGTTCTCGGCGGACCGGGCAGCGGAAAGACCACTGTCGCCCTTCGCAAAGCAGTTCGCCGTATCAAACAAGGAATGGAACCGGGACAAACCGTTCTATTTCTCAGCTTCTCCCGAGCCGCTGTTGCACGGATACTGGATGCCACAAAGCTTGAAGCAACGAAGGATGAGCGCGATCAACTCGCGATACAAACCTTCCATTCGTTCTTTTGGGACACCCTCAAAGCACATTCCTATTTACTGGGTGCACCTCGCAAATTATCGATCCTGCTGCCGCAGGACGAAAAGGCCATTTCTGGCGGCATCGATGAAAAGGATGAAGGCTGGGAGGCCTGGCAAGTTGAGCGAGAACGACTATTCCGTGAAGATGGCCGAATTGCATTCGACCTGTTCGCTTCGAATGCCACGCAACTCATGGCGACCAGCTCGTACCTGCTCTCGGCTATCGCTCGACGACACCCCCTAATCATCGTTGACGAGGCGCAGGACACAGGACAGTTCGCGTGGCAGTGCATTCAAATGCTGGCAACACGCACCCAGGTCCTTTGCCTTGCGGATCTTGAACAACAAATTTTCGACTTTCTTCCTGGCGTAGGACCTGAGCGAGTCATCGCGATACGCGAGACTCTACAGCCCTTTGAGGTAGACCTTGGAACGCAAAATCACCGCAGCCCAGATTCCGAAATCCTGACGTTTGGCAATGACATTTTGACGGGAAAAGTCCGTGGAGCCGGATACAAGGGCATATCTGCTCTGCCCTACCGACCGGAAAATCCTCCACCTAACTGGAACCACCTGCTCCGGCGCGCACTATCCGATCTCTACAAGGCCGTTAAAGCCCAGACCGGAGCATATCCAGAAACCACCGCGATTCTAGTATCCAATAATCGTAGTGCTTTGAAGATGTCTAACGCACTAAACGCATTAGGAACCAATGTTGGCAAACCCGTTCGCCACAAGTTGCTATTTGACGAGGCGGAGTCCCTACTGTCAGCAAGGTTCGCAGCCTTCCTACTAGAACCGAAGAATCTTACGCACATCGAAAATGACGTGGCAACCAGCATGGAGATGATTGCGTCCGCGCGACGAGCAACAGGACAGGCACGTACTGAGGTAGCAAAACTGCAAGCTCAGGCGCTCAAGATTCGGGGGGGAAAAGCGCTCAACATCAATATCGCCAACGCATTGCGCGGCCTAATTGCTGAACTTGCACTTTCAGACTTCACTGGCGACCCGATGGAAGACTGGTTGACAGTGAAGCACGCCCTTCGCGCTACCCAACAAGCCGAATTGGTGCGCGTTGCCAGCCAACTGGATTTCTTGGTGGCATTCCGGCGCGGCCACCGGATCTCAGCAGGCCTGGCCTCGGAGTGGCTTAGAGATGGGGCCTATACAAATGCGCGTGTCGCTCTTGATCAAGCCCTTGCTCAGGAACAAATCCTTGACGGCGTGGAAGCTCTATCTGGCTTACAAGTCATGAATATTCACAAGGCGAAAGGCAAGCAATTCGACGGTGTCATCATCGTTCGAGAAGCCCGACGAACCGGTACGGGCGTTGAGTCATCATTCATTTGGCGTGGTGATGACCATCCATATCCAAAAAGTCGGCGCGTGCTTCGTGTAGGCATCACGCGAGCCAAAGTTCACACACTCATCATTAATCCTCTGTGGCCACCTTGCCCGCTTCTCAAAGGCCATCAACTCTAGCCGCACTCAGTGGTTACCCCGTCTCCCCGTCGCGATCACCCGCCTACGCTTGGGACCGTTTGATCTATCAGACAGAAGGACGTGATCCAACGGACAGACATCGTGATCCGGCAGACAGACCCACGTGATCTATCCGACAGGAGCACTTCTTCGAGAGGCTACAGCCACAAGCCCCTCCCCCGCCTCTCCAGCTTGCCCAATAAGTACTATAGTTTTCAATAAAAACTAAAGTACGTGCCATGCAACGCACTTTAGGGTGCGGTGCAAGCCACGTTGCAGTCGCTTTGCGAACGTCTGATCCAGTTTGCCTTTGGCAACTTCCAACTTCGATGCTCAGACAAACCGCCTTTTCTTCTGGCTAGTCGCTTTTCCGCAGTTCTACGAACTGCTCCCCCAAGTAAATCAGATGAATGTGGCAAGTAGGCAAGCCCGTGGCTGAAATATGCAAATCGGGGCTATAACGGCCCCAGGAGACAAAAAAATGGCATACCGCTACAGCGGCACCCTCACCACATCCATTTACAATAGTGCCCCCAGCAGAGCCACTTTCGTTGTCGGGCCATAGTCGGACACGAGCGGAAGATCACACAGGCAAGATGCACCATGAATGCAGTAGAAATCGAAGAAGCCATATCGGACTTGGCCCTTCAGCCCTTCGATGCGGCTGAGTTCCCGTACGCCTTTCTGGCCGCGTTCGGAAACAAGGACACAACGCTAAAGCGCCTGCGCGCTGGCAACAACAATACTTCGGATGTGCCACGTGGCGTGCTCCAGCGCTCCAACATCCATATCGCCGTGTGCGAAGCTGGTGCTGTTGGCGAAACGCTCAAAACTTTACGCGTCAGCCCAGCCACCACAAAAGCAAAAGCCAAGTTCATCCTCGCCACTGACGGGCAGACCCTTGAGGCCGAAGAGCTGGCTGGTGGCGAAACCATCGCTTGCGCCTACCCGGACTTCCCCAACCATTTCGGCTTCTTCCTGCCACTCGCAGGCATCTCCACCATCAAGGAGATCAAGGACAACCCCGTCGACGTGCGCGCCACAGGCCGCCTCAATAAGTTGTACGTCGAATTGCTGCGCGAAAACCCGGACTGGGCCAAGGACGAGCGCCGCGCCGACATGAATCACTTCATGGCACGGCTGGTGTTTTCCTTCTTTGCCGAAGACACGGACATCTTTAACGGCACTGGACTATTTACCCAGACTGTCGAGCAAATGAGCGAGCGCGACGGCTCAAACACTCATGAGGTGCTGTCCGAAATCTTCCGCGCCATGAACATCAAGGTGGCAGATCGCAACCATGCTCAACCCCGTTTGCCAAATTGGGCCAATGGCTTTCCCTATGTGAATGGCGGCCTCTTCTCCGGCAGTACAGAAGTGCCACTCTTTACCCGTATGGCACGTACCTACCTGCTGCATACAGGTAGCTTGAACTGGAAACAGATTAACCCTGACATCTTTGGCAGCATGATCCAAGCCGTAGCCGATGATGAAGAGCGCGGCGCATTGGGCATGCACTACACCAGCGTGCCCAACATCCTGAAGGTGTTGAACCCGTTATTCCTAGCTGACCTGCGCACGCAGTTGGCCGAAGCCGGTGATAACGAGCGCAAACTGTTGAACCTGCGCAAGCGCATGGCGCGTATCCGCGTGTTCGATCCAGCCTGCGGCTCTGGCAACTTCCTAGTCATCGCCTACAAGCAAATGCGCGAGATTGAGGCGGAAATCAACCGCCGCCGGGACGAGCCACACTTGGGCAGCGAAATTCCGCTGACCAACTTCCGGGGTATTGAGTTACGCGAGTTCCCGGCGGAGATTGCCCGTCTGGCCCTCATCATTGCCGAGTTCCAGTGCGATGTACTGTATCGCGGGCAGAAGGATGCGCTTGCGGAGTTTCTGCCGCTGGATGCGCAGAACTGGATTGTTTGCCACAACGCTTTGCAGTTGGATTGGCTGAGCGTCTGCCGGACCACGGGAACGGGTGTAAAACTGGTAGCTGATGATTTGTTTGGCACGCCGCTCGATCAAGCCGAAATCGACTTCGAAAATGAAGGCGGTGAGACGTATATCTGTGGAAATCCCCCATACAAAGGCAGCAAATGGCAAACCGAAGAGCAGAAAAGGGATTTAGCTAATGCTTGGGTAAAACACCCGAAACTCGCCAAGACAACGGATTACGTCACTGGTTGGTTCGCCAAATTTCTAGATTACGTTGATAGCGAACCCAATGCTGTTGGTGCATTTGTGGCTACCAACAGCGTTTGCCAGGGCCAGCAGGCTATTGATGTTTGGCCGACTGCATTTCAGCGTGGATGCGAAATCCGTTTTGCGCACACTTCCTTTAAGTGGGCCAATCTTGCCAGTCACAATGCGGGCGTTACAGTGGTGATCGTCGGCCTGGGCAAGAAATCAGGCGTACCTAAGATGCTGCATCAGGATGACTTGCTCAAGCAATGCTCGGCGATTAGCCCGTATTTGGTGCCGAACAGTCTAGCCTACGTACAGAAAACCAATGCACCCATCGCTGAGTTGTCCCCCATGCTGTTCGGCAATATGCCACGCGATGGCGGGCACTTGTTTCTAGATAGTGACTTGGCTATGAAGACCATGGTTGCAGATGCAGCCGCGCGACCATTCATAAAGAGGTTCGTCGGCTCGGACGAGCTGATTAACGGCAGGCAACGGTATTGCCTGTGGATTGAAGATGACGAAGTGGAAAGCGCGAAGAAAAGTCATTTCGTCGCACAGCGACTGAAACTGGTGGCAGAAAACCGTCTCCAATCGGATGCAGAATCAACGAGGAAATTTGCATCGCAACCGCATCGGTTCGTCCAGATTGCAGGTCGCCCAAAGCGGGAATGTATTGTCATTGCGTCTATCTCTTCGGAGAACCGTGACTATTTGCCGGTCGCACTTATGGACGCAGACAGCATCATATCCAACAAGACGTTCGGAATCTTTGACGCTCCCCTCTGGAATCTTGCACTCATCGCCTCGCGCCTACACTGGGTCTGGATTGGCACAGTCTGTGTGCGGATGCGCACTGATTTTTCGTACTCCAACACCCTCGGCTGGAATACCTTCCCTATCCCGCTGCTCACCGAGCAGAACAAGGCTGATCTGACCGCCTGCGCTGAAGGCATTCTCTTAGCCCGCGAAGCCCATTTTCCGGCCACCATCGCCGACCTGTACGACCCTGAGAATATGCCGGACAACCTGCGTCATGCCCACGAGCACAACGACGAGGTGCTGGAGCGCATATATATCGGCCGCCGCTTCAAGAATGACACTGAGCGTTTGGAAAAAATGTTTGAGCTTTATACGAAGATGACGGCGGATGCAGCCAAGGCCAAACCTGCAACAAAAGCGACGAGAGGAAAGAAAGCGTGAGCGAACAAGCCGGGAACCCTACCAATACCTACACCGTGCCATCGGTCTCCATCACCACGGCGCGTACCGGGGCATCCAGCAAGGCCAACGCACTTGGTATGCGCGCCATGCAAGAGCGTGCCTATGCCAAGCGCGGCGAACAGTACCTGCTGATCAAGTCACCACCAGCATCGGGAAAATCACGCGCGCTCATGTTCATCGCGCTGGACAAACTCAACAACCAAGGCTTACAGCAGGCCATCATCGTGGTGCCTGAGCGCTCCATTGGTGGCAGCTTTGCCGATGAGCCCCTGAGCCAATATGGCTTCTTTTGGGATTGGCAGGTAGCCCCGCAGTGGAACCTGTGCAATGCCCCCGGCGTGGACGAGCCTCGTGTGGCCAAATCCAAAGTTGAGGCAGTACGCAAGTTTCTGGCAAGCACCGAGAAGGTATTGGTTTGCACCCATGCCACCTTCCGCTTTGCTGTGGAAGAGCTTGGCATTCAAGCTTTCGATAATCGCCTGATCGCCGTCGACGAGTTCCACCATGTCTCCAGCAATCCGGACAACAAGCTGGGTAGCCAGTTGGGCGCATTCATCGCTCGCGACAAGGTGCATCTGGTAGCCATGACAGGGTCTTACTTCCGTGGCGACAGCGAGGCCGTGTTGGGGCCAGCGGATGAAGCCAGGTTCGAAACGGTCACCTATACCTACTATGAGCAGCTCAACGGCTACCAATGGCTCAAATCATTGGATATCGGCTACTTTTTCTATACAGGCCCTTACGTGGATGCCGTCACCAAGGTACTGGACCCAGCACTGAAAACCATCGTCCATATTCCCAACGTGAATGCTCGCGAAAGCCTCAAAGACAAGGAACGCGAGGTAAACGAAATCATGCACGGCTTGGGTGAATGGAAAGGAATTGACCCGGCTACCGGCTTCCATCTGGTGAAGGCCCATGACGGCCGTACCCTAAAAGTTGCGGACTTGGTCGATGACAGCGATCCGGCCAAGCGCTCAAAAGTACTCACTGCGCTGAAGGACCCTGCTCAAAAAGACAATCGGGACAGCGTCGATGTCATCATTGCGCTAGGCATGGCGAAGGAAGGCTTTGACTGGATCTGGTGCGAACACGCGCTGACCATTGGCTACCGTAGCAGCCTGACCGAAATCGTCCAGATCATAGGCCGCGCCACCCGTGATGCCAAGGGTAAGGAGCGATCGCGCTTCACCAACCTGATTGCCGAACCTGCAGCCGAACAAGCCGCCGTGGCCGAGGCGGTGAACGACATGCTCAAGGCCATTTCTGCGAGCCTGTTGATGGAGCAGGTGCTGGCACCGCGCTATGAGTTCACCCCAAAAGATGCAGGCAAGAAGGAAGGTTTTGATTACGGCGATGAAGGCTACAAGGAAGGTGGCCACAACATCGGGGTAAACAAGGACACCGGCCAGATTCACGTAGAGATCAACGGGTTGGTAACGCCGCAAAGCCCAGAGGCCACACGCATTTGCAAGGAAGACTTGAACGAAGTGGTCACCAGTTTCTTGCAGGATAAAACCGTGCTGGAGCGCGGCTTGTTCGACAAGGAAAACACCTTGCCAGAAGAGCTCACCCAGCTACGCATGGGCAAAATCGTGCGCGAGCGTTACCCGGAATTGAGCGAGGTCGACCAAGAGGCTATTCGCCAACATGCAATCGCTGCCATGAACATCACGCAGCAGGCTAAGCTGGCCTTGGCCCTGGCCGATGCCAACGGCGATGGCACGTTGCAAGGCAGTACGGCGTTGATCGATGGGGTACGCAAGTTCGTTAATGTGCGCGACCTGGATATTGACTTGATCGACCGCATTAACCCCTTCGATGCAGCCTATGCGGTGCTAGCGAAAGCGATGGATGAGAAATCCCTACGCCAGGTGCAGGCCAGTATTGCCGCCAAGAAGGTGAGCATTCCCGAAGACGAAGCGCGTGACCTGGCAAAACGAGCTTTGCAGTTTAAGAACGAGCGCGGTCGGGTTCCTGACATCAACTCTGCCGATGCTTGGGAAAAGCGCATGGCCGAAGGTGTTGCCGCGCTGGCACGTTATCGTGCACAAGCCAAGGCAGCACAGGGAGCATTCAGCAATGGCTGAGATGAACGATGACGAACTGCTGGATGCGCTGGGCGTAGAAGTCGCCCCGCTCAAAGCCTCCAGCCGAACCCCGCGCGAGGAACGCATCATCGCCGGCTTCGAGGACATTCTGCGCTTCCATCAAACCCACGGCCGTGCTCCAATGCACGGTGAGGATCGTGACATTTTCGAGCGCCTGTACGCGGTGCGCCTGGATCAACTGCGCAAACTGCCGGAAACCTCTGCTCTTTTAGCTGAGTTGGATAGCCCTGGCCTACTGTCAGGTGTGGCAGCATCCCCGGCCAATGTAGATGATCTGGACGAAGACGCCTTGCTGGCAGAATTGGGCATGGGCGATACAGCCCCCGACCAGAATGACATCACTGTCCTGCGCCATGTACGTTCTAGCGCAGAAAAACGTGCCGCAGAAGAAATTGCCGACCGGACACCTTGTGCAGATTTTGACAATTTCCAACCGCTGTTTGAGCGGGTGGAGCGGGATATGAAGTCTGGGCTTCGGAAAACGCTGCGCTTCGGACGCGACACCAGCATTGCCAGCGGGAACTATTTCATCGTTGGCGGGCAACTTGCCTATGTGGCTGAGATCGGTGAAGCCATCAAAGCTCCAAACGGCGAAAGCGATGCACGGCTGCGCGTCATTTACGCCAACGGCACGGAAAGCAACCTGCTGCGCCGCTCGCTACAACGTGCGCTCTACAAGGACGAGACTGGCCGCCGCCTGACCGATCCGGACATGGGACCACTGTTTGGGGATGCGCCAGAGCCTGACGATATTGAAACCGGCACCATCTATGTGCTGCGTAGCCAGTCAGACCACCCATTCGTTACCGAGCATCGGGAACTGATCCACAAAATTGGTGTGACAGGTGGCAAAGTTGAGACCCGCATCGCAGCAGCAGAAAAGGATGCCACCTACCTGTTGGCCGACGTGGAGGTGGTCGCCACCTACAAGCTTCATAATCTGAACCGCACCAGGCTGGAAAACATCTTTCACCGCTTGTTCGGCGCAGCACAACTCGACTTGACCATCGAAGACCGCTTCGGAAGTCCGGTCAAGCCAAGGGAGTGGTTCTTGGTGCCGCTTCATGTGATCGACGAAGCGGTCGAGCGTATTCGTGATGGCTCGATTACCGATGTCGTTTATGACCCCAAGACTGCTCGGTTGGTTGGTTAACGACCTGTAACGGGAAGAATCAGCATGCCGCAACAGCGGCATGCTCCCTACCTTGCCTGGCAATTTAACTTATTGCACCTTCACCACCCGATCAGCCTTCGCCTGAGACCGAAACGCCTTCCCTCGTTTTCGTAACTCAGTACACGCCGCCGTATCGTTGCCGTTAAGTTCCTCAGACAGCCTGAGCAGTCCGCCGACAAGCAAATCCAGATCGTACTGCGCCATAACGTTGTCGTTTGATTCACGACTCGACTCCATATCAGCACCGTCTTGACAACCTAACGTGAATCGGTCGAGCTGAACCATCTTCACCAGTGCGCCGAGTACGATTTTCTCGCGGGTATCAATCGTCCGTTTCAAACTCTTGGCCAGACGATCCGCTTTGCCTTCGGTATCCATTTTGCGAGCAGTCAACTGCTTCGCTCTCAATTCCAGTGATGCCTGACTCGCCCTAAGCCGAGCCAGTGTTGATGCGGCTTTTGCCGTGTTTTTATGTAGTGCCATTGGTCACCTCCCTTGTTGTTTTAGCGCTCCTTTCCCAAATAGATCGGTAAATGGTTGCACTAATTATCATGCTATGTAAATTTAATTAACATGACAACGATTCGGCAGAAGGACATCGCCTCCGCTAAAGCGCATCTATACAAAGGTTCCCTTTGTGAGCGCTCTGCGAGGCAACAGCAGGTCAACAGCCCCCTCGTTTTGCACAAGGAGGCTTCATGGCACTGTTTTACTTCAACGCAAAATTACTCTCCCGATCAGCGGGCCTTGGCAACAATGCTGTCGCCGCTGCCGCCTATCGGTCGGGGTCACGCTTCAAATGTGAGCGTACCGGCACCGTGCACAACTTTCGGCGCAAGACCGAAGTTCAGCACAGCGCCATTCATGTTCCCGAAGGTGCACCGTCATGGACGCATGACCGTGCCCAACTTTGGAACAATGCAGAGAACAGCGAAACTCGAATCAACTCCCAGCTTTGCCGGGAAATCGTTCTCGGCATCCCGATTGAACTGACATCGGAAAGCCGTCCTGCATTGCTCGACGGCTTCGTTCGCGAGGCATTCCTTTCATTCGGCATGATCGCCGACTATTCCATCCACGATAAAGCCGGCAATCCCCACGCCCACATCATGCTGACCCTGCGTGAGGTATCGGCGGATGGTCAAGGCTTTGGGGCCAAACGCCGCGATTGGAACAATCCAGCACTAGTCGAGAAGTGGCGTGCTCAATGGGCTGACCACGCCAACAAAATACTGGCACAACAAGGCCACATAGCACGCATTGACCATCGTTCGCTTGCTGAGCAGGGCATTGCCGGTCCGGCCACCGTTCATGTTGGCAGAGATAACGGCTTTAACAGTGATGCCGTCCAGGAACGGAAAGATTTCAACGCGCTGATCATGGTTCAACGCGAACTGGCCCGCATCAAGGAGGAAGAGCGCGCCATCCACGAGCAGCTCAGCCGCATCACCTCCGACATCATCGACCTCGAAACGACGCTCTCAGAGGCCCTTGTCGAGCGCGATCAGCAAGGCACAGGTGCAATGGGTGCACAAAACAGTGAAACACCGGCAGGCATCGTTTTACCAGGCGATGCTGATTTTTCCATCACACCGTCAATTTCCCGTCGCCGGCCATTACGGCCACAACATCACGCAGCACAAACCATCATCACCCCCAACAAGGAGACAACACCGACATGCTCAGACTTTTAATATCACTGCTGATCCAGCTGTTCTTCCGGCGACCAGCCGGCATTGCCCCAGGCCAGAAGGCCCAGGACATCGACGCGGCGCTAGAACGACTGGAGGAAGCGTATTGCGCCGCCCACGGCAAACGCTATCGCCGACCACCGGCCAGACCGCCTCAGCCCACCTTTGATCTGGCCCCTGATTTAGATTTTTCACTATAAGAGGAGACACCCATGCCCGTTACTTACACCATCCACCGCCATGCCGATCTCAGCTTCTTCAACTGGCTGGCCCAACTCAACCCGAGCCGCAGCGGCGAAGTTGCCCATCTCAATAAAGAGCTGTTTTGCACTTACGTTGCCTATGACGCCTTGGCCGAGTGGGTCGATGAACGCATCTATACACTGCCCAAATTGCCCCAGATATCGGAGCTGACCTATTTTGCAAGCAGCCAAGGGAGGCGTCTATATGGCGCTGCGCTGTTTGGCGACGGCAAACGCGCCCTCTTGTTTGAGGTCTTCCCGCTGCAACTGCTACTGCTGCCTTATGGCATTCGGCATGAAGGCAGCACGGAGATTTTGACACCCGGATTGCGCTACGAGATTCATTTGCCGGATGACAAAAAGCCGGTGTCGAACATCTTCAGCCAGCAAGACGACTACGCTGGTTTGATGCTTTCCGAGGAAACGCAATCCGATCCGCTCGCACAGGCAAATCCACAAACCGCCCTTAAACCTGTCTTACCCAATCGGCTGCGCATTGATGCCTGCTTGCCTGAACTGGCCTACGTTCACTTCAACCAGAGCCCTGTGCTCGAAACCTTACTAGGAGCCTGACCATGACCCAAAACGAAAAAATCATCCAGCTTTCACCGGCTATGTGCCGTGTCTTGCTCGAAGTCCTGCAACCGATTGTGGCAGGAGAGCAAAGCTGCGCACAGCTAACGCTGACCGACGACAACGACGGCAGCGCCATCGACTTCATATTGATAGGAGAAAACGACGATGAATAAACCGACTTCCCCCAAACGCGATCTCTATCAGGAGGTGACTGACAAAATTATTGCTGCGATGGAATCCGGCACTCTATGGCAACGACCATGGTCCGCCCTGGCCGAAACGGGCCTCCCCCGCAATGGCCTCACTGGCCGGCACTACAACGGCATCAATACCATCCTGCTTTTTCTGGAAGCGCAACAACGCGGCTTCGATGACAACCGGTATATGACGTTCAAGCAGGCCTCCGATGCTGGGCACAAAATCCGCAAGGGTGCGAAAAGCATTCCGGTCTACTTCTTCAAGAAACTCGAAATCGAAGAACGCGATCAGCAAACCGGCGACACCACGAAAAAGGCGATCCCTTATCTGACGGAGTATCGTGTTTTCAACGCACAGGATATTGAAGGGCTAGAACCAGCCGTCATTCAACAGCCGGAATGGGCACCGATTGAGGTCATGGAGAATCTGGTTAAGAGGCTGGGCGTGGATGTGCAGTATGGCGGGACGCGAGCCTATTACAATGTGAGCAATGATACTATTGTCATACCAAACAAAGGGGCTTTCCCCACCGCCGAAGGTTTTTACAGCACATTGGCCCATGAGATCGGTCATTGGACAGGCCATCCGACGCGGCTCAACCGTCAATTTGGGCGTTTCGGTGACGAAGCATATGGGCGAGAAGAGCTAAGGGTGGAGCTCGCTTCCGCCTTTCTGGCGGCAAAAACCTCAATCCAAAGCAATACCGCCAATCATGCAGCCTATGTCGGGTCGTGGATCAAGGCATTGAAATCTGATCGGCGTGAAATCTTTCGGGCGGCCAGCGATGCCTCAAAAATTGTCAGCTTCATGCTCGGCAAAACCGAGGAAGGCACAGAAGCAGTCAAACCAGAAGCCGACCAGGCATCCGTAAAGCTCGCAGCTGCACCCAGCGCAGCGGTGATTGAAACCAAGAAACGGCGGCCACTGCGGGAAGCGATGACGCCCGGTAGCGCCAAACGATTGGGAGCTCAGCCGGTGGGTTGGGAAGGATTTTCGGCAAGTCCGTAGTCTGACTTGCTCCCTATTGACAGGAGCATGGTTTTTTGATAGTATTTTTCAAATGAACTGCACCACACCCAGCGCCGCACTAAGCGCGCTCAACCTCCAGATTTCTGTCGAGATATCGATCCGCGCTTAACGCTGCGGATATTGGTTCATTACTCCTAGTTCCAGATAGCCACGCAGCCAGCAGCAAGCGTGGCTTTTTTTCGTCCTGAAAAAGCTCAGTGTTCCACTGGCACGCTACCCCAAGGCCCAGGACGAAAAATAACTCAAAGGAATAGACATGAACAAAAACAGCGTGGTTAAAAAATTTGAAGCTCTGGCCAGCAAGTACGGCTTCGATCAAAACAATTTGCTTGATATGTACGATATCGATGATGAGACCAACATCATCGAGAAGACCCTTTTCCTAATCGACGACGTTCATCTTGAGCGTCGCACCAAAAGGGATTTTGAAACCGAAGAAGGCGATCTGACGGCATATGGCACCGTTGTGGTCAAATGTGCCTATTTGATGCGCTGGTGTCTGGCGTGTTTCGATAGCGCCGAAGCAGTTTTGGCAGGCCGACATGCAATCCATGATGAACGCCTGAGAAAATCCTGCTTGGCTTATGAGGCGTATTGGCATTTCAATAGTGATTTCTTGCTTCGAAGCGTGATGAACGAGATGCTTGAGACGTGCATCTTGGACACGCAGTTCTTCCGCCGTGCGCATACATTCCGGCATCCCGATCTTGATAACGCCAGTTATCAGCAAATCTTCAAGGTTGTCTCGGAAATTGTGATGTTGCATTTTCAGTACAACGGTCGGCTTCTAAAAACGAACAAAGCAGGCTTAAAAATCTCGCTGCTAGCTACCAAAACCCAATCCCACGGTTGGCAATTGCCCTGTCAGGGCAGAAGCTTGAAGCTGGTCAATCAAAAGGAGGTGCAGGTAATTCAGGGAAGCACGTTCAGTATCGTGCTCTGCTATGACCAAGCCTCACTCCTGCTAGGCGAAACGGCTCAAATTACCGACGGTGAGATTACCGTCATTCATCAAGGCCAAGTCATCTATTCCGGTGAGCACAGCTTTGCTATTGACCTTGACGATAACAATGCCTACACAGCGATGGTTGATCGTTGGTATTCGGGGGGGAGTCGCTGGGTATCCGAAGTATTGCTGCAAAAAACAACGCAGCGTTCGATTGTGGCGCATGCTGAAGAAATCGAGACACTCGTGTTTGAGGCTTGCAGCAATCTTCTCGATATCGGTATGAACAATGACCTTGGGAACAAGTTGAAAATCCATGAGCGTCTCTACTTACGAGAACTTTCCTGGCATAACTTCAACGCCTATTTGTTCCGTCACCTCCTGCCCGAGTTTTTGACCATTGATCTGTGCATGCAAGCCGTTGCAAAGAATAATTCATGCATTGAATTCCTTCCCAGCCACGCACGGGAAAATTTGGATGTTGGTTTGGCCGCGCTAAAGGGCGCGTATTTTGGTGGTATCGAAGGTTCTGTATGGGGCCAGCTTTTCAGTCATACCGAAATTCCACTGGAGGCCCTGGCTAAGGCGTATATCCAGGAGGACGGAACGGATGGCTATATCTCTCTGCCTTGTCGCCTAAAAACAGCGAATATGCTCAAATATACGGTAGAAAAACATCCAGATTGCCTCAATTACACGTCAAACCCCAGTGTTTTTGCAAACCGGGATGAGTTCGAGGCGTTTCTGGAGCGTCAAATTCCTGGTTTGGCCAAGCAGGTCCAAAGGATTATGGATATCTCTGATTTCACCCCTCGTCAGGCCTATGAAGATGCGCTTGCCACAATGGCACTTGACGAGGCATCAGAGCCCTTGCCGGCGTTTGATTTTTCCGATTGTGTTATTCCGGCTTAACCAAGGGAGAGAAAAAATGCGCGAAATCATTTACAACGATCGAAACGAGGCACTTGAGGCTTTACAGGAGGGCAATCACGTTCTGGAATGGAGCAGCGATGAGCTGCGGGGCGATAAAGAGCTCGTCATGCTGGAAATGCAATGGGATGGTGTTGAGCAGTTTGAAACGGTATTGGCGTTTGCCAGTGAAGACCTTTGCGCCGACAAGGAAGTCGTCTTGGCGGCGCTGAAGTGGGATGGTTACGCGATTCGGTATGCCAGTGACGCCCTGAAAAATGACCGGGAAGTGGTGATGGCCGCTGTTCAGAATGATATTTACGGGCAGGCATTCGAGTGTATTGGCGAAGCATTGCAAGCTGACATGGAAATTATCCTGGAGGCACTCAACTGTAATGCGTCAATTTTTGATTTGCTTCCCAAGGCATTCCAGGATGATGCCGTTGTGCAATTCTTCCATCGACTCGTCAAAGCCCGAAGCCTGGTTGACTGTGACTTACAAGATGAAGACGGCGACGACGATGAAAAAATCAATCAGATGAGCGCCACCCATGCGTGTGAATGGCAAGCCATCAAACAAGCTCTTTTAGAAAAACCGGACGTGCTGCTCTGTTTATACGGCGATACGTCACTGGATGATCAGAGTTTTTACACGACTGTGCGCGACATCGTGTTGAACCAGGGGGAGGTTGAATCCGTGCCGTTGCCGATGCTCAAATGTGAGTGGCGATGACTGTCCTGCAGCCGGAAAAGGCAAATCTGCTTAACTGTAGCTCACCCAAAATATCAATCGGCATAGACTAGCTCTACAAAACCGAAAAATAGGGTAATTGCTCGCTTTTATCGCTTGCATCCTTCGACGCCAGATGATCGTCGATAGCACTGACCACGCTCGGCCAATTTCGGGGATTACTGGAATTCAGCAAAGTCGCAATGATGGCACTTTCACAGAGCAGTTCCAAAAACTGCTCCCATTTGCCCGTCTCAAAATACAACTCTGGTGAGAAATCACTTGGCACTCGGGCCAAAACGAATCTGACTTGGCGCCATGCAACGAGCGCCAGTTCATTCGTCCAGCAATCAACTGGCAAATGGAAGATGCCCCAAGGCGCTGCCTCGACTCTGGCACGTATTTCATCTCTACTGGGGGCGAACGGAGTGTTCACAGCTATTGATTGACCTGCCGCATCAGTTGCTCAGTGAGCAATGAACCGCTCTCGGGGCTCTTGCTGGAGAACAGCCACAAATAACGCATTTGCTCGCCCTGATCAGCCCATTGTTCCTTCAGTGCATCACCTAACGCGAACCACTCTATTTCCCATTGCCCCAACTGTTCAAAAAACTGGACAACCGAAGTTTCTTCAACCAGCCCAGCGATTTCCCCAGCCGTATTTCGCCAAAAGGCTTCTGGGTCCAGCAAATCTGCTGCAGTAGCAAACAATTGACCTCTACGTTTAGCGGCTTCAAGGGTATCTGAGCATCTATTCGCCACCAGCCAAGCCTTCAAGTCACCTTTGAAATAGACAACTTTCTGGTTGCTACCAGAAGAGCCCTTTGCCCCGCCTTGAGAGTAAACAGGGCCGGGGTTGGCCGCATCCGGCCGTCTCATCTTATCCAGAGCCGACTTCGAAACCCGCAGAAAAATAGCGGCTTCGGAGACGGTTAACGGGACATCGTCAGGCAATCGGGCAAGTAGCTCCAGGGCTTCCAAGTCAGCAATTTTTACCATGTCATTTTTCTACTCAAGATACGCCAATTCTATGTCCACCTGAACGCCAGCGTCCATCAGGGATCAGCCTATCGTTGCCCCCTCCTCGACAGATTCCTCCACAATGGATTTGCGGGGCCTCCCTGAACGAGACTTGGGTGGGTGTGGCACATGCGGGTCTTGGGCCGGTAGAGGTTGCCGATCAGCCGGCCGAAGACTGTTGTAAACGTTCGGTGCTGTTGAGAAAATGTAGTCTTGGATTTTCTCAGCCCACTCGCGGAGCAAGGCCCACTCCGGTTGAGAATACCTTGCTGTAACAGCAGCAGCGGCATCATCCCTTGGGGTAGCACGAGTGTGATTGAAAAGCCGGCTCTGAATTGTCTCCGGAACAGATAATGCAACCATTACTGCCCCCATTGAACGTCTCAAGTCATGTGGGTTCAGCACATCGATCCCAACTTCAGATGCGATGGCATCCAAAAGATAACTCCCATCTTGGTAATGCCCCGTTGCGGAATATTTGTTCCTAGCCGGGAATACCCATTTCCTCCCCTTTCGTCCAAAGCCTTCGACTTCCTTCAAGGTGTGTTCGGCGGCCTCATCGCGGCGCTTCCGCAAAAGATTGGCCAACAAAGGGGAAAGAGGAATCCGATGCGGACGCCGATTCTTTGTACTTTGGCTATCGAAATACATATATGGCCCGTAGATGCCATCATCTTTCAGCCAGATGTGACTTTGATCGCCGGACTCGCGATCTGCTTCAGACAGCCATTCACCCCATACAACCGTTCCCAACTCACCACGGCGTGCCCCAACCGCAAGCTCGGTGATTAGAAAATCAACCCCCGTCGCATTGCAATTTATTGAGCGACGCGCCCATGCCGCTTCCAGGAAAATCCCGAGGGTTGTGGTCGGCCCCAACGGATTTCGGCTGCGATTACGCGCACGAGCGGCTTCTACCTCAGACTCCGGACGGTACATCCCTTTCAGCTTGAGAATCAGGAGGGGATTTGCGGTAAGAGTCGGCGCACGATTCGCTGCGGCTGAATCAAGAATCTCTTGATCTATTGAATGCCGGATCGCAAGGCTCGCCCAAGTAAAGTTTTGCTCGTTACATGTCGGCGCGGTCTCCATCTTCTCCGCGAAGAGCGCGAGAACATCACCGGTCGAAATATCTCGAATCCTTTTGGACGACCAGTTGGCTTGCTGAAATCTGCGCTCAGCTCGTTCGAAATTCTTAATGGTGTTTGGCTTTGCCCTTTTTTTCTGCCTCGTCTGCAGAAATGTTTTGTAGCCCAACATGGCTCCACCGAGCGTAATTTCGCTCGCAGCAACTTTTCGCGCGGTCTCGTTTGGGTTCAGGCCGGTAGTTTTCATTTCTCTGGCCATGTCAGCAGCTCTCTCACGCGCTGCTTCCAAGGACCAATCCGCACAATTCCCTACGGTCGCCTTGATGACTTTGGTCGAACTGACACGTCTCTGAATAATCCAGGTCTTCTTCCCAGCAACCTTGACCCCAAAACCGGGAGGTGAATCCTGATGGGAACAGAATAAAATGTACTCTTTGCCATCCGGATTCGGCTGATAGGTGATTTTTCCGTTCGCGTAACCGGCAGGCTTTGACTCAAGCTTTAGGTTTTTTACGATGGTAGTTGTGAGAGGGACCTTCATTATTTACCCCTTGACCGAGTAGCCCGAAAATAATCAACCAACAAATTGATTTTGTTAGATATTTTTTTAAATAAAAAACGTTGTAGCCTGCATCTCAGAGTATAACGCTCATCGAGCCAAATAAGGCTACATATAGGCTACAAATTTCATGCTACAAACTGCCACAAAACGAATCAGAGTGCCACAAAATGCAAAACAACAAACAGCATAACGACTTGAATGGAAACGAATAATAAGCAAAACGCCAACGTTGGTGAAGATGTAAAAAGTCACACGCCGATGATGAAGCAGTATCTCGGACTGAAAGCTGCCCATGCCCCGAACATCCTCCTTTTTTACCGGATGGGCGATTTCTACGAACTGTTTTTCGAAGATGCCGAGAAAGCCGCCCGCCTGCTC
>Ga0316604_10001360_pt1 | contig 21883 bp, 17 predicted proteins | sample OWC_soil_day20_C_FD_207650 | JGI IMG/M metagenome (GOLD analysis project Ga0316604, IMG submission 207650) | Wetland soil microbial communities from Old Woman Creek delta, Ohio, United States - OWC_soil_day20_CT | ecosystem: Environmental > Terrestrial > Soil > Wetlands | place: USA: Ohio...
GCATTCTGCAATGATCTTTTTCCATTGTTCTCTGCGGAATAAAACTTTTGTTTGAGTAACTTGATCCATAAATGCCTCCATTCCTAGAGCTTGAAAAACTTGAAAAACTATAACTCAAAAAGCTCTAATTATATGGAATTAATTATGACATGGATCTTGATCCTTATATAAGGCACTGTTTTATAAAGCGCTTACTTTTTAACTTCGCAATTGCTTACATTTTCTGATTTTATTGTTAAAAAAAGTAGCATTTTCTTACTATGGATCTAATTTGATATAGCGACATAAAACTCACAGATGTACATTGATATCTCTACATCGTAACAATGAGAGCACTATGATTTTTATCTGGACTATACCAGCAATGCAATGATGAGGAAAATTATTTGATATGGAAAAATAATATGAATTGGAGATAACAGAAGAAAATGCAGTAGCCGAAATCGACTAAATGATTAGAAATAGCAGAGGCGAATACGGTAATTGCATATAAATAGTAATGTATCGAATCCAAAAATCTTGTAAAATTAAAAAATGTAATTGGGGAATCAAATTTAAACAAACTGAATAATTACTAGAAAATTAGCTTTTAGAAAAAATCATTTCATCATTTATTATTATACCATAACATTCATATAATTCCAATATAATTTTTATCCCCGAACTAAAGAAATTTTAAAATTTTAGAATTATTATTTTCACTACCACCATATATTATTACAAAAAGCTATTAAGGATTACTTATGAACGTAAGCATTGGAATGAAAGCTCCAGACTTTTCTGCAATGACAACATTTGGACCCATAAAATTATCTGACTACAAAGGCCACTGGGTGATACTTTTTTCCCATCCTGGGGATTTCGCATTGCGTATGATTGGAAAATATGTTTCGATATGAAAAAGATCTAAATAATGTTCTAGAAGTGGTGTCTTAAGCATATCATCCATTTTATGGTATTACAATACTTATTTTAGTTTTCTCTAAATTTTGTATAAATATAGCAAATTTATAGGATCTACTTATTTAAAGTATTGTTCGATGGATGGCAAAACAATTCAAGATAGTTTAATACAGTCTTTTATCCGTTTTAACGATCAGGAGAAATATTCTGGGCTCGGTTAATACTTTTAACTTTTATGTTTTGTATCTCTTGATCAGCGAAATCCTTTGCCACGGATCTTACCAATTCTCCTTTGTCCTTGTTAAGACTATTGATATTCTTATAAAAATCTCTCAATTCTTTAACTGAGTTAAGTTTTTGGAACGCCTGGTTAATATCTTTCATTCCTTGAATGAGCAGTTTTGTGGGGCGAAAACCCGCTGATTTAATATTATCAACTATAAAGGCTTCCTCACCCAGTACCATAGAGTCTTTCATTATCTTGTTCAAGTACTGATAATCGGCATACATGCCATCAGAAGCTTTTACCAATGCATTCCTTACAAAAGCAGCATTCTCTCTAAAGAGTTGTTTATCAAGTGGAAAATCATTTCTACCCGCAAAATGAGTAGCAAAAGTCATAGTTGTTCTTGTGTTTCCTTCTCTAAAAGGATGTACCTGCCATAACGCTGCAATGTTTTTTGTAAACATCATTGTCCGATCTTCTAAACTAAGTGATCTCCAGTTAATGCCATTCATTTCATCTATGATAGTTACAGCATGTTCTTCTATTTTATCAGGATGTGAATATCTTATTGTGTCTCCACCTAATACAGCCTCAGCCTTATAAATTTGAACTGTTCTTGTTTGACCAGCAAATGGATACACATCATCGAATATGTGACTATGAAGCGCTTTCACATATTCAAAATCTAACTCTTGTCCCTGATTCAATTTGTCTACGCTAAGAAATTTAATAAATGTTATATCAGCCTCGGCGGTCTCTAGCCGATCGGCATCTTTTATATTTAACTTATTTTTTAAAACAGGAACATCATCATACAAATATGGATCTCTCATACTGCCTCTCCCTATTCCTGATATCTCTCAATAGCTACTCTCAACATATCTTCTTCAGATAAATTGCCTTCGATAAACTGATCTGCTAACTGTTTTGTATGTCTTGTTGGTTCTGGAGCATCTAACGTAGATAAAGCTAAAGCGTTATTAACCATTTTCTCACGTTCTTCCCTGGTCGTGGTAGGGATAAAATACTCTTTGCTCAATATATTCCTCCTCTTCTCAAAATCGGCCGCCGGTATATTATCAATAAAATCACCAGGTGCACAATCTAGGGTATCACAAATCTTTTCCATGTTGATTACAGAGACCTCTTTAATAGTGTTATTTAGAATTGCAGACATGGTAGCTTCTCTTATTCCTGCCTTACGGGCCAGCTCAGTCTGAGTCATTTTTTTCATATCTAATAAGCTTTTTAAATTAAAAACAATCAATATAACTCCCTCCTTTTCTCTATTACATTATACTACTTTAAAAGTAAATAATCAACTAAAATTTACGCTTATAACAAATTAAATACTCTTATAATATTACTCGTTTCTTTCCTTTTAGTATCTAATAGGCTTAATACTCCGGTATTAAACCAGCACCAGTCCGGTCTTCGGAGATCAATAAATGCATTCCTAATTCTGCTGCGAATAGGATATCTATTTATGTCCAATTTATCAAGGCTACTTCTACTGCAGAAGCGGCAAGGTCTTGACAAAATTAGTCACAAATAGAAGGAATGTAGGCAAGGTGATTTCCACTTCCCGGAAACTTAATTTCCAGTTAACTGGATTAATAATTTCGGCAGACAAGAATATTCAAGGGTAATTTTACTGCCTCTTCTTTTTTACAAACATTTAAAACCTCGCTATACTCGATCTTTGCATATATTCTCGTCTATTCCACCCCCAAAGCCTTAAACACTGCATCTTCTGCACTTTGATATGGAATTAATTGAAATGCACTCATAAGATCTGGCGGAACTGTAGCAAAATCCACCATAGACGTAGCTGGAATAAGCACTTTTTTGGCGCCACTATCCAAGCATACCTGCAATGAATTTGCCAACTCCTCTGCCTTCATAAGTGTGCCACTTATGCTAATTTCTCCAAGTACAACTAATGAACCAAGTGTTGGCCTGCAAAGGGCTATGGAGGAAAGTGCAATTAAAGTAGGTAGTGCTAGTTTTCCCGTCATACCTATCCCCTGCAAATCTTGATAATTTACAATATAGTCTTTCGCAGATGTACTAATTGAACCACTAATTCTATTTCCATTCGCTTTTAAGAAATTGAATGCTGTATTTGATGCTTCTTTCGCTTCACGGTCGGTTCCCATTCCTGTTCTTTCAAATTTACCATTTCCTGGTAACATCTGAGATTCAAGACGAAATAAACCAATCATTCCTGACTTTCCATGAGATACCGTATATACTTGTCCCGGATTACAAATTCCATCTGGAATGAGCTTTCCTCCACCTTGCTCAGGTACAGTCACATAATGCTCTTCAAAGGTTTCATTATCTATATATGAGAAGTTTATATCATAGAATTCCATTCCACCTAATTTTTTCAACTGTTCTTTTACACGTCTTCTCATCTCTAGAGATATTTTTAATATTTCCTCCAGTTCCCCCTTGCTAAATTGTCCGTCTGGATAAAGTAACTTGAGATAACCACCGACCATTTTTCTTACTGCTATAGTATCTCTCTGATTTAAATTCTTCCCTAATCTGAAATACTTATCAAGAGCATCACTATACTGATCTTTTCGAAGTTCACGTATAAATTCAGCAAGATAGTCTGTTATAAATCCATAGTCATCAGTAAAATGCTCTGGTCTGAATTTAGGAATCTCCCACCCTGGTATATAGCAATGCATACGATCAAGAAATGCAGTGTCAGTTCCCATCTCCGATGGAAACGGATCAAATAAACTTGAAGTTTTAAGAAGAACATCCACACTCTGGTTGATATTCCCTACAAATACCATAGAAGCTGAAGCCGCTTTTTCTTCTTTCCCTCGGACAAATGATCCAGAAGCCATATAGTCCTTCATGATTTGTATTCCATCTTTATCCTTAAAGTTAATACCTGCAACCTCATCAAAGGCAACGCAGTCCCATAAGCCCACAAGACCTACTGTTTTACGCCCCATGTTATAAAAGAGATTTGCTACTGTCGTCTGTCCACCAGATACAAGAATACTATTTGGTGATATCTCTTTGAACAAATGAGACTTACCTGTACTCCTTGGACCTAATTCACACATATTAAAGTTATTTTCTACCAATGGAATCATACGAGCTAAAAGCAACCATTTTTCTCGTATTTCTAGTTTGTTAGGCTCCATTCCTATAGAACGTAACATAATATCCATCCATTCTTCTTTTGAAAATTGTTTGCGTCCTTCTTTTAACTCTTCGATATTAACATGTGGCATTTGAATTGGTGTTAGTTTTCGTATACTAATAGGAGAAACATCTTTTTGTTTCTTTTGTTTTGACTTTATTTCATATCCATCAGCATCAATGATACCAAAGTTTGCATCACCCTCGACCTCATATTCAAGTTGTACAATACACCATATTCCGCCACAGAGAAGACGATCATATTTTTCCGGATAGTCATCACTTATTGGTATATTTCCTAAACCAAGATTAGAAAACTCGGCAAAGAAAGCATCTTTCTTTATATCCAATTTCACAGTAACCATATCAATAATCGTATAGCTTCCTTTTTTTCGAAGCAGCGATAATATCTTCTGTGCTTCATCAGGTCTTACATAATTATCTGCAAGAATTCGTTTTACGTTATTCACTCCTTCAGAGATTACATCCTGATTGTCTGAACTGCAGTATTGTCCTAGCAAAAATTCAAGAACATAAACGGGAACATTGGCTCCCTCTTTTATTTTTTTAGTTAAATCTTTTCGAACAATTTTACCATCAAAATACTGACGTAATTTTTGCTTAATTTTCTCTCTCGAGTCGTCAGTATCAATTTCTGCAATTTTACTAATTTCCTCCACGATATCCTCCCAGTACATTTTAACTATGTAAAATGAATAATCATTAATAAACTATATAGCTCATAAAGTTCTTTAATTAATCTACAATACAATTTTTTAAACTCATCTTCACTTACTATTCCATAAGCAACTATTATTCTTCCCATCATTTCATCTATTTCACTACTTGAGATAAGATGAGCATAACATACCCTCAAATCATTCAAAAAAAATAAAGAAGATATCATGTTTTTTGCAAAATCTGAACCTTCTACTGTAGCTATAATACCCTGCAACAATTTTCTGGTTTTTAAATCTTTATAATTAGCAGGCAAGGGATTAACAACCCTTACATACAATTCTCTTAGCCTATTGCAATCTATTCCTTCATTAAGCAATCCATCTAAAATAATTATATTTTCCTTAATTTCGGATTTTGAATAGTTTATTGGTTTCCTTAACTCATTTGCACTAGCTTCAACTTCCTCTTCCAAATGATGAAGTGCAATTCCAAATTCTCTTTCTACTCTTTCAAAGAAACAATTTCTGAGATTGATTATTCTCTTTTCTATGATAGGTTCACTAAACTCATTTAGAAATTGTGCTCTATAAAACTCTGTATCTAAAATCTCGTGATCAGATTTAATATTGTATGACTTAAGCCATAATATTGCTCTATCGTCTTTATCAATTTGTTCCAAGTCTCCCAGAAAAAGAATCACATTTCCATTTTTGTTAATCCCAAACGGAATATTCCATTCCCAATCCCAGCCATCTGTTCCTCTTTTTGCAATATCACCATAGCTTTCTGAAAACATATTAAGCGAATAGTCATCATCAGTATAAAAATTATTTAGTACCTTTTTATCAAAAAAAACTGGACATGAAAATCCTTTAGAATTCGTAGGATCCAAATCAAATCCTATGCCTGGAATATTTAGATCTCTTCCATCGTAAACAAAATTTGCATATTCAACATACTGAAAACGCTCCAACTTCGTAGTCAACCTACAACTACTATATTCGCTATTACTCAAATCAGTATATGCATATTGTATTTGTTTTGGCATTCTATTACCCAGTTTATATTTAAAACATTTTTGACATTTTAATATTGGGCATTCTACAACTGTAATGCAATAATCTCCTATTACAACATTAGAATCCTCTAATAGAAACTCCCTCTTCCCACCACATCGGCACTCGTGCGAATAAGATTCTGTTTTTTCGTACTCTTTAATAAAATCTTCAATTGTATCAGAAACAAAATTCAAGCTTTCTCACTTCCTTATCATTTTAAAATCCAAAATCATCTACAAATGCAATATCTATCATAAATTCATACTGTTGAAGAATATTCTTTTCATCGTTTACATCCGCAAGTATCAGATAATACTTATCTCCATACTTGTATTCTCTTGTCTTCAAAGTAAATTTCTCATGGAATGTTCTCTTTTCAGGTGCATCTGCTCTACTATTTGCAACAATTGGAACATCAAAAGAAATCTTTTCTCCTGACTCTGTTATAAAGTATGCAATAATGCTTCGGGCTTTCATCATATCAGTAACTTTCTCGCTCTGAATAAAATCCAGATAAGTAATCAAGTTCGTGATCTTTCTTGTGGAAGAAGTCAGTATTACGTTCACATAATCAAATGCAACGCCTCTTGTATTCATTGATAATTCTATCACCGGAACCATCATTTCCTGTAATGAAGAACCGCCATGTACATAGTTTTGACCACCACCAGCCACTTTAAATATATCTGCTCCAATAGGAGTAGTTACATACAGTTTGTTAAAATATTCCATCATTCTAGAAGTTATTCCTTGTTCAGTTACTTCCTGCGTTGTTAATAGGAATCGCTTATTGGAATATGCACATATTTCCTTCGGATATGATACTTTATTGAATTCCTGCAACTTATCCCGTTTATAAAGGAATCCATGATCTGCGGTTACAATATATTTTGATGCAGAAATATCTCCTGTAAGCTGCCTTATTAAAAGATATATTTCCTCTATCGCCTCTTCACATGCGGAAAACACTTCATTCTCACTCGCTGGTTTATCCCCACGAGCATCAACTTGATTATGATATACATATACAATATTCTTCCCCTGAAGAAGTTCTTTTGCCCTTGCTCGGTTTTTATATATCTCATCAAATGCTACAGCGATATTATTCTCGTTTTGAACTTTTAAAATCTTGTCTCTTGAAACCATATCTGCACAGTTCTGTCCATCAACGGTCACATTCAATTTTTCATCCACATTCATTTTCTTATGAGGCAACAGACTCGCCATGCCAACAGCTGTTATGGATGGAAGGACGCTCAACATACTCTCCATTTTAGGTTCGCATTTCTCATCAAGTTCCAATCTTTCCATGAGTTCCTGGGCACATTCATATCGAAAGGCATCCGAAATAATAACAATAATACGTTTGTTCCCAACATAATTCTGAATATAATGCTTATAAAAATCTTCTTGTCTTGCTAATCCAGTTGATGCCACCACCACATTGTTGAGATTCAGATTCCACTTTGGCGTAAGCTTCTGTAAATAGATATTCGAGTAAATGTTCTCTACCCTCTCTCTAACAGTGGCAAACCTGCTGTTATCCTCTATCTGATCATAAGAACGATAAAACCATCTATAGTAGGAATCAATCAGGTATGTTTCTTTCTGATACAATTTAATCAGTTCTTTTACATCACTTGTAAACTCCATCATGGATACAGATTTCATCATCATATATGCATACTTTATCGCTCTATATTCATTTCTGTACTTTTTAGCATAATGATACGCCTTGGATGTTCTCTGATCTGCAATTTGTGCTATATTTAATCCATCTATCCCGGCATCCAATATTTCATCATTCAACTGATCCAACGCCCAATCTATAATGATATCATCCAATCCACTAAATGCATCGCACGCAAATATGTCTGTTAACTGCATCGCTTTATCTCTGGACTTATCCTTGTCCTTCTTCAAATCATCTCGAATCCTTGTTACAAATCTTAATGATTTATCAACTTTCTCTGCTAACTTATCATAAATTTCCTGAAAGGATATGTTGTCCATTATATTTCTAACAAATACCACCACATCATTTCTTCGTTTCAGAATGTAAGTCTTCATAGATCCTGGTACTGTTCCTTTCAAGGTCGAAGATGCATAAGTTAAAATCATACAAGCAGACAAATCATCCATGTTTGGTTTTTCGGATTCATATCCATAGTACTTTTTACAAAGTTTCCAGAATTTTCCCAGGAGTCCATTATCATCCAATATTTTCATGTATTTACTGTATTCACCAAGCAAGAGTTGCTTAACCACCTCTTCAAAATTAGGTGTTTTCACTTCTGTTAGCACAGCAATCAGACCAATATCAATGGTTTCCACATTGTAATTGTCAATTCCAAGTTCTTTAAACCGTTCAATCCTGATTTTATTTTTCCAGAAATTACTATACTGTGCCAGATGTTCCTTGAATCGATTATCCAGTCCAATTTCCTGTGACATTTGTGAAATTCGATCCGTATAATAAGGCACAGAATAATAATACATATCTGCTAATGGATTCTCTGCATCACTTGGTTTTGAAAAAGGCGCATATACCAAATATTTTCCTAGCGCATCTGACTCATTTAACAACCATTTTGTATATAACCAGTTCGTTCCATCCAATACATGCAATGTAGCCGCTTCAAGCTGAAGTTCATTTACCTCATCTTCATATTCCCCTTTATCATCAAACCAGAATACAAGTCTTACTTCCTGCTTAGAAAACTCAGTATTTAATTGTTCCTGTATGTTCTGTAAATCCATATATTCACCTTCTCACTTGTTTGAATTTTTTTTATTATTGCTGTTTCATCTCTTTTACGCACCTAACAAACTTAACGCTGCAGTTCCTAAAAGCTGAACCACCGATCCATAGAACCATCCATGCATTTCAAGATGTTTTGATAATCTTTCAAATAATTTTTTCTGTTTTGGTATAGACCTGCTTGTCTGCATATTGTCTACAAGTTCCTTTACCTCTTCCAGAATTTCTCTTAACTCTTCTTTATCATCTCCACCATTTTCTTCAATAGCCTTTTCAATTTGATGAATTGAGTTGTCAACAGAAATCGTAGAGCCTGATACGTTCCCATAAATAATATTTCCATAATTCACAATAGATTGCATTTTTTGCTCCCTTTGCTGTTCCCATATCGCTATGGCTTTTTCTTTATCCTCAAAATATGTTATTGCAGTTGGCAGTAAATCTAGCATTCCTCCGCTCATCCATTTCATAACGCCACCTATCATGCCATACTGGGTTAATTTCTCCAACTCCAATAATATAGACATTTGGACATACTCCGGAAAAATATCATATTCAAAACTAATTTGATTATTCTGTTTTCTTTCACATTTCAACAAACAATTAAGCATATCCTCAGAAGTTTTATCCATTATACGCATTCCTGCAACAAGTTCTCTTCCGCTGACAATTGTTGTTGCACGTTGCCGAACAGCTTCTTCTTTTGCACTTCTTGCTTCGTCTCGTATTCTCTTCTGTTCATCTCTTCTTTTTCTATCTTCAAGTTGTTTCTGTTGCCGCATTTGTTTTTCTAGCTGTTTTTCTAATTCAGATTTTGCCATATACTGCCTTCTCCCAATATATCACTTTATTTTTGCCAATAAATCCACCTTAAGAGATTTCTGTCCTTCACGAGATACTTCTATCCCCTGGAACTTCTCATAATTTACTTTTACGCCATCATCTAAATCCAATTCTATTCTCTGATTTGCAATATGTGCTATTGCTTCATCGTAAATTTTCATTTCTGCAAGCTGTTTTGTATATTTTGACACAGCTTTCGTTGCTTTTGATTTTTCTGATGCTGAGGAGCTGTTATCTATTACGTACTCCGCACTGCTAAGCGCAGCTTCAACATATGCCTGTTCTTTATGAAGATAATCTGTACGCACCCTACCAACTGTATCTGCGTTATATCTATGCAAATAGATAAGTGCTTTAAAACCGTTTTCCTTACCAGAATCAAAAAGCCAATAAATCGGACGTTTCTGATATGCTTTGCAATGATCAGCGAAAAAATCTTTCAAGAAATAATTTCTTATGATTTCACGGCTAGAATCACCCTTGTTTCCAAGTGCTTTGGCAATATAATCAAGATTTTCTTCAAGTGTTTCAGCACCATAGACCTGTGTCAACCAATTGCAAAATAATCCTAGAATGTCATCCTCAAAGTATTCTTCATCAGTAATTGGAATGATATTGTCTGCATCTGGAATAAAGATACTATACTTATTAGCAATCCATTCACCACCGGCATATACTATACCCTCGTTATCTAATGAATAACGTCCCAAAATACATCCAACCGCATAGGATATTAAGCTTATTATCTCTCTTTCCAAATCTGCCTTTCGAACTGTAACATTCTTTTCTTCAACCTGAGGAGTGAGTTCATCTCCTAATTCGTAATTTTCAATAAATAGCTCATTTAACTCTTCCTCACTGTTTTTAAGTTGCATAAACCGTTCATCGCATTCTTTCACCCAAGTTTTGTATTTATCTTCTATCAGAACCTTGTTATTGTAATCACACGACAATGACTCTACTAATGGATGTCTTCGGTAATCCCATGAATTCTCAAAAGAATTCCAATCTTTTCTTGAAATTTTGACCACTTCTTCAACTATCTTATTTATTTTTTCTTCCTGTTTAATAATAATAGGCATTGAACGAATATCTTTGACTTGAAAATTTAACGTCGGATTCATAATTTTCACTACTTCAAGAAATACTTTACTGTTTAAAAGACCAAGAAAGTAATTATAATTTGAATAGTCCTCAAAAAAAATAGATGAACCTCCTACATCAAATGTTGCCTCTTCAGGTAATACCCTAAAACTTGGAAGACTTGAAGTAATTAAGCCCCATGTTATTCCCTTTTCATACCATAAGTATTCTGGAATAATTCTACAAACTAAATCTTTCCTATAAAACTGTCTTGTAGGTTCAGACCAATCTACAACATCAATTAAATTACCAACCCATTTTCTATATCCCCCACCTTTTGCATAGAATAACCACTTTCTCTCTTTACCAATACACTGATTATTAACTTCCCAAAAATATCTTACATACTTTGCATTATTTCCTGTTTTATTTTGTCCATCAGAAACTGTGTAATCATAAAATAATGGATTTTTAAACATTTCAACAATTTTTTTGCTTACCCAATAGGCAATAGGTTGTCCTGGAATCATTAAGAAGTTTTCTTGATCAGCTTCATAAAAATACTCACATTCTGCTTGTGATAATGCCTCTAATACCTTTTTCCTTTGTATTTCCATTCCCCCTTTAAAAGAGGATAGTTTTATACAACATGATGTTTCATTCTTTTTTCCATTTTTCAATACAAAGCTGCATATTGGCACAGTTGCTTCTTCAAATGCAGAGTATTCCATTTGTATCAAAGATGAAATTGCTTTATTCTTAATAACATATTCTCTCAATTTCTCATACAGTTTTATGAACATCCATGTAAACGGTGTCATAAAAGCAGAATAACCATCTTTTATGCAGAAATCAAAATTTCGATACATAAATACACTAAATAAATCCCCCGAATATTCTTTATATTTATCTACTACAAATTTTTTCAGATGACCTTCTAGTTTATTCATATAAGGTGGATTAGTGCACACCACACAATATTTTCTTGACAAGATTGAAGCCTGTTTTGTTAGATTTAGTATCAAAGGATATGTATCCTGAATCCATTTTGTTGAAAACATTGTTAGCTGAATATTTTTCATACTAATATTATGCAGATACTCTGCAAATGAATTATAATCATTTGCATCTATCGTCTGTAATGAACCAATTTCTCTCGCATGTAAAAATGCTTTTACCAGATATTCTCCAATTTTATCTTGCTCTTTATCGTCTGTAATACCATCACATTCAAACTTCTCTATCATGTTACTTTCTTCGATTGCTGCCACATTGTTGAATACTCCCTGTGTCAGGGCACGTCGGTTATAGCTTCTTGCCTTCATCATGACTGCAAAGTATGTCAACTGATGGGCTCGCCTATCAATATCCAATCCAAATAAGTTGAATTGAACGATATTTAGAGCTGCGTCAGGGTCAGAATAGCCACATTCTCGATATATCTCCATAAGAACATCAAATGCATATACTAAAATGTGTCCACTACCCATACATGGATCAAAAAATGTCAATTCAGTTGGATCAACCTTTTCATCCACATATTCAATGTGTCCGTCTTTTGGGGTAACAAAATATTGAAGTTTTTCTGCCAATTTGCTATCTGGATTTCTTTCAATCCAGTATCTTCCCAAAGAGTTGTCTACCATATATCTTACAACCCAGTCAGTGGTAAATAACTGTGTTGCTGCAGGAATATCTTCTTTTTTAACTGTGCCTTTATATATATTAACAATCTGGTCATGTTTTTCAGATATATAGTACTGATATAACCATCCAATGATTTCTACCTGACCTGTTTTTTTTCCATTTTCATAAATGCTTGAAATATTAAAATCAGATTCTGCTATTTTATCTTTATCATCAACCAGTCTATATACAATTTCTTCTTTGTTGGTATATGAGATATCCAATAAAAGTTCTGTATAATCTGAAGTCTTCTCAAATAATTCCGGTAAAACTTCATGCAACTTATTACACTGTTTGATAAATAGAAATCGAAATAGTTCATCCTGGCTCTTTGAATTAGACTTCAATTTCAATTCAATAATATGCTCTTTTTCTTCCGCAGTAAGATCTAAATCTACATCAGGAGCCTGTGTCACAATATCAGGTTCTGTTTTTCCTTCCTTCTCAGATGAAAGCACACGAACCCTCGTTGGAAGATAATCGTTCACTTCCATAAAACGAATCGCACAGATCCTGTTAAACCAAGTGTATGCCACTTCCTCCACAATCGCTTCAAATCCTCTAGCATTTATCTGATTTTCCAATTTATCTCTCTGTTCGCACTGTTTTCGATTCAGCGTCACTTCTGTACCTGCTGCAGTTTTATATACTTTGAAATCTGAACCTTGAGAAATTGGCTGACTACAACCATTTTCAGAAATCCCAAGCATTCCTGCTTTATCTGTAACAGATGCTATAAGCTTTTTTCTTGCATCTATGGCGAATTTCTTAATCGCTGTTTTGTTCATGCTATATCCTCCAATCAAGCCAATTAACTTAATGTAATAATTGTATCCTCTTCCAACTCGCTCAGTAGTTTCTTCTTCATTTCAGATAAGAACTGGTCTATATCCTGTTCGCTTTCGATAGAGTAAGTCCTTGCACCTGCCACATTACTAATTGATACATTTTTTCTCTTTTTTGACTTTACGATTGTTGGTGGCACAACTGGTGGTGTTACTGGATTATCTCCCGGCGTCGGCGGGGTTACTGGTGTAACCGTAACTGGCTGATGTGTTGCTTCGTATTCACTCATTTCGTCCATACAGCGTAGTTTTAATGTATCACTTTCAAGCTTAATATTTTTAACTGCTGCTATCTCATGAGAAGTGTCTAGTTTGGTTCTCAAATCTTCGAATGCCTTCGTAAATTTGTTTCTGAATACATCTGCGAATTCTTTTATTTCCAGAATATCCATAACTTTTTTCTGGTCGTCAACTACGATGGGTCTCATGTTTTCTGCTTCTTTTTCAAGTAATGTGCCATATTGATTTACAAATTTCTCACACATCTCTGGCAACTTCTGAATCTGTCCAAATGGACTTCTACTGTTTATTATCGTATCCATCTGAGCTACATTCTCAATTATTTCTTGATCTCTGACATAAGTCTTACTATTCTCAAACATATGGATAAACTTAAGAGCCTTCTCAAAGATTGGCTTTTGTTCTCCTTTAAAGAAATCAAAAACAGGTGCTGTATCTTCTGCATCACCCAACAAATCGTCTCTCTTTTTATCTACTGTTTTGAAGAATTCTACTGGCTCTGAGATTGTAATAATCTCATCCAACGTACCCTTTGCTTTTTCCATCAATGATTTGCACGGAAGTAAAGGATTAACACGATACTCTACCATAATATCTGCGTAGGAATGGATTTTATCCTTTGCTTTACTCTGAAAATTCTTCATAATCACATCATCATCTTCGCTTGATAATGTGAAACCAAAGTAATCCTTCATTACCTCTTTCACAGAACGAATCTGTCCATCAGTTGCTCTTTCTCTGATATCAACTAGTAGTTTCTCTACAAATTCACGTTTAGTTATATATCTGACCAATTCATCTTTGGTATCTGATAACAGTGATAAAGATTGACTATTGTAAGCTAAGGAGACTCTTCCAAGTTTAAAGAGCATCGCAACTAACCACTGCACATCCTTCGGATCAAATCCATAAGGAGAAGTACCAAATTTATCCTGTAATGATTTCAATGATGTCTTCATGTGTCTGGAATTATTCAGACTAATTACCTGCACAACTTCTTCCAATGCTAATTTATTGGGTGTCGTATCACTGGTTCCAAGGAAAGACATCTGACCATTTCTCTCACTAAATATTGCTGCAATATCTGACAGTTCTGGAGCTGTCTCCATGTAAGTCAGCTTGTTATACTGCATCGACACTAATTTACCCAAAGCCTCAGATATTCTTCCTATTGGTTCTTTGGCAGATATTGTTGCTTTATCTCCATTCACATAAATGTCAGCATTCTTTAAGGCATCTTCAAGAAAGATTCTTATTCTATCCTTCTTCTGAATTCGCTCATCTTCTTTTGCTCGACGAATACTATCTGAACCATCTCTTGCACCAGAAGCATTCTTATTCAAATATTTATATATTTTAATTGAATCTGTTATCTCATCTAAGAAAGTACTGTCATTTGGTAGTTTTATGATGACTGTTCTTTCCTGTGCTGAGAGCATACGCAGAGAAGAATCCGGATAATCTCCACCATAAGGTGTAATAATTGTAACTCCAATATCATTTGACTGATTTCCTTTGAAGAATCGATCATCCACCTTCTGGTTAAATGGGAATAAGTATCGGTTACTGTATTTGTACTTATTCTCTTTGTATATATCCTGAAATATAACTGTAGATGCCTCTCCAATTATTTCTCCCATTTCAACCGTCTCATTATTGATAGCATTATTGATTGCCTGTTCTTCATCTGTAAGGAAGATATAGATTTCTCCATTCTTCTGAACTAATGTTTCTTTTATAAGTCTCTTCAATGATTCTTCAATCTTTGAACGTACTTCAATTCTGTCATCATCAATATTTGAAATCATTAAGGTGGTCAAATTATCTACATTTGCTTTAATTTCTTTTACATATTTAATCATGAAGAGAACTTTTAACAGTTCCACATCAAAATCTTTCAGTTTACTGTTGTTCTCCGCATCAGAAATAACCTGACTATGCTGATGATCTATAAATTTATGTAATGGATCATAGAAATAGCTGAATGGAACAAACACTCCATCATCACTACTCATCACTCTAATTGCAGACTCCTGAAATAATGCCAGCATTGAACGAGACTGATCCGATAAATGCTTTCCGCTTGCGCCATGAATTCTAACAGCCGTCAATACCTGTCCTAATAAATTGAATTGATATGGGATAAATGGATAGCAATCAGCGAAATCTGATTTATCTGTATATAACTTCTTATCCGCTGTATCTGCCGTAAATGTAATAAGATTCTTAATGATAGATTCTTTCTGTTCATAAAGAAGTCTTAAAGTAGAACCTGCTGTTTCATTCTTAGCAAGTACACGCTTACGAATAACTTCATCAACATTTGACGCAGAAAGAGAAAGTCGTGTATCAAAACGACCTTGAATTTTAGAAAAGTCATTTCCTTTTGTCTTAGTAATGGAATCAATATCTTCCTGACTTGTTACGATAACCCAAGCCTTTCCTTTGCAGGCTGTTCCTAAGTCTTCTACGATGGTCTGTAAATTCAGCATAAGCTGTGTATCATCTGCAATATACTGTCCAATTTCATCCACTAAGAAGATTACATGATGATTTGGACCTTTTTTCGCAAAGTATTCCTGTACAAGAGCGACAAACTTTTCAATACTTAAATCATAATTGCCCTTTGCATTTTTACACCAGTTACGAGCAGCCTCTTCGCTCATAAAGTTCATTTCTACAATAGTCTTAACTATTTTATCCTGAATAACTGCAAATGCCTGTCTTTTCTTTTCCCAAGGAGCACCCGCATTCTTCTCGAATAATTCTTTGAATTCTTCAAACTTTCCTTCACTGTCTAATTGGCGTTCAAACTCTGCAAGATATGGAATAGAACCACAGTATCCCTGCATCTCATTAAATACTTTCATAAACACTTCTACGATTGCCTCTTTACCAGAGCCAACCTTTGCTGAACCTTTTGAATCAATGTTAAAAAGCATGACGTCAGAAGATATAGTCCCAGAGTTTGTCATTTTGGCAACTAGCATAGGATCGTCAATTTTCTTTCCATCTGTGAAATACTCGAATGCTCTCTTCCCTTCTACTACACTATTCTGTAAAAGATATGAGAGAATCTTCAAGAAGTGAGATTTACCACTTCCAAAGAAACCAGAAATCCATACTCCCATTTTATCTGTATTGTTATTGATTCCTTTTTCGTAGTTGTCGAAGAAATCTCTAAAATGCTTCAACAGCTCTTTCGTTACAACATACTCATCTAATTCCTGATATATATTTTCTTCATCAGATTGTCCTACTTTGATAACTCCTTTTATGTCACGGTCAATCTGCTTTTCAAACATATTCTTTATCTGCATCTACTTTTTCCTCCGCTTCTATACAAGCCTGAATGCTCTGTAATAGTTGTGTGAATCCATTGTTCCAAACAGTTTCAAATCTTGCCCGCTGTACTCACCCGGATAGAATAATACCACTGGAACACTATCTAATATCTGATGTAAGTTATTCAATATATTATGACTGGCAATTATCGGATGGCATTTCCCTACTCCCGTAAGAAAAATCACACTATCAGTTAAATCCTGAGCCATTATTTTACTGATGATTAAATTTAATTCATTAGTTTCATCTAGTCCCAGTGTCTCCACGAGATTATCTGCCATTTCAAAAAAACCATTTTCTTTCTCCAAATCAAAGAAGGCTTCGAGATACCCCTCTTCTTCCAGAACTTTAACCATCAAATGAAACAGATCAAACTCGATAATCTTGAAATCTTTGTTTCCATTATTGATTCTGTCCTTCAAATACTCTAAATGATTTCTGACCGTTAATTCTTCTCTTGGGTTGTAATCAAAAATATAATATCCAACCTCATTACCAAGACCTTTATTTTCTCTGAATGATATATCAGATATTTTCTTCTCTATCTGGTTCAATTTTTCATCAAGTGGTAATACCGTCATGTTAGACTCCTTTTACTGCATTGATATGAACTTTCATTCCATGCTGGCTCAGTAGTTCCTCAATTTTATAATTCACAAGTGCATGTTTGATTTCTCTATTCTTTGTCGAATCCAAAAGACCAGCATCGACAAGATTTTTAATGTAGCATTGTTTAAGTTTTTTTATAGCAGATTCAGACCAACCGAATACTTCCTCACTCTGTCTTGCTTTTTCATCAAAGAATACATTGATATCTCTCGTCTCTATGCTCTTTTCTCCGAGAATAATTTTGCTACGGTATACTTCATAAACAAATTCAAAAAAGAGATTATCAGTATTCATGATACTAATCAGGGTAAGCAGCTTCGCATTTTCATTATCTACCTTCACAAGTAAATCTACTGCACCTTTCGGGAGTGAATCCAGTCTCTTATAAACATAATTAAATGTTTTACGGAGTCTTGTCTCGTTCTTTAATTGATACAGATTATCGGACATAACCTTCTCTCGAATCTGCTCTCTGGACAATCCCAAAGTCATCAGTTCAGCAGTTTTTTTCGCTTCCACAAATGCGAAAAGCTGTGATACCATTCCCGCACTATATTCCATTACTGTTCACCATCCTTTTTTTCATAATGGATGATGTCACCAAAATCACAGTCAAGCTCATCACATATCTTTTCAAGAATATTCATTGATACTGCTTCGCATTTTGTCATTTTTGCAATGGTACTACTACTGATACCTAAATTATATACTAAGTCAATTTTCTTCATGTTTTTGTCGATCAATAATTTCCATAAACCGTTATATGATACTGCCATACTTTTACCTCTCTGCATCTATTAAAAGAAATTGTTTGGTTTGAAGATAATATAGAGTTTTTCTATTAACCCTAGTATTTCAATCATATCATTATTATGGTTATAATTCAATTACTTTTAAATTAACCATTTGATTTCTCGAAGTTTTTGTTCAAAAATCATGTGTTTTGATTCGAATTAGAACGTAAAGTGAATTTTAAAACCGAATCAAATTGCGCTTCGAGGTAATTTGTCAGTCAGCAAATTATATCTCGCCTTACAAATTATTTTTTGACACTTCTCAATATTCAAATATCTTAAGGTAACGAAAACTTAGTATATTATGCCTTATTGCGAATATCTATATTATTTTTGCCCCAGGTAAAATTCTATGTTTACTGTATCTTATTTATCCGATATAATAGAGATTATAAAGTTTCATTTTTATTGGATTTAGTGTAAAGGAAGCTAATTATGACCTTTGGTAAAAAATAATATTAGTACAAAAACTCAGGAAATAATCCAGTAGAAACTTAAAATTGCCGTTGATTTAGAAGAAAAAGAAGTTGCAAATCGTTTTGCATAATATGAAATGATACTTAAAATAGATATGGCTTATACATTCATTTCATTTAATAAAGTTAATCTAACAAAATACACAGAAAGATATGAGGTTGAAAAATGGTCAAAGGAAATGTACTAGTTATTGGAAATTCTGGGGTAGGAAAATCAACACTTATTAATGCGGTTCTCGGGGAAGATCGAGCTGATACAGGATGGGGAACAGAAGGTACAACAAAAGAACTAAAAATATATGAAAATGATGATATACCGTTTCGTATAATAGATTCTGTTGGATTTGAACCATCTTTTTTTAATAAACATAAGGCTATTCATGCAGTTAAAAAATGGTCTTCTGAAAGCACTAAAGACAGTAACCAAGATAGTCAAATTAATGTAATTTGGTTTTGTATAGATGGAACATCAAGCAAGTTATTTTCAGAAACAATTAAGAACCTTTCAAGCGCGACTTCAATGTGGGAATCCGTTCCTATTATAGTTGTTATTACCAAATCTTATTCAGTACCAGAAAGAGAAGAAAATATCCAGATGGTAAATAACGCCTTTGCAAGGCAAAAACGTTATTCAAAGAATCTGCTTAAAATAATCCCTGTTGTAGCCTCTACGTATGTATTAAATTATTCAGCGTATGCAGCACCTGAGGGAATCGCTGATCTTATTGATACTACTAATGAATTATTACCGGAAGGTGTGAAAGCAGCAGAAAAAGATATTAATAAATATAAACTCAATCGAAAAAAAGTATTTGGTCAAAGTATAGTTGCCGCTTCTACAACAGCTGGAGTAATTGTTGGTGCTATTCCAATACCATTTGCCGATGCTGCCCTATTATCACCAATCGAAGTGGGGGAAATTAATGCGTTAGCACAACTGTACGGAATTAATAAACTGGAAAATTCAAAACAATTCTTAAATTCCATAGTGGAAGTTGGTACAGTTAGTGCTGCAGCAAAAGCTGCAATAGGTACATTAAAAACTATTCCAGGAATAAACTTAGGTGCAAGTGTTCTTAATGCCATTATTGCTGGATGTTTTATAGCTGCTATCGGTGAAGGCTCGATATATGTTTTTGAACAAGTATATTTAGGTAAAAAGACTGTTGAAGATATTGATTGGGTTAAGAAAATCATTGAATCAAAACTGTCTATTGAATTAATTGAGAAAGTAAAACTTGCTTCTGAGAAAATAACTGATAAAACTGACTCGAAAAATATTGTAAAAATCATATCAGATATATTTGGTGCATATTCCAATAAACAGGTTGATTGCTGAATAATGGAACATTTAATGAAATAGTTTAAAAAGGGATACTCCTCAAAGGAAAATCCAAATGTCCGCATAAATACGCCATTCTTTGGGCTTTTGTTAGGACTATCCCAAAGTTTGTGCAAACTTTCAAACTGATGTAAAATGAAATTACTTAGTTTGAAGGTTCTATTATATGGCAAAAAGAAAAAGGGAAGATTCTCGAAAGACAGACTTTACGCGAAATGATAAATGGGTACCTGAAAGAAAATCCGTTAAAAAGGAACCGATGTTAATTCTCCTATGAGAGAAATGTTGTAGCCTGTATGGCGAAATGTAGGAGAACTTGGGTCAGATACATTCTCAGTTAGAGATATTCTTTGAAAAGCGGTTATCATGGAACGTGAAAAATCGAGATATCAAGACTGCTGCAAGGAGTTTTACTTAACAACTCCAAAAACGGATTTATAATACAAGCATGGGCAAGAACCGGTAAAAAAGTCTTGCCCATAGGTAACTATTAAAATTTTATATGACCCATAAATATCATTTCTTCAAACTTTCTGTTTTGCTACAAAATCAATTTTAAGAACCATATCCATCCCTTCAGCCAGACGCTTTAAAAGGTTTATCGATGGATTCCTAGTACCATTTTCCATTTTACTTATATCTGCTTGATCAATCCCACTACGATCTGCCAATTGCTTTTGTGTAAGATTTTTAGATGCTCTAGCTTTGGCAATGGCTCTTATTATATCCCGTTCAGGCTGCAAATCATCATATTCCTTTTTAAATTCTTCATCTTGTAACTGCTCTTTCAAGAAATCATCAAATTTTTTCATTTTTACACCTTCCTAAATATTCTCACTATATTTTGCTTTTAATATCTCAGATACAGGCGTCTTCTGTGTCTTTTTAACGTAACCATTCGTAAATACTATTTTCCCCTCATAATAGAAAAAATATAATACCCTAGTTATGTCACTTCCAACCTTTCCTCTGATCTCAAAAATGCCATCTTCAAGATATTTGCTATAAGGTTCTCTTAAAAAATCACCTTCTTGAAGTACATCCATAATACTAAGTATTTTAGCACGCATTTTTTTATCTAAGCCAAGCAAAAATTCTCCTACAGGTATTCCACCATTTTCCTTTTCATAAAATTCTAATATAAATTTATTCACTATACTCCTCACCATTTTAATCACATTATATGGTATATATACCATATTGTCAACAAGGTTCTCCATAATCCATTTTTAAAAATTGATTTTCACAATCTTTGCTTCATTAGTTTTTAATTCAATACACCCACTTCTAATATTTCAAAATGCTCCCCACTATACATACAAAAATAATCCTCTTTTCTAGATATCCTTTGCACCCGTGACATAGTTCCATCTTTCCACTTAGTAATAAACGCAACAGTTTTACCATCAAATTCATCCTGTCTTTTTAGGAATTTAAGAAAACTTATTTTAATTACTCCATTCATCAATATCATAGCAGGATACGCCCACCTCTACAGGTGGTGCGAGGAATGCGGTTTACGCACTCCTGTTAATCATTGCCCGCAGAGCAGCGGATTAGGATATACGTCCGTTGGTGCCTATTTATTCTTACTAACGTAGTACCAGAACTTTAACACTCCTGACACTCAGGCTAGTCAACCATGGCTTATTCATGCCCCCACTTCTTTAAGTGGTGGGTGATTGACAGCTCTTAAACTCATAAAAAAGTGTCTTCGACACTCTCAACTCCCCTGCCCCTCACTCATGAGGGGTTTGGGGTTTTTCTTTGTTCAACTTTATTGTAAAATTCTTTTATGAATATCTTACAAACCATTTTTG
>Ga0316604_10001362_pt1 | contig 21859 bp, 14 predicted proteins | sample OWC_soil_day20_C_FD_207650 | JGI IMG/M metagenome (GOLD analysis project Ga0316604, IMG submission 207650) | Wetland soil microbial communities from Old Woman Creek delta, Ohio, United States - OWC_soil_day20_CT | ecosystem: Environmental > Terrestrial > Soil > Wetlands | place: USA: Ohio...
TCAAGTGTTTTTTTATAATTGATAAATTTTATATGCCCACCTGTACGTATAAGAAAAACACAACCATCTTAATCTGGATGGTTGTGTTTTTCAGGTCTTAACTTAATGACATTGCCTATAGGGGGAGCATATCATTCAGTGGGGCAGGTGTCTCTTTTTGATGAAGCCGAAGTGCAAGCCGATCCAACGGTTCCGGAACCGGACCTTTTGAAAGAAGCAGGTAAATACCAACGCAAAAAGCTTCCTGGTCAACGCAAAGAGCAGTTGAAAGATATCCCGCATGTGAAGCGGTTATGCCAGCTTGCAGATGCCGATCGGTTCTGTGAAGATTGCGGAACCACACTGGTGCCAATCGGTGAGGAATTTGTTCGTACGGAGCTGGAATACATTCCGGCCCAAATCAGGGCTATTGATTATTACCGGGAAACCTTTGAATGCCGTACTTGTCGCAAGAACGGCAAACCATACATCGAAAAATCTCCTATGCCTGACCCAGTCATCTTGCATTCGATGGCCTCACCGTCCACGATTGCCTGGGTGATGCACCAAAAGTTTGTGAACGCCATCCCGCTGTACAGGCAGGAAAAAGAGTGGAAAACATTAGGGGTAACCTTAAGCCGCGCTACGATGGCGAATTGGATATTAACGGCTTCGCGGGACTGGCTTACACCTATCGTGAACCTTCTGCATCAAACGATGCTGAAAGAGCAATACTTGCACGCGGATGAATTATGTTCTGCAGGACATAATTCATCTTATGTAGAGTCATGCATTATGCGGAGTCATTGCTAAACTGAGTTAAATACTTACTGTTTTTAGGAATTGCGATCATTTCTCATTGAACCATGGCTCAACATAACGTTTTGATGGTATCCTCAAAAAAGGAGGTGCATCAAAATGCGTAACAAAACCACAAAGATTATTCTCAGGTATCATAATTTCTTGGACATCTTGAAAGATTACATGAACCTAAAGGAATTCATGAGCCTATCACCACTGACGATTTCATCTAAAAGGCTGACGATTATTTCTTTTATGAATTATCTTGGTGACAACAACGTAAAGGACTTTCATCACTGCACGCAGGAAAATGTGACTGGCTATTTAACTTCCCTTACTAATCTATCTTCTTCTACCATAAGTGGACGCACATTTGTTTTGCGCCACTTTTTTAATTATTTGAACGGTAAAAACTTTACACTGTTTTCAGGCAATGCATTGTTTCCAGTCATATTTACCAACAAACGAGAACGCATACTTTCCTTTTATTCCATTGAGGAAATTAGGAGGATCGTCTCTGCCGTAGACAGAAGCACGTCTTATGGAAAAAGGGATTTTATCATAGTCTTGTTGGCTGCAGAACTTGGCATTCGCTCCGGAGACATCTTACGGCTTAAGATGTCGGATATACATTGGGAACACGATACAATTGAGTTTGTTCAGTATAAAACTAAAATTTTTAATCAATTGCCTTTGCTGGAAAATATCAAGTATGCATTGATCGACTATCTAAAAAATGGGCGTCCCGAGAGTGACACAGAGCACATTTTTATAGGTATAAAAAATGGCGGAAGGCTGTTAACTAATACCTGTATACACCAAGTGGTTTCTAAATACTTCCAAAAAGCGAATATCGATATATCAGAACGTAAGCATGGCCCGCATGCCATGCGGCACTCCCTAGCTAGCAACATGCTCCATAATAATACTCCGATGCATGTCATCAAGGAAGTATTGGGACATTCCAGTATCAATACCACCCAAATTTATCTTAATATTGATGTTGACACACTTAGAAAATTAGCTTTGGAGGTGCCGTATGAAACAGTATGACACCTTCGATTTTCCGGCGTCTTACCGTAATATTGCCAAGGAATATGTCGATTACAAACATTCTCTTGGATTTAAGTATTCATATCACGAGCAGGCTAGAGTAAACAGTATGATTGCCTTTATATACGCCCACTCAAAATCGAATCCCATACTGGCGTTACAACCAGAATTAGTTAATTTGTATGCATCGAAAAAAGGTACTGAAAGTGCCCGGAATCTTCATATAAGACAATCCCACATAAGACAGTTTGCCCTTTTCTTAAACTTGAGAGGCATTCCAGCTTACGTTTATCCAAAAGAACTGGTTAAAGTTACTGAGGACTTCATTCCTTATATATTCACAAAAGACGAAATTAAACAGATTATTCGGGAAGCAGATGCAATTGGACCAAATAAGAACAAGTTTATAAATACCCCATATGTATATCCTGCCATAATTCGTATGCTGTATGGATGCGGATTACGAATAAGCGAAGCCCTTGACCTTAGCTGTGAGAACGTTGATCTAGAAAATGGAATTCTTGTCATCATGAATGGCAAAAATAAGGTATCCCGTTTGGTTCCGTTATCTGAATCACTGCGACGCTATTTATCCAAGTACACTTCAACAGTCGAAAGAGCTGGAAATCCATATTTTTTCCCGGCGCTTCACAATGAAAGATACTCTTCATTAACCATCCTGAATCAGTTTAAAAGACTGGAGAAGAAAGCAAATATATCCCCGTTAAGTAATGGAAAGTACCCGCGCGTACATGATCTTCGACATACCTTCAGTGTGCATGCCTTAGAACAAATGATTCATAAAGGAATGGACCCTTATTATTCACTTCCCATACTTAGTGCTTATCTTGGGCACAAGGGTATTGAATCGACAGAAAAATATCTTCGACTGACAAAGCAATACTTCATTAATATTTTGCAGTTTAGTCACCAAGATGCTGAAAAGATTTTTCCGGAGGTGTAAACTATGCACAGGAAGGAATTATCCTATTATGTAAGCAGCTTCTTTACGCATTATCTTGGTAATGAAGCCGGTTTGTCAATCAATACCATAAAGTCATACCGAGACGCATTCATCCTGTTTTTCAAATACCTTGAGGAAAGCGGCATCTGCAAGATCAGCAAGCTAAAAATGGATATGCTGAATGCCGACAACGCAATCGGATTTCTAGACTGGCTAGAACAGACTAGAGGCTGCAGCATAAGTTCAAGGAACCAGCGGCTTGCTGCGTTAAAAGCATTTTGTTGTTATGTGGCACGAAAAAGTCCGGAAGAAAATGGCCTGTGTCAAGGCATCTTAAAAATTCGTGTTAAAAAGGCTCCTCAGAAACCAGTTGAATACCTAACCGTAGACGCCGTTGAATATCTTCTCAAAATGCCTGACAATCGTTCTATGCAAGGTATTCGCGATCTTGCAATAATGGCACTAATGTATGAATCTGGTTGCAGAGTCCAGGAACTAATTGATTTAAGGGTGGGTGACATTGCGTTTCGAAGTCCGAACACGGTTACCCTTACCGGAAAAGGAAACAAGGCAAGAATAGTACCTATAAGTGCTAATGCCGCAACCATCATTAAAGCGTATCTGAAAGCTGCCAACATTTGCAACACAGCGCATCCAATGTTTTTCAATATATACGGCAAGACATTGTCCAGATCAGGAATCTCCTATATCATCGATAAATATGGGGATATGGTTCATAAAACAAGGCCAGAATTATATCTAACTAAGCTGCATCCTCATATATTAAGGCATTCCAAAGCAATGCATTTACTTGAAAACGGTGTAAATTTGATATATATTAGGGATTTTCTTGGACACTCGTCTGTTACCACAACGGAGATATATGCAAGATGCAACCCTGAATTGAAAAGAAAGTACATTGAACAAGCTGGTAATCTGATTACGGAATTCGTCGAAGAATACAGTGAACATGAAAAAGAAACCTTGATTGCATGGCTCCGTAAAAACATCTAACAATATTATGTTGAACGTTATGCCGCAAATCCATTGTTTTTGCGGCATAACTGCTTACGACTCCGCATAATGCATGACTCTACATAAGATGAAACTACTGTCCAAGTATTGCAGGAAGAAGGTCGGAGCAATACTGCCGTTTCGTATATGTGGGTCTACAGCACAGGCCAATACTGCGACCAGCCCATCCGGATCTTCGAGTACCAACCCGGCAGGAATGGACATTATCCGCAAAAATTCCTGAACGGGTTCAAAGGATATTTGCATACGGATGCGTACACCGGTTACCAGAAAGTTTCCGGGGTTACAAGATGCTTCTGCTGGGCCCATTTGCGAAGAAAATTTGTCGATGCGCTTCCCTCGGAAAATAGCTGTCCGGAAGTAACGATCCCTAGCCAAGGCATTGAATTTTGCAATCGATTATTTGCCATTGAAAAGACTCTCCAGGATCTTTCCGGCGAAGAGAGAAAAGCAAAGCGTCTGGAACAGGCAAAACCTGTTTTAGAGGCCTTTTGGGCATGGGTTGATTCTGTCAAGAACCGGGCAATACCCAAATCCAAGAGCCGCGACGCACTGCGTTATGCACTGAACCACAAAGAAGGCCTGATGAATTACCTGGAAGACGGCAATTGTTCTATTTCCAACAATCTTGCGGAAAACAGCATACGACCCTTTACCATCGGGCGAAAAAACTGGTTATTCAGCGGCAGCCCCAAAGGAGCGGCAGCTAGTGCAATGGTGTATACCATTATTGAAACGGCGAAGGCCAACGGTTTAAACCCGTTTACATATCTAAAGTTCATCTTCCAGGACTTACCTGGCACTCAGTTCGGACAATATCCCGAATTTCTAGAGGATTATCTTCCCTGGAATCCCAGAATTCAAGCAATCTGCAAAGAGGGCAAAACTTGATTATACTTCAGGTTTTGCTCTTTTTTTATCCACCATCTTGTTTGACGCTTACATTTATCATCTTATAATTAGCACATTTTCCGATTTATAATTACTCAAACTTTTCATCTATATATGCAAAATTCGTCTCTACAATTTTCTCCTATAAAATCCGTAAGGGACAAAAACGAAAAAAGCGGTTTCCCGAAACTCGGGAAACCGCGATATTACTGGAGCCGATAATAGGATTCGAACCTACGACCCTCTCATTACGAAATTTTTGCAATACATTTTGAGCAAGCTTAATCCGCTTGCTCATTGGCTTTACAGATATTACCTACACCAGGAAAAGTATATTTCAAGGGACAATAAGGGACAATTTTTCCTCTCTGAAGTATAATTAAATACCTTTTTTTATTCAAAAAATGTTTATCCTATACTTCGCAATAGCGTTTCAATAGTGCATGATTAGATATCAATCTATTTGCCCTGCTGCCTCCTTTACCTATGGTCATGCTCAATAATATTGTTAAAAAAACTTTACTCCTTTTGTTACACTATCTTTAGACTAATTTGTTCAGCTGTCAATAACTGATCTGAGAATTGGAACATGTCTACTTGCCAGTCCCTGCCGAGCGTCCAGTCTGATAACCTCACTGTCTCACCGGTCTGAGCGATTGTACATACCAAATCGGTATCATCTCTGGTAAATTCAACGCTTGCAAGAGTTAAGTTTTGAAACTGGAGGGTATCTACCCCATTTTCAGATGTCCCTGTAAAACTATGGATCGTGTCATAGCCTGAACCAAGTGCAAAAACATAGGTGTCATTGCCGTCACCACCGTCAAAAATATCGTTTCCTGCGCCACCGGTAAGAGTATCGTTCCCTTCACCGCCATAAAGAATGTCGTTACCGTTCCAACCCTCCAACCTATCATCGCCATCTCGCCCGTCAAGGGTGTCGTCACCGTTATTACGGCCCACGAGTACGTTATTAAGAGAGTTGCCGGTACCGTAGTTGGCAGTGTCTGTAAGTACAAGTGTCTCGAGATTAGCGCCAAGAGTATAATTGATGGATGAATATACCACGTCATCACCGCGTGCGGCATCTTCGATCACAATGTCGCCGATGTTGTCAACGTAGTAGTAGTCATCGCCTCCTAGTCCGGACATGATATCGGCGCCTGCTCCGCCGTCAAGTCTGTCTCCGAAGGAATTGCCGTACAGGGTATCGTTACCGTCTTGCCCATAGATAATGAATCTGGCAAGACCACCGACTGCAGTGATAATATTGTCAAGTTCGTTTCCATTGCCGGTTATAAAGTTATCCATATTGCTAAGGCCGCTTATGATCAGGTTTTCAACATTGGCCTTCATGGTATATTCCCCATTCTGACCAGGGTTGACATCCACTGTATCAATTCCTTCACCATCTTGTTCGATGACATTTCCACCGTAGTAATAATCGTTGCCAGTGCCGCCGGCCAAGGTATCCCAACCATAGCTTCCGCCACTGATTGTGTCATTTCCACCCAAACCGTAGATAATATCAAAGTTGGTGGAGCCGGTAAGCTTTTCACCCGTTTCGCTTCCAGTTAGGACTAAGGAGCTTACCCAGTTATCCGCCCCGCCAATTGTTTTTGTCCCGTCACTAAACAAGAAATTGTAGATCCGGTTACCGGGATTAGTGCCGTACCAGTCATCGAAAGTAACGGAATTATTGCCAATCTGAATCACAAAGTCATCACCGCTGCGCGTAATAACCGCTGAGGAAGAGGCTATCCCCGTAAAGACGACCTGGTCTTTAAAGTTGCTCATAGATGCTGCCACATGATCGTTGCCGAAATTCTCCTGGAACCGATAGATATCATAACCATCGCCGTTAGCCAAGGTATCGTTGCCACCTCCGCCATCCAAGCAATTATTGCCAGAATTCCCTTGGATGATATTATCGTCCGCATTACCAGTGCCATTTACATTACCTGTTCCAATGAGCGTCAGGTTTTCAAGCCAGAAAGACAAGGTGTAATCGCAGTACGCTTTGACCAGATCGATGCCCTCGCCGCTGTTCTCCTGCACTGAGGTATCGGCAGTGTGCACAATATAAGTATCATTTCCCAGTCCTCCTTGCAACGTGCTCTTGTTCGTCAGGTCTTCCAGCACGTTGTCTAAAGCGTTGCCGATACCTGTATAGCTATTATACCCACGCAAAATCAAGTTTTCTAGATTTTCACCCAGTGCATAATCTATCTGCCAGGTACTTACGGTGTCAATCCCTCCGTCCACCGCCTCGACAACATCCGTGTTATAGGCACTGAGCAGATAGGTATCATTGCCCCCTCCACCAATTAACGTATTAGCAGAATAGCCCTTCAGTGTATTGTCAAGGCTGTTACCTATTCCATCTATGCCAGAAACAGTAAGGGTTATATTCTCAAGGTTGTCGCCCAAAGTATAAGTAACACTAGAACGTACTTCATCGGTTCCCTGTCCATATTCTTCACTGGCGACATCTCCGATATTATCTATGACATACACATCACTTCCGGCCCCGCCGATCATCGTATCAGCCCCGGCCCCGCCATTGAGATAATTGTCGCCGGAGTTGCCTGTAACAGCATTGTCCAATGCATTACCGGTGCCAGCTAAATTGTACGACCCGGTCAGGATCAGGTTTTCCAGGTTGGCACCTAGCGTCAAGTCAATATTTGACTTGACATTATCTGTCCCCTCATAGCTATTTTCAATAATAGTGTCACCCGTATTATCTACAATGTATGTATCATTTCCTGCACCACCGATCAAGGTATCGGCGCCAGTCCCGCCATCCAAGAAGTTATTGCCGCTGTTGCCGCTGATAACGTTGTTCAAGGTGTTGCCGAATCCTTCAAGATCAGCGGTCCCAGTCAAAGTCAGGTTCTCAATATTATCGGACAAACTATAGTTAATACTTGACTGGATAAGATCAATGCCGTGATTGTAGGTTTCGATCGCGGTATCGCCTTCGCAATCGACAATGTAGATGTCACTGCCGTCATCGCCGGCCATAGTATCTTTGCCTGCTCCACCGTCTAAGACATTGCTCCCGCTGTTGCCGGCGATGACATTGCCAAGTTCATTACCAAAACCGTTAATATTCCCCGTACCGATTAGGATCATGTTTTCCACGTTAGCGCTAAGGATAAAAGACACACTTGATTTGACAGTGTCTATCCCTGCGTCGACCGCTTCGGTTACTACATCGCCGCTATTATCTACCACATAGGTATCGTCGCCTGCTCCACCCATTAAGGAATCTGCGCCTGCTCCACCGTCCAAGACATTGTTCCCGCTGTTGCCGGCGATGACATTGCCAAGCTCATTACCAAAACCGTTAATATTTCCCGTACCGAGTAGGATCAGGTTTTCCACATTAGCGCTAATGGTAAAAGGCACACTTGATTTGACAGTGTCTATCCCTGCGTCGGCCGCTTCGGTTACTACATCGCCGCTATTATCTACCACATAGGTATCGTCGTCTGCACCACCAGCCATAATATCGGTGTCAAGGCCGCCGTCTAACTGGTCTGCGCCGTCATTGCCATATAAAGTGTCGTTACCTGCCAAGCCCCAAATTGTATCATTTCCTGTCAAACCATCTATTTCTTCATTATGTAAAGTGCCGTAAATAGTATCAGATGACGCTGTTCCTAATATTAGGTCATTATCTTCAATATTGCCAATCGCAGTTTTTCGAGTAAATGTACCTTTGCCTGGATTGTTTAAAATAACAGTTAAAGTTTCATTTCCTTCAACAATATAATCATCAATAGTAGCAACAGATATTATCTTGCTCGTCTCTCCAGCCATGAAATTCAGTGTTCCGTTCGTCGGTGTATAGTCGCTATTTGCTACCGCAATACCATCGGCCGTAACATAGTCTACACTTGTTGCAATTGAGGTGCTGCCTGTTCTTGTTACAGTAAATTGAAGATCTCCCCCCTCAGATACTGCCCCGTCCGAAATTTCAAAAGCAAAATCGTCATCCACAATTATTCCAGTGCCTATGCTTGTTGCCAACGTGCCGCCATTACTTGCGTTTGCCAGGATAACTTTCATAGTTTCATTGCCTTCAATGCTGCTATCATCTATAGTCGATACACTAATAGTCTTACTCGTTTCCCCTGCGGCAAAATTTAAAGTACCACTATATTCAAGGTAGTCATTTCCCGCAACGGCTGTTTCATCAGTGGTTGTAAACGTTACTGTAGAATTAATTGACGTGTTCCCCGCCCGGGTTACCACAAACTCTAATGCTCTATCCTCGGATACTATTGCATCTGAAATTGAAAACGCAAAATCGTTGTCCATTATCATTGCTGTGGCCATGTTGTTAGTTAGCGTACCCCCATCACTTACATTCGACAAGGTTACAGTCAGAGTTTCATCGTTTTCGATGAAACTGTCGTCTACAGTAGCCACCGTAATTGTCTTACTTGTTTCTCCGGCAGCAAAACTCAAAGTTCCGCTTTGACCTGTATAGTCACTACCTGATACTGCCGTGCCATTGGCTGTCTCATAATCCACAGTAGCCGCAAGCTGTGTGTTACCTACCCGTATAACAGCAAATTGCAAAGACCCACCCTCAAAAGCTGCGGCTTCCGAGACTGTGAAGGCAAAATCATTGTCACGGATTGCAGCACTAGCCGTACTATAAATAAAAGTGCCGTCATTACTCGCATTCGTTAAATTAACTGTTAGGGTTTCAGTATCTTCGATGAAACTGTCGTCTACAGTAGCCACCGTAATGGTCTTATTTGTCTCTCCGACAGCAAAACTCAAAGTTCCGCTTTGACCTATATAGTCACTGCCCGATACTGCCGTACCATTGGCTGTCTCATAATCCACAGTAGCCGCAAGCTGTGTGTTACCCACCCGTGTAACAGCAAATTGCAAAGACCCGCCCTCAAAAACTGTAGTGTTTGAAATCGAGAATGCAAAGTCGTTGTCGATAATCGTACCCGTAGCTGTGCTATAAAGCAACGTTCCATCATTACTCGCATTGGATATAGTTAATGTTAATATTTCATTACCTTCAATAACGTTATCATTAATAGTTGCTACGCTAATTGTCTTGCTTGTTTCGCCAGGCGCAAAACTTATCATTCCGCTCTGATCCGCATAGTCAGACCCTGTTATAGCTGACCCATTGGCTGTGGCGTAATTTACTGTTACGCTATCACCACAATAACCACTTCTATTTACATTAAACTGTAATATTCCACCTTCAACGATTACAACATCGGACACGTCAAAACTGCGAGGTAACATATCATTCCAATAAAAGGTACCGTCATACCAAACAATGCTTTTCTCATTTGCACCAAACAAAAAACCTGTTAGTTCATTATGCGAGCTATCCGCAGCATCATTTATCCTTAATACTCCACCATCGTTATCTATCAAAAGAAGGTCATTTCCTTCAATTTTTGTGGTATAACAATCTGACGCTGCCCCATCCCAAGTAAAACTAATTTGATCTTTACCGTTCTCAAAATCCAAAACTATATCATTACCAAATAATTTACTGCCAAATATATACCGATCAAAACCAGTCCCCCCTGCCATCTGGTCATCGGCTGTTGAACTATTTATTACATCATTACCCGCATTGCCCCAAATAATGTTTTCTACCTGATTCTGCCCTGTCAATGTATCATTACTTTCTCCACCGCAATGCATAGAGTATACCTTTTCTCCGTATATTACAGTACTTACTTGATAATGATCATTTTCATACCATCCCTGCATAGTCAAACTATCACCATGAGCAAATCCTATGACAAGATCGTTATTTGTTTGTCGCAGGGCTAAAGGTTCCCCTAAATCATTACTCAATACTAAATAGTCCTGGTAATTACCAGAATCTTTTCGGATAATATCTGTTCCAAACCCGGCTTCTAAGAAATAGGTATCAGACCCCATACCACCTAGCAGTATATCATTTCCTGCACCACCCGCGATGAAATCGTCCCCCGCCCCGCCATTGATGGTATCATTGCCGCCTAGCCCATAAATCCGCTCCGACAGAGTTGTCCCTACTATACTATTGCCGCTATCGTTTCCTATAAGGACCGTTTCAATAGATCCATCAGCCCCAAATTGCATTTGATTTATCTGATTGGATGTATTGCTGAACCATCCATTTATAATCATTTTTTCATCTTCTAAGCCAATTACCAAGTTACTTCCACTTGCGTTAAAGGTCAGATCAAATGGATCAACATCACTGTCGAACACGATAGTATCTTTATTGTTTGATGTATCCGCAAGGATAGTGTCATTTCCATAGCCACGGCTAAACTTGTATACATCATTGCCACTTCCACCGGATAAGGTATCGTTACCTGCGCCTCCGTCGATAATGTCATTACCGCTATTGCCTGTAAGGCTATTCGCCAGTTCATCACCGGCTATTGTGTCGTTGCCGCTGCCGCCAACCAGGTTCTCTATTTCGACAAAGTTCACTACGGACAGGGCAAGGCCCGTCTGTGTTTTGCTCGCATCCAGGGTATCATTGCCGCTGCCGCCATCAATCACAATATCATTGGCATCATAATACAGCCGGTCATTGCCCTCGCCTCCGTAGAGACTGTCCGCACCGGCCCCTCCATTGATTGTATCATTGCCGCCCAAACCATAAATCCGTTCCGCTATAGCCGTTCCTACAATATTATTGCCACTATCATTGCCAATACGGTAGGTCTCAATCGATCCATCGGCCCCAAATTGCAGCTGATTAACCTGGTTGGCCGTACTGCTGAACCAATTATTGACCGTCAGACTTTCGCTGCCTACGCCGATCACCAATTTGCTTCCGCTTACCACGAAGCTCAGATCCTGCGGATCAATGTCACTGCCAAAAACAATAACATCTTTGGTATTGTACGTATTGGCAAGGATGATATCGTTGCCGTAGCCATGTCCGAACCGGTACTGATCACTGCCTGCTCCGCCGGACAAGATGTCGTTGCCGGCTCCGCCGTCAATCAGATCATTGCCGCTATTGCCGATCAAGCTATTGGCTTGATCATCGCCGCTTAACGTATCGTTGCCGCTGCCGCCAACCAGGTTCTCTATTTCGACAAAGTTCACTACGGACATGGCAAGGCCAGTCTGTGTTTTGCTCGCATCCAAGGTATCATTGCCACTGCCGCCATCAATCACACTATCATTGGCATCATAATAGATCCGGTCATTGCCCTCGCCTCCATAGAGACTGTCCGCACCGGCCCCGCCATTGATTGTATCATTGCCGCCCAAACCATAAGTCCGTTCCGCTATAGCCGTACCTACAATATTATTGCCACTATCATTGCCAATACGGTAGGTCTCAATTGATCCATCGGCCCCAAATTGCAGCTGATTAACCTGGTTGGCCGTACTGCTGAACCAATTATTGACCGTCAGACTTTCGCTTCCGAAACCAATCAGCAAGTTGCTGCCGTTTATCACAAAGCTCAGATCCTGCGGATCAATGTCACTGCCAAAAACAATAACGTCTTTTGTGTTGTACGTATTGGCAAGGATGGTATCGTTGCCGTAGCCATATCCGAACCGGTACTGATCACTTCCTGCCCCGCCCGACAAGATGTCGTTGCCGGCTCCGCCGTCAAGTAGATCATTGCCGCTATTGCCGATCAAGCTATTGGCTTGATCGGCGCCGCTTAACGTGTCGTTGCCGCTGCCGCCAACCAGGTTCTCTATTGCAACAAAGTTCACTACGGACAGGGCACGGCCAGTCTGTGTTTTGCTCGCATCCAGGGTATCATTGCCGCTGCCGCCATCAATCACAATATCATTGGCATCATAATACAGCCGGTCATTGCCCTCGCCTCCGTAGAGACTGTCCGCACCGGCCCCGCCATTGATTGTATCATTGCCGCCCAAACCATAAATCCGTTCCGCTATAGCCGTTCCTACAATATTATTTCCGCTATCATTGCCAATACGGTAGGTCTCAATCGATCCATCGGCCCCAAATTGCAGCTGATTAACCTGGTTGGCCGTACTGCTGAACCAATTATTGACCGTCAGACTTTCGCTGCCTACGCCGATCACCAAGTTGCTTCCGCTTACCACGAAGCTCAGATCCTGCGGATCAATGTCACTGCCGAACACGATAATATCTTTATTGTTTGATATATCCGCAAGGATAGTGTCATTTCCATAACCACGGCTAAACTTGTATATATCATTGCCACCTCCACCGGATAAGGTATCGTTACCTGCTCCTCCGTCGAGAATGTCATTGCCGCTATCACCAACAAGGGTATTCGCGAGTTCATCGCCGATTAATGTATCGTTACCATTTGCCATAATTAAATCCCCCCTATACTTTAGACAAATTTACTTTGTATAGATCTATAGCTGCCAGAAAGTTTCTATTTTTACAAATCCGTACAACCGGGAAAGTTACTTACTGTCAGCAATGTAATACAGAGGATTAGTTTTTATATAAAATTAAATTTCATTTGGAAGCTCAACATATTTATATATCAATGATTTCGCTGGCAAAATCCCTTGAGACAATCATTAATTGAGGCACCCCCGCCCCAGCAATTTACCAATCCATTCGCCTATCTTTTGTTCTGCTTCCTTATTATGCCGGGATGTATCCAACTTTCCATCCATATCCTAATAAACATACTTTAAATAAACTTTTGTTATATCCGAATCGTTCTTGTACCTTATCTTGATGATAGGAAATGCCCTATCCATGCTCACATCAACTCTGACAGCTTTTTTATCAATCAGCAAATAGTTTATAAGTTTCATGTGATGCTTCTCATCCCAGAAATAATAAATTCCTATTATGTTAAATTTACATTACCGTATTCAATTCACTTTGAGATGCGCTGACACCTTAAAGACGGGCTTGGTCAACAAGATGTTCCGCTTTACTAAAGTCATATATAAGATACTGATAATAAAAATGCCAGATATATATATATCCCATCTTAATTGCTCATTGCTTTTTCGAAATATTGTTCTTTCTAAAAAAAGGTCGAGAGCCATACTTAATTGCCCCAACTAAATTTTCATATTCTTCCGGCGTAATCACAGAGACCTTAAATGAACTAGGTATTAAATTAGGAAATAAATCCAAGTTTTGTTTTGCTACGATGGGAACATCATTATTAAATCCTTTCATAAATTCAATAAACTTTGGTCGTCCTTTTTCTTTGTCTTCCTTCAAGGTTGAGACAATTTCTTCAATAGTATCTTTGTATTTAATTTTCAAAGTTACAATAAAATTTAACCATTCTTTTAATTTGTCTTTATCATCTATGTCAGGATATATTCTATACCTGCATTCCACCTTAAACGGTACTCCTAAAAAATTTTGATAAGGGATAACTAATGAAATTATTGGGTAATTGTTCATTTTTCCTTGAGCTAATGTTTTCAAAATTTCATTTTCCCTATCTAGAAAAACCGATGATATTTCATCATTATTTATACAGTTTAGCTCTAAACATACAATTCTCTTAGCTATTGTTTTAGCTTCGAAGTCTATTTTGCTAATGTTTGCAGTAATTTTCGGAATAATATCTATACTAATAGCTACTCCTGTACCTACATTCTTGACTTTGCAGACAGCAATAAGTCTGCTTTGTATAGAGATTCTATTTTCTGGCGGAGTATAAAACACTCTCGATTTCTCTAAAAACACTTTTTCAATGCCAAGATATGGCAGTGGTTGATTTGCCATTTCCCTCCCTTTAGCCATTTCCGACAATTGTTTTTGACTCCAAAACTCTAAATACAAAAACCACTCCAGCATTTGCGGTGTGGTTTTTGTTTACTGTGTTTATTCTGCATATGCAAAAGCCATAAGGTCTCTAAAGTAATGAAAAATACTTAAATTGATTCAACCTACAGATTATACATTCTGCTACTTTTTTTAAAAATCCTTCATAATTTCCCATCTTTCTGCCTTTTTAATTTAATTTTCCCTGAATAATATAGAAGGCTGAAGAACTTAAATCATACTCTTTAATGATTTCCGCTCTTGGTTTTCCGTTTAAATACAGTTGGACCATTTGGTTTTTGAATTCGTCTGTAAAAGCTCTGCGTTCTCTTCTCGTCATAGGTTCCTGTTCCAGCATGTAAAAATACTTTTATATTTATTTTTATTGTATAATAACGCATTCTCTGTTTTATGATTATTCGCACTTTCTTTTGATATATGCAATTTTTACTTCAATTATTTTTCTCTATAAAATCCGCAATGGACAAAAACGAAAAAAGCGGTTCCCCGAAACTCGGGAAACCGCGAAATTACTGGAGCCGATAATAGGATTCGAACCTACGACCCTCTCATTACGAATGAGATGCTCTACCAGCTGAGCTATACCGGCATTTGTACGTTGACATTATATCCTAAATAACCGTCTGCTGTCAAGGATTCTGTCCGGTAAATGCTCGCTAAATCTTACAACCCATTTTGCAAAAGAAGATCCCATTTCGGGACAAAACGTAGCATAAACAAAGAACCATGTCCCAGCGTACAATTCACACGCCGAAATATAAGGATTTTCGCTGTGGCACTATACTTGCAACATCGAGTTAGTAGCACGTCGCATTGAGAGGAGGCCGCAAAAGATATTCGCAGCAGCAGTTGAACAAAAATCGTCGTTGCAGCAATCGAACTTGCCAAGTGATATAGTGATATTTTGAAACCAGTTCACAAGGGTCATGTGCGTCATTTCTCATTATGAACAATGGAGGGACATGAGTATGGAAACGAAATGCAATCGCTGGCTCGTCCTTATCGCAACAATTATTGTCAATATTTGCATTGGAGCAACTTACGCTTGGAGTGTATTTGCACTGCCACTCGGAAAACTCTTTGGTTGGAGCGGCCCAACTGTCGCTTTGGCATTTACAATCACTTTTGTCGCCGGCCCAATTATTATGATTGCCGGCGGCATGTTACAAGACCGTAAAGGGGCCAAATTCAACATCGTACTAGGCGGTATTCTTTGGGGTTTAGGCTTATTTCTTACCGGCTTCATTTCCAGCCCCGAAATGCTTTACTTTACCTTTGCCATTATTGCCGGAATCGGCGGCGGACTTGTGTATTCCGGCAACGTAGCGAATACGAATAAATTTTTTCCTGATAAGCGGGGGTTAGCCGTTGGCCTGGCTGCTGCCGGATATGGCTCGGGGGCCATGATAGTAGCCCCGATTGCCAGCACGCTCATAATACACTATGGCGTACTTAACACTTTTAAAATCTTAGGCATTGCTTTCCTTGTTATTATTCTGTTATGTTCGTTAATCATCAAAGCTGCACCCGCAGGATACAAGCCGGAAGGCTGGACCCCTCCCACACCGGGCAATGCCGGTAGTGCAGGGGCGGCCGATAAAAATTGGAAACAAATGCTGCAAGACCCTCTTTGGTATGTGATTGCCTGCATGTTTGCCGTGGCTGCGTTGGCCGGACTAATGATTTTGGCGCACGCATCGCCTATCGGCCAGACTATGTTTAAACTACAGCCGCAAACGGCGGCCTTCTATGTTAGCTTGATCGCGTTGTTTAACGTCGGCGGCCGAATTGTTTTTGGCTTTGTGTCGGATAAAATCGGACGACAAAATACACTGGCTTTGATTTATGCTCTTTCCGCCTGTATGCTGTTCTTTTTGTCCAACACAACATCCACGCTCGGGTTTGCGGTTGCCGGCGCAGGTATCGGTGCCGGATTTGGGGGAGCACAAGCCATTTTTCCGGCAATCATTGCCGAAAAGTATGGGACTAAAAATGTCGGCGTGAATTACGGTTTTACCTTTGCCGCCTTTGGTGTAGCGGCCTATTTTGGTCCGATGATCGCCGCCAATGTCGCAAAGGCCAGCAACGGCATTTATACGGAAGCCTTTTTTATCGCCATGGTTTTAAATTTTATCGGAATTTCCTTGACCTTCGTCTATCGGCTGATAGAAAAAAGGGGCAAGGCGCTTGCCGTAGAAAATGCAGTGCAACAAACATGCGACACGCCAAACCCTGATAATTGAACTTGTCAAAAGTCCATGTCACGAAGAATAACTGGTATCCAGAACCATTAGTCGGCTGATTTATCTTCCCGGTCTTTTTTCAGCCACACAATCAACCCGATCATAACCGTTACAGCGATCGCCACGCCAATATCATGGCCAATGGCGTTCATCACCTGCCACCGTTCGCCCAAGACCATACCAATATACACAATGGCAATGGTCCAAGGAATTGACCCCAGCAGAGTATATACAACAAACTTGGTAAAATTCACTTTCGCAAAGCCGGCCGGAAGCGAAATAAAGGTACGAATAAATGGCAACAGCCGGCCAAAAAAAGTTGCCGCCAAGCCATAGCGATCAAACCAACGCTGGGCCATTGCCAGTTTCTTCGGTGAAAGAAGAACATATTTTCCATAGCGAAGGACAAAGGCCTGTCCTTTATAGTAACCGAGCCAATAGGATAAGATCGATCCAAACAAACCGCCAAGAACACCGGCAATCACGACCCAAAGAAAATCCAGGCGGCCTAAGTAAACAAGGTAGCCGGCAAACCCAAAGATCAACTCGCTGGGAATGGGTATATTGGCGCTTTCTAACGCCATTCCCACAAAAATAGCCGAATAGCCCCAGCTCGCGATAGAATCGGTGATTAACTGCCACAACTGCGTCATCTGCTCACTCCTCGTCCGAACATTCCGGATCTCCTCTTACCTATTAAGCATACACACGCGAATCAAACATTGTCAACATAAGCAAACTGCAGAAAACATAAAAAACAAGACCGCCTTAAGTTTTCCACTTAAAGAACGGTCTTGTTTTTTCATTCCGTTATCCTTACGGTTTTACGGTCTCTTTATAGACTTGTTTTCCATCTTTAATTTCGATGATAACGGCGCTCTTCACGGCGTCATGCGTAGCGTTCATGGTTAAGTCACCAGTAACGCCTTTATAGTCTTTCGTTGCCGCAATGGCTTCGCGGATTTTATCCGGTTCTGCGCTGTTGGCGCGTTTGATCGCGTCAACCATTACATACATTGCGTCATAGCCCAAAACGGCCATGGCATCCGGAGCTTGTCCGTATTCTTTCTTATAGGCATCAACAAAGGTTTTGGATGCCGGACTTGTATCTTCCACGGAGTAGTGGTTGGTGAAGAACGTGTTGTTCATCGCCGCACCGCCAATTTCGATCAACTTCGGCGAATCCCAGCCATCGCCACCCAAAATCGGCACGGTAATGCCCAGTTCACGCGCTTGTTTAACGATCTTGCCGACTTCTTCATAATAACCCGGTACATAAATCATTTCCGGATTCAACGCTTTTATTTTTGTCAGAACGGTTTTGAAATCCTGATCTTTCTGCAAATAAGCTTCTTCTGCTAAAATCGTGCCGCCGCCCTTGGTGAATGCATCCGTAAAGAATTTGGCCAACCCTTTGCTGTAATCGCTGCTGTTGTCAATCATGACAGCGACTTGCTTCACTTTTAAACTGTTCAAAGCAAAGTTCGCACCTACAGTCCCTTGGAACGGATCGATAAAGCATACCCGGAACGTATAATCTTTTACTTTCCCGCTTTTTTCATCGACAGTTACTTTCGGATTCGTCGCCGCTGCGGTGATAAACGGAATTTTATTCGCTTCGGCTACCGATGCACCGGCAATCGCGTTCGAACTAGTAGTAAAGCCAGTAACTGCGATTACTTTATCCTGGGTGATTACCTTCGTCATTGCATTCGCTGATTCGGAAGGTTCACTCTTATTATCAGCGGTTACCAGTTGAATTTGTTTGCCCAGAACTCCACCCTTGGCATTGATCTCTTTCACCGCCAATTTCGCCCCATTGGCAGCCGCAGAACCAAACGTGGCGGTTCCACCCGTCAACTCATATACCAAACCAATTTTTACATCTTTGCTAGCACCGCCGCCACAGCCGGCTACCAGGCTTGCAATCATCACTAACATTAAAAAGAAAATGCCCCATTTCGTGAATTGTTTATAACTCAAAACACATCGCCTCCTCTTATTTCTTACATTGCGCTAAAAAGCAAAAGCGGCAGCTCCCCCTTCCAAGAAGAAAATGAAACAGCAGAAACAGGTTCGTTGCTTTCTTACTGCAGCTCACGCAATAAGAAAGCGAATAAAAATAAAATCGCTTCCTAAAGACCCTTGCGGTAATCTTTAAAAAGCGACATTGCTTTTGCGTTTTGTAATTAATCATAATCATAGTACAAGTTTCTAAAAAAATCAAGGCTTGTAAAAAAATTTCCTGCAAAAAGCGGAAGCCTATAGCTGACCGCAATATTGCTCGCTTGTCAACAATCCGTTCACATCTTCCAAGTTCTCCGGTTCAATCAAAACCATCCAGCCGGCGCCGTACGGATCCTGGTTTACTATGCCCGGTTCGTCCTCCGCTGCCGAATTAACAGCGACAATTTTCCCGCTTACCGGCATATGGAGCGCCGATACCGATTTCGCCGACTCGGCAGTGCCAAATTCTTTGCCCTGTAAAAAAACTTGGCCGACTTGCGGCAATTCAATATAGATGATATCGCCCAATTGATCCTGGGCAAAATCACTAATTCCTACCCTGGCTTGATTGCCTTCCACCTTAGCCCAGGTATGTTCTTTGTGATAACGAAGTTCTGCCGGAAAAACCAATTTCTTGTCCTCTGCCATGTTCTCTCTCCCTCTTCTGCTTTCATCCTACACTTATGCAAAACTATAATACCACATCCAGGCAAGCGCTTACCATCCATACCGTTTGGTCGCCGATGTAACCGACTACATGCTTATTCCGCCGCAACAGATGAATAATCCGGTCTTTTTGATCGGGGGTCAAGCGGACAAATACTGATGTTTCATCGACAATCCTTGCTAAGGCTTCATTGTCCCCGGTTAGAATTTTGATCGCAACTCCGAATGCCTTATTTATCGCATTTTTATCGCCTTCTCGATCCGTGTCAACCCATCCTGCAGCGTTGCCTGCGGACAGCCAAAATTCAACCGCAGGAAGCCTTCCCCCTGCTTGCCAAAGGCAAGCCCGTCATTCAACCCGACTTTTGCTTTCTGGACAAAAAACTGGCGCAAATCCGCTTGCTGCAAGCCCAATTCCCGGCAATCCAGCCAGGCCAAATACGTTCCTTCCGGACGCAAAAGACGGATTCCGGGAACATTCTCCTTCATATATTTCACCAAAAAATCAGCGTTCTTTTCCAGGTACTGTACCAATTCATCCAGCCACTCAGCGCCATTCCGGTAAGCGGCCTCCAACGCGGCAATCCCGAAGATGTTTCCATCGGCAATATGCACGGCCTCCAACGCAGTATAAAAAAGTTCACGTAATTTTCGATTGGAAATGATGGTAGCGGCGGTTTTTAAACCGGCCAGGTTAAAACTCTTGCTGGGCGCAATACAAGTAATTGTCGCGCGTGCAACCTCTTGGTTTAATGACCGCATGGGAATAAACTGATGCCCAGAGAACACAAAATCGCTATGGATTTCATCCGCTAAAATCAGCACATTATACCGCAGGCACAAATTAGCCAGAGCCTGCAATTCTTCCCTGGTCCACACCCGGCCAACCGGATTGTGGGGACTTGCCAAAATCAGCATCTTAATGTCTAACTGCATTTTCTTCTCTAAATCACGCAAATCCATCACATAACGGCCATTTTCCACAACAAGGGGATTTTCTACAACCTGCCGGCGGTTTTTCACGATGGAGGAATAGAATGGCGGATAAACCGGCGGTTGTATGATAATTTTATCGCATGGCCTGGTAAAAGCTTGGATAGCAAGATTAATCGCCGGAACAACCCCTGGAGTGTCCAATATCCATTCCCGTTCAATCGGGCATCCGTAACGCTGGCCCATCCAATTTTCAATTGCCTCATAGTAAGTTTCCGGTTTTAGGGCATACCCATAGACCCCATGCGCTGCACTTTTTTTCAAAGCCTCTATGACAGCCGGCGGCGATTGAAAATCCATATCCGCAATCCACATCGGCAATACGTCATCCGTACCGAAAACACTCTTGCGCCCGTCCCATTTCCGGCAGCCGCTATTTTCCCGGTTAACAATTGAGTCAAACGACCAATTTCCCATGACCTATTTCCACCTCCCCGCCAACCTCATTGTTACAAACATTCCCCTTGTGAAGCAAAATACCCTCTTTCCGGACCGCGGCAGCAAATCGGCAAAGAAACTTTCGCCCTTTGCCGAAAGCCACCGTTGTGCAGCCTGTAATATCCCATCCGGGTCACAGGCAACTCCATCTGAAGCATACATCTCTCTTCATTACCGTTCAAGGAGACAACGTTCCTGCTCCAAAAAAATACGGAATGTTTCCTCGTCATAATTACACATCACCACTTCTTGCAGCGATGTATCATTGTTCTGCAAAAATTCCCTCGTTGTTTCCAGCAAGATTTTAGCACATTCTTGTTTGGGGAAACCAAAAATTCCGCTCGATATTGCTGGCATGGAAATAGATTTCAAATTGTATAAATCAGCTAACCGCAAACTGCTGAGAACCGCCTTTTTTAATTTTGCCGACTCGTCCCCTTCACCCATTTGCGGTCCAACAGTATGGATAACAAACTTGCAAAGGAGTGAGCCGGCATCCGTAATTACAGCCCTGCCGACCGGCAGGGAGCCGATTTTCCGGATAATCGCATTGCTTTGCTGCTGGATCTCAATGCCGCCGGTTACAACAATCGCCTTGGCTGCGCCTCCGCCATGCATGAGCTTGCTATTTGCCGGGTTCACAATCGCATCCGTTTTTTCCTGGGTAATATCCCCTTTTTTGACCGAAATACAGCGATTACCAATCTTTATCATTTGATCACCGCCCATCTATTTTTCTGAATCTTCTTCGCCCCCAAAAGCGTATTTCCTCTGCAAAATATTTCTATCTTTATCATTTGCGGTTCTTTAAAGGAATTCGGAAAGATCATGTTGAAAGATTTTACCATAACAGCAACAATACGACCGCAACAGGAGGTGGCACGATGCGTGAAACTCATTTGCGCCAATCCCGCCAAACGGTAAAATTGGGCTTAATTAAAGTAGTCCACGATTTATTTCCCGGAGAAGTATTGAAAACAGCTTATTCCATCCAGG
>Ga0316604_10001363_pt1 | contig 21850 bp, 2 predicted proteins | sample OWC_soil_day20_C_FD_207650 | JGI IMG/M metagenome (GOLD analysis project Ga0316604, IMG submission 207650) | Wetland soil microbial communities from Old Woman Creek delta, Ohio, United States - OWC_soil_day20_CT | ecosystem: Environmental > Terrestrial > Soil > Wetlands | place: USA: Ohio...
ATTCCTTGTTGCTGGCAGCAATACTCTGTTTTGGATTGAAAAAGGTACTCTATACAGGTACATACCAATTGCCAAGATTTTCACGGTGGTATATGAACTTCTGTTTTCGTGGAGGGATTATGCTGTTGCTTGTTGCGTTCATGTTATTCTCAAGATTTGGTGGCAGTTTAAGTTATGCCAAGTCGATTCATTGGGAAAATTCCGCAGTCTGTAAGGACGAATTTTTAAATGAAGCAATTTTAGATGATATTCAGGCTTTATATCGAGCGTATATGACCCATGTAAGATTACGCGATGGTACAGGGCTGAATCTACAGGCTGATCATATAGGGGAATATGCGGCTCATCTAGCTGGGCGAGAACTTCAATCTCATGATTTGAATGATTTTCTCAGGAAGCAGGCTCAGGGACCTAAGATTGATAAGCCCAAGCATATCTTTATTATTATTGGTGAAAGTTATGCAGGGTGGCCATTACTTCCCCGCTATAGGGATTTGAATATTGCTAATGGAGTCAAAAATCTTCTAGCAAAAGACAATGCGGCTTATATTCCCTCTTTTGTGCCCAATGGCACAGGTACAATAGAAGCTATGAATGGCATGATTACAGGATTGGCTGAGGTTAGTTTGAGTCCCAATTACCAGCCGGAAGCATACAAACAGCCATATAGTACTGGCATTGCGCCGCAAATGAAAAAATTGGGCTATAAAACCTATTTATGGTATGGTGGATTTTCCTCTTGGCAACGAATGAAGGAATTTTCCTTGGCTCAAGGATTTGATGGATTTTATGCCTCGAACGATATGCAAGACCAGTCAGGTAATGCCTGGGGTAGTGATGATAAAAATTTCTTTAAAGGCATTACCACTATCTTGCAGGATGATCAACTTAGTTTTCATATTATTTTGACTACATCAAATCATCCTCCTTATACGGTGAATATTGATCAAGAAGGCTTTAATGCAGGTAGTGTTCTTGGTGGACTACCTGATCAGCTAAAAACAGATAAAGAAGTTATCAATAAATTGGGACATTTTTGGTATGCAGACAAGTCGATGAGTGACTTTGTGCAAACAATGTATAGCCAGTATCCTGAAAGTATCTTTGTGCTTACTGGTGATCATGCTGATCGTTTTAATATTGAACCTAATCCCAGTTTAGCAGAAAGATATACCATTCCGTGTATCATATACGGAAAAGGGATCTATCCTCAATTATTTTCGCCTAGTGCAGCAGGTGGGCAGTTGAATATCATGCCAACCATTATTGAAATGATTGCCCCTAAAGGTTTTGAATATTATTCCCTAGTAGAGAGTATGACAAAAGCTAATCAGCTGGGAATTAATCGAGATTACTGGGTTACTTCAGACAATATTGGTAAAAGCTATTTCAACAAAATAGAGGGTCTCCCATGGTCTAAAACCTTGGATTCACAGCCTGATCAAGACAAAATAAGGGAAGATATTGATGCAGTGAAAGCTGTGTCGTGGTGGATGATTAAGCATGGGAACAATATGAAATGAAAATATTATATTGTTAGGTAGTGATACTGATTAAGATTCAATCTGTCTTTTCTGAGGTTGAATTGCAAAAACAGTCTGAAATTGTATACTTTCGTATAATATCGCTCAAGACTAATTCACTTTATAATAAAAGATGAATTAGTCTTTTTTTATAATATCAGAATTTATAAGTTTTTTTTGGAGTAATATTGGGGAAAACCCAACGTTAACCACAAAGATACAAAGCCACTACGCGGACACGAAGATCACAAAGAAAATATAATATAAAACCCCTTTGTGTCCTTTGTGACCTTTGTGGTTAATGTGGGTTCTACTCGCGATAGCTTTTATTAAAGGACGCGATAGAGTTTTTCTTAGTGTCTACTCTATAGGGATATTTTATAATTGCCGCATTTTATAAAAAAATACTTCCATTTTTTACATTAATTAAGGTATAATTTAGTAAATATATTACGATGTGACTATTTATGGATCTATAGGAAATATTCTCAATAATATCCTTTATAGTGGGACGAGCATAAAGAAGAAGGAGGAATTAGTATGGGGCTATATGCTAATGGAAAAGTTGATGCAAGCGCAGATACGATAGGTCAGTCCATTGATCTGAACGAAGCAACTTGGACGGGAGCAAATGATGTTGTAGGAAGTTCATATGATGATGTGATTACTGGCAATGGGCGTGCCAATAAACTAGATGGTGGGTTAGGGCCAGATGTCATTGATGGACAAGGTGGTAATGATACCATTGTTTATGATGCACAAGATCTCTATATTGATGGTGGCGATGGCGTTGACATTCTCGATGCCAGTGGTGCAACTGCAGGTGTTTCTATTAATTTAGGCAATGATATTAACCAGTATGAATTTACTACCTGGAATGAAGAAGAAAAGCTATTTAATAATCTGGAAAATGTTCTGGGTAGTGCTTACGATGATACCTTAGTCGGAGATGGCAGTACTAATGTGCTAGATGGTGGTCTTGGTAAGGACAAACTGTATGGCATGGCCGGTGATGATACGCTGGTATATGACAGTAATGATACAATTATTGACGGCGGTAGCGGCAGCGACGTTTTAGATGCCAGTCGCCAAACTGCTAACTTGACCATTGATGCTAATAAAAAAGGGATTACCAGTATTGAGCAAGTCATTGGTGGCAGCGGTAATGATAAATTGACGGGTAATTCTAAAACCGCCACCTTATTGCAAGGCGGTGCAGGTGCTGACTCGTTAAAGGGCGGCGATGCTGATGATACGCTAGTAGGCGGTAGCGGCATTAATTCCTATGATGGTGGTAAAGGTAATGACGTATTTGTATTAGGTGCAGAGGATATTGCTAGTGGTGTACTCAAAGCCAAAATCAAAGGCGGTGCAGGCACAGATGTCATTGATCTTTCGCAAATTGGTGCAGGAGTAACGCTGGATATAAGCAAAACCACTGGACTCAATGATGTCGAGCGTATCATAGGCACGTCTGGCAATGATGTTATTACAGCAGGCAAGACGGGGCTCTATATCAATAGTGGCATTGGCGCTGATATCCTGACTGGCGGTGATGGTGCCGATACGTTAGTGTATAATAACAATGTTAAGAGTTTTTATGATGGTGGCAAAGGTCTTGATGTGCTGGATGCCAGTGCGCAAAGTGATGATCTAACGATTAACTTAAGTGAAACTGATAAGTATAAAAACATTGAGTATGTACGTGGCGGTAGTGGCGCTGATATATTGCAGGCTGGCGATAGCGGTGTTACTTTAGACGGTGGTGCTGGTGATGATTATATTTTGGGCGGTAGTGGTAATGATGTGCTGATATATCATGCTGATGCCTATTATCAAGGCGGAGCTGGTACAGATACTCTATCTGCTATAGGATATAGTACTGGTGTAGCCATTGACTTGCAAAATGATACCTTAGCATACCAAGAAATAGAATATGTGCAGGGTGGCAGCGGCAATGATTCCCTAGGTTTTAGCCTTGCTGGCAGTGAGACCCTGAGTGGCGGAGCGGGCAATGATATAATTGCCGTGAATACGGCTGGACAAATTAAGAATGCCTTGGCAGGTATAGGCAGCGATACCTTGGATGCTACAGCTGTGACAAGTGGGCTAAATATTGATCTTAACGGCAAATTGGCTGGTGTGGCACAAGCAAACCTGAAAGATTTTGAAAACGTGACTGGCGGTAGTGGTAATGATACGATTAGCGGCAATGCATTAGGTAATGTATTAGCTGGTGGAGCTGGTAATGACATCATTGACGGTGGTGATGGCAATGACCGTATTATCATGGATGACCAAGATATTTTCGCCAATCTAAAAGGCGGTAAAGGCATTGATACGTTGGATGCTTCCCAACTTACAGCTGGGATTACCTATTCTCTAGATTCAATTGGTGGTTTTGAAGCAGTAGTCGGTACGGCTTTTGATGATACCTTGCAAGCTGGTAGTACGGGTGCGACTCTTGATGGTGGTGCTGGTATTGATAAGCTGATTGGTGGCAAAGGTTCCGATTATTTGATTGTTGACGATGAACAAGAAATTGCTATGGCCATGGGTAACGATGGTGTAGACATATTGGACTTGACAAAATTATCTGCTAATTTGGAGTTGCATTTAGATACACTTAGCGGTATAGAAGCTATTAAGGCTGGTAGTGGTGATGACACCTTATACGGTACAGCAGGTAAGGATTTATTATCCGGTGGTGCTGGCAATGATGTGCTAGATGGCGGCGATAGTGATCAGGCTGATACCTTGTTGGGCGGTGCTGGGAATGACACCTTGTACTATCGTGATGCTAAAGACGTACTCAGTGGCGGCGATGGCATAGACTGGATGATTGTACAAGGTACTAATGCTGTTACCATTGGTATGGAGGCCAAATATAAAGATATTGAGAACATAATCAGTAGCTCAGGCAAAGATAAAATTAGTGGCGGCAAACTAGATAATTATATAGATGGTGGGGCCGGTGATGATATATTAACTGGTGGTGCTGGCAATGATACCTTAGTGGGCGGCAGCGGCATTGATGCCATGGACGGTGGTGAGGGCAATGATTATATTATTGTTGATGATGCTGATGTCCTTGCTAAGGTTAAAGGTGGCAGCGGAACAGATACGTTAGATGGGCATGCTCGTACTGTCAGTATGTTTGTTGATCTGAATAAATCTGACTTTGAGGCCGTTATCACTGGTACAGGCAGTGATACCATTGTTGGGCGTACTGCTGACGATTGGCTTGATGGCGGTTTTGGCGCTGATAGCTTGGTTGGTGGTAAAGGCAATGATACCTATACTGTAGATAATAAATATGATATTGTCCGTGAACAACAGAATGAAGGTGCAGATACTGTCATCTCTACTGTAGACGGTTATCAATTAACTTCCAATGTAGAAAATCTTATCTTAAGCGGCCATGCTAATATTAGTGGATATGGCAATAGCTTGAGTAATGTACTGCAAGATAATGATGGTGATAATGTACTCGATGGCGGTGAAGGTGCCGATACGATGATTGGCGGAGAAGGTAATGATACCTTTGTCATTGATAATATTGATGATGTGATTCATGAAACGGGTATCAATGGTGTTGACATGGTCGTAACCAGTGTTAACTATGCCTTAAATAATGAAAATATCGAAGGGGTTATTCTTAAACAAGGTGCAGCAGAGGCCTTTGATGCAGTAGGCAATCAATTGGATAATGTGCTGATCGGTAATCAAAATGACAACCATTTGGCAGGCGTAGGTGGTAATGACTATATTGATGGTGGTGCGGGCCATGATGTCATGGTCGGTGGTATTGGTAACGATACCTATGTGGTGGATAGCGCAGATGATAGCGTAGTAGAATTCTGCGGTAATGATGAAGGTAACAATGACTGGGTAATTTCCTCGCTGGATATTTCAGTGACAGGCGGTAATGACGCTCATCCAGCTATCGTACCTATATCCAATGTGGAAAACTATCAATTGACAGGTGAGGCAACACAATTAGTACTTTCTAACTATCAAGAAGAAGGATATATATTGTCTGAAACACTATTAACGTCTACGGATAGTAGTGTTGCAGCGAGTTCTTATCAAGGACATACATTAATTGCTAACGCGACACTAGGCTCTCTTGTCGTTGGTGCTATGGGCGCAGACAGTATTGTTGGCGGTGCTGGCAATGATACCTTAGTCGGCGGTTACATGTATAACTATAAGTCTAAGTATAGCAATGCCTCGCTGGGCGATACCCTAATCGGCGGTGGTGGTGTTAATTATTATATAGGCAGTCAAGGCAATGATCTTGCCATTATCGGTGGCAATGATATTTTGGATCATGAGCATATTTCCCTAGGTGGATCTAAAGGCGATACCCTAGATGCCTCTATCCGCACCGATGATTTATATATCAACTTGCAGGATGAATTGACTGATGTGGAAAATGCCATTGGTGGCACAGGCAATGATACACTGATTGGCAATAGTGCGAAGAATACTTTGGTAGGCGGTGCAGGCGTCAATTACTATGATGGCGGCGATGGCAGCGACCGTGTGGTACTGGGGACAAATGACGGCTGGAGTACAGCCGATTTAGCCGACGGTGCAACCACTGATCCTACGGATCGTATTATGGATAACGGTACTTATGGTACAGATATCTTAGATGGGAGTCAGGTTAATCAAGGGCTGAATATTAACTTGACGACTGATTTTGCTGATTTTGAAGCGGCAGTTGGTACAGCGTTTAACGATACTTTAGTCGGTAACTACCATGACAATACCCTCAGCGGTGGGGCTGGCGTCAACGTCTACGATGGGGGCGATGGGGAAGATGTCATCCAATTAGGTGGTAATGATAGTATTTCCGCTGATTACATCAAAGGTGGTAATGATATTGATACCCTCATTGCTTATAAAGATGGTCTTAATACCGTCATAGACCTCAATGTGCTTAGCGATATTGAAAACGCGGTAGGCAGTGTCAATAATGATACCCTCATTGGTAATAGCGGTGATAATCTGTTGGTTGGTAATTCGTCAACATACCAATTATTCGAGTCTGATTCTGGGATAAATATCAAGGATATATTCACATACGGTGGCAACGATGTGCTGCAAGGCGGCGAGGGTAATGATATCTTGATTGGCTATACCAGTAATGACACCCTATCTGGTGGTGAAGGCGATGATATTCTTCGGGCTGTCCTCGGTAATTATCAGTTAGATGGTGGCAGCGGTAATGATGAGATATCGGTTATGAGTGGCAAGAGCATGCTGCAACTGCTGATTCAGGCATTAGAAACTGGGGATCAAGCCCTATTAAACAGCTTGGATCTACCAAAAGGTTCCAGTGATGTCAGTGATCTTATGCAATTGCTACCGACATTGAAACAATTAGTCGCTAATACAGGTAGTAATACGATCCTAGGCGGTAGTGGCGATGACACAATCAATGTGGATATTGATGCTCTGAAAAATAGTATCATTGATGGCGGAACAGGCAATGATTGGCTGGTAGTTGACGATGAGATTTCTTCCTCTGCTAAGTATTTTGCGACTGCCAATGACATTGTCAAAGACATGTCGACAGCAACTATTGATTTGACCTCTGCTACTATCAGTGGTATTGAGAATGTTGAGGGAGCAGATCAGGCTAATAATATTATAATCGGCGGTAGTGAAGATAATATTCTGCGTGGTGGCGATGGTTATGAGGTAACGATTTACTCTAATGAAGATGCCAATGGTGATTACGCATATAATGGCAAGTACTATGACAATCGTGATGAGGTTTACTGGACAGCAGATGATAGCCTGGTCGGCGGTGGTGGTAATGATACGTTGGTCGGTGGTGATGGTGCTGATACCCTCGTCGGTGGCAGCGGCATCAATTATTATGATGGTGGAGATGGCAATGATGTATTCGTTGCAGGCGCTAATGATGTATTAGATGATGGTTATTTCCAAGGCGGATCTGGGAATGATACGGTTGATGCCAGTGGTCGCACAGACAAACTCAATCTTGTTGCTGGACAGTTAGGTAGCAGCATTGAGGTTGTAATTGGTGGTGCCAATGACGATAGTATAAGTGCTGAAGGGACTATGAATGACCTTGCATTATATGGCGGTCAAGGTAATGATACCTTGCTTGGTAGTTCTGTATCAGGACCAATAGGACCAATAGGAATAATAGGACCAGTACCAGTACCAGTACTGCAGGTCACACTAGCTGGTGGTGCTGGCACCAATACCTATATCGGTAGTGATAGCAACGATTATGTTCTCTTAGGTGGTAATGATGATTGGTTAGATGATAGTACCAATGTAATGGCTAATGGTAGCCGTATTCAAGCTGGCTATGGTAATGATACCTTAGACGCGACTAATATTGGCAAAGATATCACCATTGATCTGACTAATGCCTTTGCTGACTTCGAAGCTGTCATTGGTGGTAGTGGCAATGACAGCATCCGTGGCAGTCTGTCTGGAAACCTCATCCAAGGCGGTGCTGGTAATGATACCCTAGATGCTGGCTGCGGTGATGATACATTGGTAGGCGGCGCAGGTGTTAACTTCTATTTTGCAGGCGAAGATAATGATATTATTGTTGTTGGCAATAATGATATTACCGATGCTGCTCATATCAAAGCAGGTACAGGCTACGATACCTTGGATGGTCGCCAGCGGGGTATCGCCATGAATGTAAACTTAGGCCAAATCCAGGTGGAAGAAGCTTATGGTACAGCCCAAGGTGATTCCATTGTCGGTGGTGACACAGGTAGTGTTATTTATGGTCTGGATGGCAGTGATATTTTAGTTGGTGGTACAAGTTATGACGTATTATATGGCGGTAATGATGCTGATACATTATCTGGTAATGCTGGTACAGATGAATTGTACGGCGAAGAGGGTAATGATATCTTATACGGTGGCGATGGTGAGGATTACTTAGTCGGCGGCAATGACGATGATGTGCTGTATGGCGGTAATGATGCCGATAGATTGTATGGTAACAAGGGTAATGACATACTGTACGGTGATGCTGGTGCAGATGAATTGTACGGCGGGAAGGGTGCTGACCAGCTATATGGCGGTGAGGGCAGTGACTACTTAAAAGGTGGCAAAGATGATGATACCTTGTACGGTGGTAACGATGCTGACAGACTGTATGGTGGGGCAGGTAATGATGTGCTGCATGGTAACGATGGTGATGATTTCATCAAGGGTGGCGACGGACGCGATTTGCTATATGGCGATGAGGGTAATGATATTCTATATGGCAAAGATGGTATAGACAGTCTGTATGGCGGAAATGGCGATGATGCCCTCTATGGTGGTGCCGACAAAGACTATCTATATGGCGGTGATGGCAACGATATCTTGTTTGGTGGCGCTGGTATTAACAAATACGACGGCGGTGCTGGCAATGATATGCTATTTGTCAACTCTGATGAAATTGGTCTAGATCCTCGTTTTATCAAAGGTGGCAGTGGTTATGATACACTAAATCTCAGTGAGGCTAATCGTGAGGATGGAAACGGTATCTATGTTGATTTAGCGGGACGTTATAAAGATATTGAAGCTGTGGTAGGTAGTAACTATGCCGATACAGTCATCGGTAGTAGTGCGGATAATCTAATCACAGGCGCAGCAGGCAACGATGTCTTGTATGGCAATGCCGGTAATGATACGCTGGACGGTAGTGCTGGTATGCTAATGCCTACTATCGTGTTTGGCGATGATAATAACCTGCTTGATGGTGGTGCTGGTAATGACGTACTGATTGGTGGTTATGGCAATGATACCTTGATCGGTGGAGATGGCGTTAATACCTACAATGCTGGTGAGGGTAATAATCTGATTGTGATTGGTGCTAATGATGATTTGAACCATGCCAATGATTATATCTTCGCTGGATACGGTATGGATACATTAGATGCCAGTGGACGGACTGACAAGCTAGTGATTGATTTCAATCTCACACCTAATATTGAGGTGGCCATTGGCGGGCAAAATGATGATACGCTGATTGCTACTCAAGATAGTGCTAGTGGGTTATATGGCGGTCAAGGTAATGACAGTCTATATGGCGGTAATGGCGCAGATACGCTAGCCGGTAATAATGGCGTCAACTATTACGTTGGCGGCGCAGGCGATGATCTGATCCTGGCAAGTAGCAGTGATATTCTGGATAGTGCCCACATTACAGGCGGTGATGGCTGGGATTCGATCAGCTTGTCAACAATTGGAGCAGCGCAGAATGTTTCCTTAGCAGCTTTTAATGATGTAGAAGTACTGATTGGTACAGCGTATGATGATACCTTGACAGGCAATTTGCTAGATAATGCTCTATATGGCGGCCTTGGCAATGACGTCATTTCAGGTAATGATGGTAGTGACTATTTGTTGGGTGAAGCAGGTAATGATGTATTGTCTGGCGGCAATGATGATGATTTACTGCATGGTAACGATGGTGCCGATACTCTATATGGTGATGCAGGCCGTGATACCTTGTATGGTGGCAATGATGCTGATGTACTATATGGCGGTAATGATAATGATGTACTGTATGGTAATACTGGTGCTGATACTCTGTATGGTGATGCAGGCCGTGATACCTTGTATGGTGGCAATGATGCTGACGTATTATATGGGGGTAATAATGCCGATGTACTGTATGGTAATGATGGTGCTGACACCCTATATGGTGGTGACGGAAGTGATATATTAAAAGGTAATGCTTGCAATGATATCTTGTATGGCGGCAATGATGATGACCGTCTGAGCGGTGGCGATGGTAATGATATATTAGCTGGTGGCACAGGTAATGACACCTATGGCTATTATATCGGCGATGGCACCTATGCAGCTGGTGGCAATGACACCATTTTAGCGGCAGCTGATAATAGTAATGATAGTATTATTATCTATACTGATGGCGGTATAACAGATGTAATCGCTGGTGCTGCTGTTAGTGGTAACAATACGGTGCTGAATTTCGTGAATGGCGGTTCCTTGACCATTGAAAATGGTGCACTAGGGGGCGGTAATACTGTCAATACCCTATATATCCGTGATGATGTTACTGGTACACCTTATGCGGCCTATCATTTAGCAATTGGTACTGACAGTAGTGATGTGATTAGCGGCAAAGATGTTGCTGAGATACCAATTAGTAGTGAGTCTCTTGTGGGTAATTTACTGTTTGGTCTTGGCGGTGATGACACCATTTATGGTGGAAACGGCACTGATAGCATTGACGGCGGTGCTGGTAATGATCTTATCTATGCTGATTATGGCAGAGACAGCATAGACGGCGGCAGTGGCGCAGATACCTTATATGCTGGTAAAGATAATGATATAGTTCTCGGTGGCACTGGTGATGATGTGCTGTACGGTGAGGAAGGGCAAGACGTATTGTTTGGTAATGAAGGCGCTGACCAATTGCATGGTGGCTATGGAACTGATTTCTTGATCGGTGATGACGGGCAAGATAGCTTATATGGCGAAGCCGACAACGATCTTATTGACGGCGGTAATGATAATGACCTCCTTGATGGTGGTCTAGGAAGTGACGTTTTGCTTGGTGGCGCTGGTAATGATACATTACTCGGCGACGATGGGGACGATTTGTTAATTGACACTGCTGGTGTCAATAGTTATGATGGTGGCAATGGTGACGACCAGATTATAGTAGGCAACGATGATATCTTTGATGATCGTATCAAAGGGGGCAGTGGTCAAGATGCCTTAATTGCTTCTGAGCGTCATGATAACCTAGTGATCAATCTAGGGGCGATGGCCAATGACATTGAGATCGCTATTGGCGGCTGGGGTTCTGACTCCATCCTGGGTAACGCTGCTGATAATATACTCTATGGCGGTACATCGGGTTTTGACACTCTAGTCGGCCTGGATGGTCGTGACACCTTGTATGGTGGGGATTATGATGATGTCTTAGAGGGTGGTAACGACGACGATGTGCTCAATGGCCAACAAGGTTTAGACACCTTGCTGGGTGGCGATGGCAACGATATCTTAGATGGTGGCGATTGCGCTGATCTTCTGGATGGCGGGGCTGGTAATGATACTTTGTATGACTCCTCTGGTATGGATACCCTTATTGGTGGCACAGGTAATGACTCCCTGCAAAGTACTGGTAGTTACAGCCTGTTGTACGGTGATGAAGGCGATGATACCTTACTCGGTCGACTTGACCATAGCACATTAGTGGGTGGTACAGGGAATGACTACCTGGAAAGCAATAATATGTTGAGTCTATTGTATGGTAATGAAGGCGATGATATCTTACTCAGTTACGGCTTCAATAGCACACTAGTGGGTGGTGCTGGTAATGACTCTCTGCAAAGCATTGGTAGTTACGGCCTGTTGTACGGTGATGAAGGCAATGATACCCTACTCGGTCGCTACGACAATAGCACATTAGTGGGTGGTACAGGGAATGACTACCTGGAAAGCAATAATAGTTGGAGTCAATTGTATGGTAATGAAGGCGATGATATCTTACATGGTTACGGCTCCAATAGCACACTAGTGGGTGGTGCTGGTAATGACTCTCTGGAAAGTAATAATAGTTGGAGTCAATTGTATGGTAATGAAGGCGATGATACCTTACTCGGTTACGGCTACCAGAGCACATTAGTGGGTGGTACAGGGAATGACTACCTGGAAAGCAATAATAGTTGGAGTGAATTGTATGGTAATGAAGGTGATGATACCTTACATGGTTACGGCTCCGATAGTACACTAGTGGGTGGTGCAGGTAATGACTCTCTGGAAAGCAATAGTAGTTCCAATCTGTTGTCTGGTGATGAGGGTAATGATACGTTAATCGGCTACTACGGCAGTACACTAGTCGGTGGTGCTGGTGATGACCAATTGCAAAGCACTTATGGTTATAACCAATTGTATGGTAATGATGGTGCTGATAACCTCATTGGAGGAAGTTTTGGCGATTCCTTGTATGGTGGTAGTGGCAATGACGCAATAAGTAGTGGCGGTGACCAGGTGCTGTTGTCTGGTGATGAGGGTAATGATACGTTAATCGGCTATAACGGCAGTACACTAGTTGGTGGTGCTGGTGATGATCAATTGCAAAGTACTTATGGTTATAACCAGTTGTATGGTAATGATGGTGCTGATACCCTTATAGGTGGTTATTACAGTGATAGCCTTTATGGCGGTAGTGGTAATGACTCCGTGACTAGTGGTCAATGGTCTCTCATGTATGGTGATGAGGGCAATGATACGTTAATGGGTGGCTCCAATAGCACACTAGTGGGTGGTGCTGATAATGATCAATTGCAAAGTAACAATGGCTATAGCCAGTTGTATGGTAATGATGGTGATGATACTCTCATAGGTGGTTATTATGATGATAGCCTCTACGGTGGCAGTGGTAATGACTCCATGATTGGTGGTCAAATGGTATACGGTGATGATGGCAACGATACCCTGCAGGCTAGCAATGACATCATGTATTCTCAGTTAAATGGTGGCAATGATAATGACGTACTAATTGGCGGTACCAATGCCGATTATCTATATGGTGGTGCTGGCAATGATATGCTGTATGGTAACGATGGTGCTGATACATTGACAGGTGGTAGTGGGGTCAATATCTATGATGGCGGCAACGGTAGTGATTGGGTTGTCATCAGCAATGATGAAGATCTGGCTAGTAGCAGTTATCATGACAGTGGTAATGATGGTGCCGTAGATACTATCGATGCACAACTCCGCACTGAAAATCTGATGATTGACCTGAGTGCCAGCGGACGTTTCAATGATTTCGAAAACGCTTATGGCGGTAGCGGTGCTGATACGATCATTGGTGGTATAAATAATAATACTTTGTCTGGCAGCAATGGTAATGACGTGATTTATGGCAATGATGGCTACAACTCCTTGTATGGTGGCAACGATAATGATGTACTGTACAATGGTAATGATGGTGGTTATCTAGATGGCGGAACTGGCAGTGACACCTTATATGGTGGCAGTGGCAGTGAAAACATAGATGGCGGTAATGATGACGATGTATTGTACGGCAACGGTGGTTACAATTACTTGTATGGTGGCAACGGTAATGATGTACTGTATAATGGCAATGATGGTGGTTATCTAGATGGCGGTAATGATGACGATGTATTGTACGGCGCGGGTGGCTACAATTACTTGTATGGTGGCGATGGTAACGATGTACTGTACAATGGCAACGATGGTGGTCAATTGTACGGAGATGGTGGTAACGATACATTGGTTGGTGGCACTGGCACCGACAACTTCCATTTCGATATCGTAAACGGTGGCAATGATGTTATCTCTGCTTCCAATGATAATCATAATGATTATTTATACTTGGATAATGTCAATTTACAACCGAATAATTATTCCAGCTTAGCTAGTGAGTTTATGACAGCCGATAAAACGGGCAATGATTTGGTACTAGGCTTTAATACAGGTACTAGCCTAACTATTCAAGGCTGGTTTAACGGTAATGAATATCAAATTAATAACGTATATGTCGGTGGTACTTTGTTCCAAGTGCAAACAGGAAATGATGGTGATGACACTGTCATCGGTAGTACTGGGGCTAATATCCTGGTGGGACTGGGCGGTAACGATGCGCTGGTCGGCAACGACAGTATGGATATCTTGCTAGGTGGCACTGGAAACGATACATTGCTAGGCGACAGTGGTGACGACATACTGTCTGGCGGTGATGGTGATGATGTCCTGTATGGTAATGATGGTTATGATCAGATATTTGGTGGCCGAGGCAATGATTACCTGCATGGTGGTAATGACAGTTATTGGGATGATCTATTGGGCGGTGATGGTAACGATACGTTAGTAGTAAATGGTTTTTGGACCTATGCCTTTGGTGGCAACGACAACGACCTGCTCTTAGGTGGTAGTTCTGCCGATGAATTAAACGGCGATGACGGTACTGACACCTTAATCGGTGGCGGTGGCGCAGACACCTTGTATGGCGGTAATGACGATGACGTGTTGTACGGTAATGATGGCTACAATTTCTTAGATGGTGGCCGTGGTAATGACCTGGTGTACAATGGCAACGATGGCGGTCAATTATACGGTCAAGAGGGCAATGATACACTGTATGGTGGAACTGGTGCTGATAATCTAGCTGGTGGTGACGGTGCTGACGCCTTAATCGGTGGTAGTGGCAGTGATAACTTGTATGGCGGTAATGACGATGACGTGCTGTACGGCAATGATGGCTACAACTACTTAGATGGTGGTAGTGGTAACGACATGGTGTACAATGGCAACGATGGCGGTGAATTATACGGTCAAGAGGGCAATGATACACTATATGGCGGAGCTGGTGCTGAGACTTTAGTTGGTGGCGCTGGTGTCAATAGCTATTACGGTGGTGCTGGGGATGATACCATTGTGATTGGTCAAAATGATGATTTGTTAGCTGGTATCTTCCATGGTAATGACGGTTATGATACCTTTGATGCATCTGTACGTACCGATGATATCGTCGTTGACTTAACCACCGCAATGTTCAATGATTTTGAAGTAGTCTACGGTGGCCATGGTAATGATGCTCTGACAGGCAATAGTGGCGATAACACATTGTATGGCGGTTATGGTGCTGATACCTTACACGGAGGCGAAGGCAACGATATTCTATATGGAGGTTTTGACGGCAGTGATGACGGCGGCACCAACTTCTATGATGGCGGTAATGGTGATGACTATGTGAAAGTCACTGTAGATGATGTCTTGACTGCTACCTATATCCAAGATACTGGTAGTATTGGCAACGATACGCTAGATGCTTCAGTACGCAGTGATAAACTCTATATCAATTTAGCCACTGAGTTTACTGGCTTTGAGGACGTTTATGGTGGTAGTGGTAATGACACTATTATCGGTAATGCAGCAGATAACTTTATTCAAGGAAATGCTGGCATCAATTGGCTAGAAGGCGGTACTGGTAATGATACCTTGTCTGGTAATACGTACGATACCTTATACGGCGGTGCAGGCAATGACTCTCTGAATGGTGGTATCTTGCTGGTAGGCGATGCTGGTAATGATTACTTGAGTAGTTACACTTATGGCGCAGTACTGTATGGTAATGATGGTGCTGACACGTTATATAGCGACTACGATTCCAGCACTTTATACGGTGGCGCAGATGATGATTCACTGAGTGGTTATGCTAACTTGATGGTAGGCGGAACTGGTAACGATTACCTGGAAAGTTATAGTTATGGAGCTGTACTGTATGGTAATGATGGTGCTGACGCGTTATATAGTAGCTCTGATTCCAGTACTTTATACGGTGGCTCAGATGATGATTCACTGACTGGTTATGGTAGGTTGCTTGTAGGTGATGCTGGTAATGATTACTTGAACAGTTCCGCTTCTAGTGCTGTACTGTATGGTAATGATGGTGCTGACAGGCTAGTTGGCTCCTCTTACAGCACCTTATACGGAGGCGCAGGTGATGACTCATTGACTGGCGGTTATCGTAGCGTGCTTGTAGGTGAGGATGGTAATGATTACTTCAACAGTTCCTATACTTATGTTGTAATGTATGGTAATGATGGTGCTGATATATTAGTTGGTTCCTCTTACAGCACTTTATTTGGCGGCACAGGCAATGACTCACTGACTGGTTCTGGTAGCTTGCTTGTAGGCGATGCTGGTAATGATTACTTGAGTAGTTCTGCTTACAATGCAGTACTGTATGGTAATGATGGTGCTGATACGTTAGTTGGTGCCAATTACAGCACCTTATACGGCGGCGCAGGTGATGACTCATTGACTGGTTCTGCTAGCATGCTGGTAGGCGAGGCTGGTAATGATTACTTGAGTAGTTCCGCTTCTAGTGCAGTACTGTATGGTAATGATGGTGCTGACATGTTAGTTGGTTCCTCTTACAGCACTTTATTTGGCGGCACAGGCAATGACTCACTGACTGGTTCTGGTAGCTTGCTTGTAGGCGAGGCTGGTAATGATTACTTGAGTAGTTCTGCTTCCTATGCAGTACTGTATGGTAATGATGGTGCTGATATATTAGTTGGTTCCTCTTACAGCACTTTATTTGGCGGCGCAGACGATGACTCACTAGTAGGTTCCTCTTCCAGCGCCCTATACGGCGGAACAGGCAATGATTCACTGACTGGTTCTGGTAGCTTGCTTGTAGGCGATGCTGGTAATGATTATCTGAGCAGTTCCTATAATAATGCTGTACTGTATGGTAATGATGGGGCTGATACGTTAGTTGGTGCCAATAACAGCGCATTATACGGCGGCACAGGCAATGACTCTCTGACTGGCGGAAGCGGCAGTGACACGCTGATTGGCGGTACTGGCAATGACATTATGAATGGCTTAGGCGGTACAGATACCTTTATTTTTAATGAAAATGATATGGGATCAGACCTAATTACTGACTTTACTAGTGGTACTGACCAAGCCTTGTTCACTTGGGGTAATTCGGAAACTGTCCAACCTATAGTTACCGTGGGTGATTTTGACGGTGGCATTGCAGGTAGCGATATCAAGCTTGACTTTGGCGCAGGCAATGAAGTAGTCTTCAGTGGATTGGCTGGAACAGGGACGCTGGCAACAGATATTTATGGTTTTTATTTCAACAATACGGGAACAAACGGATCTGGATTGACAACTTCTGAGTATGCGCTTCTCATTAATGCAGATAGCACAGGTTATGATTGGGTGAAACTATCTTAGGTTATAAACAAATACAAAAAGAGCGGGCTTGCCCGCTCTTTTTGTATCTACGCCATCAGAAAGTATAATACTTTCCATTCTCAGTAAGGGCAACGAAGACTTGGCGCAAACCAAGTTTACTTTACAAGAAAATTACCATATTTTTATTGATTTATAAAAAATAAAAGTTCATAAATTTGCATAGAAATTGTACAATAGTGGTAATTATATGTTGTTTTGGATAAATATGTTGATAAACAATAATAGCAACAAGCTGAAATATATGGGGAGATTTTCATGCTTCAAATTGACGATTAGGAGGCAAATATATGGCTGATTCATGGGATATTCGCTTGGATAACACCGCAGATAGTGTGCTTGGAGGCAATGGTAATGATGTAATTTATACTGGTGATGGTCAGGATACGGTAGTGTATGACGCCAGTAGCTACAAAGTTTATGCTGGCGATGGTGTAGATGTGTTAATGGCCGGTAATGAATTTGTTGGTATGAATGTGGATTTGTCAGGTCCCCATTTTGCGGAGTTTGAGAATGTGGTGGGCAGCAGCGTTGCTGATACTTTGCTAGGTACTCAGTATGCAGATGAGAAACTAGTCGGCGGTGCTGGCGACGACTTTATTGACGGCAGAGGTGGCAATGATGTATTAGATGGTGGTGCAGGCAATGACACGATCGTTTATAACGATAAGCCTAAGGCGGTTATGACTGCTGGTATTGGTATCGATAGCCTGGATGTTACGGCTTATGATAGTGCGTTTACTGTTGATTTGAGCAAAAAATTCAAGGATTTTGAAAATGTTTTTGGCAGTCTGACCCACAGCAATAACATGACTGGCAGTGCTAATGATAATGTGTTAGTGGGCGGTGCTGATCGTGATATCATAAGGGGTGGTCTGGGAAACGACTCCCTTGTTGGTTTGGACGATAACGATCTGTTGGATGGCGGAGTTGGTAATGATACCATTTATGGTGGCTATGGTGATGACACCATTGTTTATGATAGCGCTGATTTAGTCAGTCATATTCATGGCGAGCAAGGAAATGACTGGTATGATGCTTCCAAGGCTAGCACTGCTAAAACGCCAGTTACGATTATTCTTCAGGATGATATGGAAAACATTGTGTCTGGTGCAGGCAATGATACACTTATCGGCAATGTTTGGGACAACTATATTGACGGTGGCGCAGGGTTTGATTCCATTGATGGTGGTCAAGGTAATGATACCATTATTTATGATGGGTTAGATTTGGGTACACAGGTAATGGACTCTGGTACTACTGATGGCGACGTTTTGGATGCCAGCAAGAATCTTAAAGGCGTACAAATTGTATCAAATGATACCTCCTTTGCGGGGTTTGAAACCATCTTAGGCGGTATTGGTGATGATACTCTCACAGGTTATCGTATGGCTAACTATATTTTCGGTGGCAAAGGCAAAGATGTCATCGATGGTGGGCTAGGTAGTGATACTTTGATTGGTGGTGATGGTGCCGATACCATTGTGTATGATGCCAATGATGCTTTGGTGCTGGGGGGCAATCTCCCAGAGCTGCGCACAACTCCCGCTGGCTGGAATGATAATTCTGTGTATCATGGTGATTATCAATATGGTTCTGCAGTGGCGGTATATAATGATACTGAAGTCGACGTATTGGATGCACGGCAATGGAAAAATGATATTGGAATCGATCTGGGAGCGGCTCCTGAGGAGAGTAATTTTCTTGGTTTTGAGTATTTTCGCAGTGGCAGCGGCAATGATTCTATTATCGGCTCCAATGTTGCCAATTATATTACCGGTGGTGCTGGTAATGATTGGCTAGTGGGCCTGCGTGGCAAAGATACCCTTACCGGTGAGGCTGGTAATGACAATATCTATGGTGGTAATGATGATGATTTCTTGAGTGGCGATGACGGCAATGACTTTCTGAGTGGCGGACTTGGGCAAGATACCCTGCTTGGTGGTGCAGGCAATGATATCCTAGATGGCGATGGCGAAGGAGCAGAGTACGGAAATTCACGGAGCCAGTATTTTTCAGGTTATACAACCTTACAGGCAGGGAAAACCGTTACAACTACTTTTAATGTCACTGACAGTCGTGCCATTCGTGATTTAAATGTAAGTTTAAGTGGGCTTGATGCACTTGGCGCTGGTGATAAAGTCCAAATTTATTTGGTAGGTCCAGATGGTACAAGGGTTAAACTTATTGCTAGCAATAGTAATACCCAGAGTAGTTCATATATGGTATTTGATGATCAAAGCAGTACTGTTTCTGAACACGCAATGGGAAGCTTGGCGGCATATAATCGCAAAATTTCCAAAGGTACTTGGAAACTGGAAGTTACTCTTGCAGGTGTTAGTGTGGGCGTGGACTATTCCGCTACATTGGATTTCCAATATGCAGGGGCAGGCGATGTGATTCAGGGCGGCGATGGTAATGATCTGTATTATTATGATGTTGCTGATAATATAGGTAAAGTAACTGGTGGTACAGGTGATGACACCATTGATGCATCAAGTGAATATGAGGATGTTAAAATTAATCTAGCCAGTCAGTTTATGGGCTTTGAAGACATCATCAGCGGCAGTGGCAATGATATTCTCGTTGGTAATAAGGATGCCAACTATTTGTATGGAAATAGCGGACAAGATAAACTAGACGGTGCTGCTGGCAATGACACCCTAGATGGTGCATGCGGCAATGATACCTTGCTTGGCGGCGATGGCAATGACTTGTTAGTTGGCAGCTATGGTAATGATGCCTTGAACGGTGACAAGGGTAATGACATTCTGCAAGGCGGCGATGGCAATGATGTGCTTGATGGCGGCCTAGGCAATGACACCATGTATGGTGGTGCAGGCAACGATTGGGTTATCTATGATGAAGCTGACGGTCTGGTCATAGGAGGTGTAGGTTATCCAACCTTTGCCGTATTCGGCGATGTGCTTAATGATACTCTTTTTGGTTCTAATGATGATGGCACTGATATGTTAGATGCGAGTCGTTGGAAAAATGGCATCAACATAAACCTTGGTACCAGCAGACAATTTATTGGTTTTGATAATATGATTGGTACAGGGAAAAACGATAGTATTGTTGGCAGTGAGACTGACAACTGGATTCAAGGTGGTGCAGGTCTTGATACCATCGATGTGAGGGGTAGTGGTAATGATACTATCGACGGCGGGGCTGGCATTGATATCATCACCCTTGGCGACGGTAATGATTGGATTATTTATGATGCTATTGATCAGATTACCTTTGGCAATGGGGTCTATACTGCCGATGCTTCAGCCTGGGCGAAAGAATTGGCTGTTGACTTAGCCAATGATAGCAAGTGGTGGAATTACCGTAATGTGTTAGGCGGTAAAGCCAATGATAAAATTGTTGGCAATGCTTTAGATAATTTTCTAAGCGGCGGCGGCGGTAGTGATACCATAGATGGTGGTGCTGGCAATGACACTGTGATTTTTGATAAAGCTGATAATGCCTTATTTGTCCAAGGTGGTGCTGGCAATGATTGGCTAGATGCTAGCTCTAATGGTAAAGCCGCCATTATTGTGATGAATGATATCCATTATGCTGGTTTTGAGAACCTTGCTGGCAGTGCGTATAATGACTTCTTAGTGGGTAATACTCAGGGCAATGTGATCAGTGCTGGTAATGGTGATGATTATGTTGCTGGCGGACAAGGAAATGATACGATTGATGGTGGTGCTGGACGAGATCTGATTGACGGTGATGCTGGCAATGATCTTATTTTTGCTGGTGATGGTAATGACACCATTCGCGGTGGCGAGGGCAATGATATTCTGTATGGCGAGGCTGGGAATGATGTTTTTGTGTATAATGCCAGCAGTAAGGATCTGTTTATTGGTGATAATGGTTACGACGTATTGGATGCAAGTACCGAGACTGTTGGGCGCCTAATCGATATGACGGGACTGAGTCTGTATCGTGACGTGGAAGAAGTGCGCGGCGGCCGAGGTGATGATACATTGATCGCCAATTCCACTGAGATAGGAAAACTCGTCGGTAATGCAGGTAATGATATATTACTGGGCGGAGACGCCAATGAAATATTGATTGGCGGTACTGGTATTGATAGCTTATATGGCGGGGCAGGTAATGATACGCTAATTTATGATACCAGAGATCAGCTAGATGGCGGCTCAGGCAGCGACTTTATTGATGCGAGTAGTTATGAACGTTCTGTTACGATAAATCTTGAAAATCAGTATCGGGATATTGAAAATATCCTGGGTAGTGCTGGTAATGATAACTTAACAGGTAGCAGTGGGAGTAATATTCTGCTGGGTGGTGCTGGTAATGATATCTTGAGTGGGCATGCTGGTGCTGATACTCTTGATGGCGGCGAGGGGTGTGATACCATTGTTGGCGATGAAGGCGCTGACTGGCTATTTGGTGGTAATGGCGATGACTGGCTGGATGGTAGTTCTGGTTCTGATGCCATTAGTGGTGGTGCAGGTAATGACACTTATAGCTATGATTCATATGATTCAGCTGCTGTTATTAAAGGTGATGATGGCATCGATGTCATAGACGAG
>Ga0316604_10001364_pt1 | contig 21841 bp, 19 predicted proteins | sample OWC_soil_day20_C_FD_207650 | JGI IMG/M metagenome (GOLD analysis project Ga0316604, IMG submission 207650) | Wetland soil microbial communities from Old Woman Creek delta, Ohio, United States - OWC_soil_day20_CT | ecosystem: Environmental > Terrestrial > Soil > Wetlands | place: USA: Ohio...
AACGAAACAATGAAAAGACTGCTATGGTGGGCGATGCCAGCAACCCGTGCGTAGCTAATATTTGATCACAAGGTTATCTACTGTCATTTTAAATCACAATTATGAGAATCAAGGGTTTTCTATGCCTAATGGTACTGATGTGCCATGTCTATACGTTTTCATTATTTGCACAATCAACCAAGGTCACCGGTATTATTAAAGATGAATCGGGGCAAGCTATTCCTGGTGCCACTATCAAAATTAAAGGGGGTGGAGGTACAGTAGCCGACATTAGTGGCGCTTTCACCATTATGGCTTCCAAAGGTCAGAAGCTTATCATCACAGCAGTTGGATATGAAACAAAAGAAGTCACTGTAGATGGTTTACCCATCAGTGTACAATTGGGGAATGACAAAAAGATTTTGACTGAATTTGTTGTCACCGGGACAGGAACGCCTACCAGCAAGAGAAGGCTGGGTATATCCGTAGAATCTGTTTCGGGTGATAAGCTGATGGGTGCTTCCACCAGTGTGGACCAGGCACTGGTTGGTAAAATACCCGGTGCGCAGATTTCTACTGTAAGTGGTAACCCCAGTGACCCGGTGAACATCCTCCTCAGAGGTGTGAACACCATTCAGGGTGGTACTAAACCCCTCATCATGTTAGATGGTGTGCAGGTAGCTGCAACTGATTTTAATAGTCTCGATCTTGCCAACGTAGAAAGAGTCGAAGTGGTACAAGGTGCTGCTTCTGCTGCGCTGTATGGTGCACAGGGTGCGAATGGTGCTATTCAGCTCTTTACTAAAAAGGGTAAATCCGGTCGTCTGGAAGTGAACTATAGCACCAGTTACTCCATTAATAATTACATCAACAGTGGTGGTGTAACCAAAGCCAGCAAACATCCCTATCTCACTGATGGTAATAATAATGTGGTAGATGCCAGTGGCAATATTCTGGCCCTTGATCAGTATGGCGACTATTCTGGTATCAGTTATACTTATGGAGGTGCTACCCGTTATGGAATATTGAATCCCAACAACATTGCAGACAAGCCGTACAACATGAACCTGAAATATTATGATCACTTCAAAGAGATGTTCTTAACAGGTAGTACCTGGAACAATGCGATCAACCTTTCAGGGGGTACAGATAAGACAGATTTCAATATGGCATTCGCCAATAATCATACTTTGAGTCCTGTTATGCACAATGGTTATGTAGACCGCACGAACCTCACGGCCAACATAGGCACTGAGGTATTCAAAGGTTTTCATCTCCGCTCTACCACCCAGGTTATCTACACCAAAAATACACTGACACCGGGCCTCGGGGCCCCAGGTGGTTATCTCTACGGTAGAGGTAACATGGCAGGGAATGTCGGTAACATCTACAGCTTCCTGAATACTTCTCCTTTCTTCAGTTTAAAATGGAAGATGGCAGATGGACATTCTCCTGCCTATCAGACTGCCGATTTCTTAAGTATCAATGCCTTTAATCCATACTATGTACAGGAGTATGCAGATGGGCTGGATAATAAAATTGATATCGTACAAAGCCTGAATGCCAACTACCGGATCAATCACTTCCTGGAGGTAGATGCGAAGTATGGTATCAACTACAGAACAGAACGCGCAACATGGACCTACTTTAACCAGACGGGTAATGCAAATGCAGAGTATTGGGATACAAAAGCCTCTTACTTTGCTACAGACCGTACTGGTGAAATTGATCAGTGGAACTATACGACTACGTTCCAGAACTTCATCGGAAGTGCTTACTTCAGGACTGATTTCAAAAAAGACTTTGGCTGGAACCTTCCCATTCAAACAACTACGCTCGCATCGTATGATTACCGCCAGAGAAAGTACAGGGAATATGATATATATGGTTTAGGCTTGCCTACCACTTCTCCTATTAATCTCGCCTCTGCGTCCGCCGTTTATATAGCACCTACTTCTTCTTCTACCACCGAGCCTACCAACGGAGATTACCAGGAAACTTTCGTGACCTTTGGTTATCTCATTGATCAGAAATTTGATATTGGCGATTGGGGTGGTATATCCGGTGGATTTAGAAGTGACTGGTCTTCCGCATTTGGTAGCGGGTCTAAACCATTTACTTTCCCGCATACAAATGGTTATGTATTGCCTTCTTCCTTTAACTTCTGGAAAGGACTGGAACATGTGGTACCTTACTTCAAGATCCGCGCTGCGTATGGCGAAGCGGGTACACAACCGGGTGTTTTTGACAGGTATCCTACATTGAACCAGGGTACATTGGGATCTTCTTTGTATTATTCCAATCCTGCCACCTCACAGAATCCTGACCTGAAAGTAGAGGTCTCTAAAGAGCTTGAAATTGGTACCGATTTCTCTGTGACGTTATTGAATGGTGACTGGTTAGGCTCTTTGAATGGATCATTTTCTTACTGGACGCGGAAAGCAGAAAATGTGATCTACAAAGTAAGCTCTGCGCTATCTACTGGTAGTACTTCTGTGTTGACAAATGCCATCGATATGTCTTCAAAAGGGATACAGTTCCAGGTGAATATTCCTGTGTATAAATCAAGGAATTTCGGATGGGATTTCACTACCAACTTTGGTAAGCAAACATCCAGGATTGACAAGATACGTGGTGGGGCAGATATCATCTTAACATCTGCTGCAGGTAGTACGGCACTGACACTGACAGCTGGTCAGAAGATCGGACAGATCTATGGTTACAAGGCTTTGAGGAGTAAGGATGCTGTGAAGGGAGATGGTTCCAAGTATTTTGCAGATGCTGATAAAGGCAAGTATGAAATTGTAGAAGGTCGTGTGGTAGATACTGCTACCAGATCCATACAGTTCGAAGAAAGTGCCACGGCATTTGGTGACCCGAATCCTAAATTCAATGCATCATTTATCAACCAGTTCACCTATAAGAATTTCATCACTCTCTCCTTCCAGTTTGACTGGGTTTATGGTAGTCATCTGTACAACCAGACCAAAGAGTGGATGTATCGTGATGGTATAGATGGCGACTTCGCAAAACCGGTTACTATCAATGGCAGAAAAGCTGCTTACACTGCTTACTATGGTAGTGCGTATTCCAGTTCATGGGGTAGTCTGTATGGACCGGGTAACAATGCGACCAAGGATTATTTTTATGAAGATGCTTCTTTCCTGCGTCTGAGAAATGTCTCCTTAGGATTTGATCTGGCAAGAATCCTTCATACACAAAAGTTCAACAAACTGCAGGTGGTATTCACAGGCAGGAACCTGCTGACGGTGACGAAATATACCGGCTTTGATCCTGAAATCAGTTCAGGCGCGGCTAACTCATCGTTCGACAGAGGGATTGACCACAGTACCATTCCTAACATGAGATCATATCAGGTAGGTTTAAATGTAGGATTCTAAATTTTTATTTTAAAAGGGAACATCATCATGAGTAATAATAAATATATCTTATCTCTTGTTTGCAGTTTGCTATTATTAGGAACACTGTCCTGCAAGAAAGAACTGAATGTAGGAAATCCGAACCTGCCTACCGTGGATGGGAATGTGAATACTGAATCCGGCCTGATCTCACTGGCTACAGGTGGTGTGTACGTCAACGGTTTTAAGACGGGTGACGACTGGTTGGGCGATAGTTATTTTTCATTGCCTTTTGGTTATGCGGAGTTGTTAGGTGATGTGGTGGGTGCACAGGCATCGAACCAGTTGATAAGTACCATAAGCATTCCTGAATACTTTATACTCGACGACGGTACCAAGACAGAAACAGGTATTGCGAATGTAAGTCTGATGCGTGCGAATAATACCCGTGCACAAACAGGGTCGGGTTATAACCCTACTTACTATCAGTGGTTGAATATGTATGCGATGAACAATACACTGAACCAGGTATTGAGTCTGGTAGATGGAATTACATTCAGTGGCGATGCTACTACGCGTTCCAATACGATCAAGGCATGGTGTTACTGGTGGAAAGGATTTGCGTATTCACAGATCGGTTCTTTGTATTATTCAGGATTAAGGATCGATACATTTGGTGGTACGTCTAACAAATACCTGATTAAGGATAGTATCATTGCATTGTCCAATGATTACCTTAACGAAGCAGCGAGTCTGTTGCAGACAGGCATCACGAGTACTACAGATTATAGTACGGTGTTGGGACAGCTGATTCCTTCTTTTTGCCAGGTAGGTAATGGTGGGGTGTTGACAACTGATATGTGGGTGAGGAACATCAATACCTTGCTGGCGAGAAACCTGCTGGTGAATAAACTGGCGCCTTTTGTGAATAAGGACCTGAGTGCATCGATCACTACGACTTCAACGACACCGATGACGACGGCAGACTGGAATGAAGTATTGACCCTGGCGACAAGTGGTATCAAGAACGGAGACTATGTATTCACGGGCAGAAGTGCTGCAGCGAATGGTTTCTTCTCCGCATCCGGTGGTACAGTGTCTGTGTTAACCACGGGTGTGAATACATCGACTACATTCAGATTGGGAGAGCGCTTTATGCAGAACTTCCATACTGGTGATAAGCGCGTGGCAAACAATTTTGATACGGCAACCAAATACCTGGATGATTTATCATTTGGTACGAGGTGGAGTATTTTAGATGGTGGTAATGGCACATCAGGTGTGTATGTGTATGGGAGTACTGAGATAGGTGGTTATGAACAATTTATAGCAGGTAGTTACGAAGAAAATGCGTTGATGCTGGCAGAGGCGAATATCCGTTTGGGAAATACGGATGCCGGATTAGCATATGTAGATGCAGTGAGAAGTTACCAGGGTGCGGGTGTGACAGCTGTGACCGGCACGGGATTGACAGCAGTAAATGCGATGCAGGAGCTGGTGATGGAAAGGAGAGTGTCATTGGTATTCAGAGGGTTGTCATTCTATGATATGCGTCGTTGGGGATGGTCTTATGATATTGGATCAGGCGGGGGTAGTTATGGGAATAACTTCCTGACGGCAGCCGGGAAACTGAATAGTAATGTGACAATCAATTTCAACTTCATGGATTACTGGGATGTGCCGGCGGATGAGGCGGATCTGAATCCGGGAGGAGAGGGGAGTGCGGAGACGAAAAATCCTAACTATTGATAATATTGAAAAGAGGGTGGATCATGAAAAAATGAACCTCCTGAGAATGGCATAAAATGGAATCTGGCTCCATCAGGTATCCGAATTAAAGGAGGGTGTATCAAACTTTTGATACACCCTTTTTTTTGAGGAAATGGGGTTTATTCAGGTTGGTAAATTTTGTCTGTTTATGAATGTTTTTTGAGGAAATGGGGTTTATTCAGGTTGGCGAATTTTGTCTGTTTATGATATTTTTTTCAGAAAATGGATTTTATTCAGGTTGTTAAATTCCCTCTTCCATGAATTTTTTATTTAAAAATGTGTGTTTTGTCTGCACATCCTGCCAGTACATCGATATTAACAAAATGGCAATCGTGCTTCGATGTTATTTCGCGCCCATGAAACGATTTTTAATCCTCGGTTATTTGATCACACTGACGGAGGTCATTTTTGCACAGGTCAAAATTACAGGTACAGTGGTGTCAGCTACGGATGGCAAGCCACTGGGTTTTGCAACGGTATTTATCAATAATACGAGCAAGGGTGGTACGACGACGGAGAAGGGTAGTTTTAGTATTGGAGGGATTGTAGCGGGTCGGTATGAGTTGATTGCTTCTTATGTGGGGTATGAGACGGCATCGAATTACCTGGATATTAATACAGAGGATGTGAATATAAAGATCACCCTGCAACCAAAGGCGACGGTGCTGAAGGCATTTGAGGTGAAGCGTGATCCTAAGCGGGAGGCGTATATTAAAACGTTCAAAGAAACATTTATTGGGAAGACGGATTTTGCAAAGAATTGTGTGATCACCAATGATGAAATTCTGGATATTGGGTATAATAATGCGGAGCAGGCATTGAAGGCGAGTACGGAAGATTACCTGGTTATTAATAATGCGGCATTGGGGTATAAGATCCGTTTTATGCTGAAGCAATATGTGAATTCAGACAGGGATCATACGATCTCTTATTATGGATATGCTTTTTATGAGAGTATGACGACGAAGAAGAAGGCGCAGATGCGGCAGTGGCTGGCGAATAGGGAGATGGTGTTTCATGGATCTTCATTACATTTCTTCAGGTCATTGATTGAAGGAAATACGGAGGAAGAAGGTTTTGTGGTGAATGAGATTGTAAGGCGGCCACGGCAGCGGGGGTATGTGCATGATACGATTGTGAAGAATGGGAAGATCATGTTGAACAGGGATGCGTATTCTGATGATAGCAATTATGTGAATTACAGGATACCGATAGCGTTAAAGCCAGTTGATTTAATGAAGCCTTCGGATTCCCTGGAGGATAAGTATGTATTGCATTGTGAGAATATGCTGATGGTAAGTTATATGAAGGAGCTGGAGGCGAATAAATATGCAAGAATGATGGGGAGATTGCCACGGCAGCAGGAGTCGATGATACGGTTTTTTCAACCGGATTGTACGTTTAGTAAGGAGGGGGTTTGTGTAGATCCGTTGGCGATGTTGTTTAGTGGGTATTGGGGATTTGAGAAGCTGGCGGATCAGGTGCCGTATGATTATGTATCGACGGGAAAGAAATAATAAAAGCACAGTTCAGGGTGGCCGCAAGCCATTACCTTACAGAGGGCTGTATGTTTTGTAACATTATCTTAATGTATAATTTTTATCAAATTATTATACCTTACGGCTGATATGTCAATTCCCTCAATTTAAATTTGTTTTAGCCCATGAGGTTCTCACTCATTTGCAGTCTTCTGTCAATTTTATTTTTTGCGAACACTTTTGCTGCAACACCAAAGCCAGCGGTAGCTACTACTTACAATGTACGTATTGAACTGGTAGACATTTACGGTAATCCATACACAGGTAGTACTGGTCTGTATGGTTTTTGGGCCATCAATCAGTCCACCGGCGTTACTTACAATGCTGCGCGTGAAGGTTACGAGATTTATGACCTGCCAGCAGGTACTTATCAGTTCGGCGCTAATCCGGGTAACTGGGATGGTGTAGTATCGCAGACTGTTACGCTGAGTGATAGTCAGGTAGGTAGTGATGGGTATATTGTGGTGACTTTAACTTACTGGGTAGAATAGTTTTTTCTGCTAACAAAAAGGGGGTGTATCTAATTTCAGATACACCCTCTTTTTTCTGAAAATGGTTTTCATTCCCCGTTGGTGAATTCCCTCTTTCATGAAGGTTTTAATTCGGATACCTGATGGAGCCATATTAGTTTCATTTATTAATGATACTGCCCCCTTTTATTTGGGTGCTTAATGGAGATAGGTAGTCCCTTAAGCACTTGTCTTTGTTTTCTGCACGACTATCATTCCGGCAAAAGCCGCAGCGGTATCACCAGCTAATTGTTGTAAGGAAGAGTTGATGCTCATAAAAGCACCGGCCCTTTTCAGGCTTTTGCTTTGGGGCGGAGGTTTGAAAAGGGCCGGTATAGAATTTATTATTTTATTGTTTTTATTGTTGGAGTGTCCATTGGCTACTTTCAAAGTAGTCCGGCACTGTTGTGCACTGGGCCAATCCGCTTTGATTTTCAAGATTTACATAAGTGCTCTGCCATTCATTTTTCAACCTGGTATATCCATTATAACTTTCCAGCACCCAGTAGCTGCTATAATATGTATTGGGTACATCAGCACTTTCCACATAAGAATAGAGGTGTTCAATATTCAGGTAGTGGCCAGTAGAAAGGTTTTTGAAACGGATGTGTCCATTCACCGTTTCCTGTACCCATTTATATTGGTTACCGGAATTGGAAGAGCTGTATTTCACCTGACCATTATCTTCATAGAGGTAGGTGCTCAGCCATTTGTTTTTGATATACACACCTGTGGAGTTATTGTTACCACCAAGGTTGTTGAGCAAAGTTTCGGCTTGTGCCACCTGTTGATTGGCGAGGTAGGTGAATACCTGGTCCAGTTGCGCCTGAATGGTAGTATTGCCAGCATAAGATTTGCGAGCCTGGTACAATTGATAAATGACTTCCAGTTCATGCTGTCCATATGGAACGCCCAGTTTTGTTTGCATGGTAGTGAGGAAAGAGTAGCCGAATTCTTCAGTAGGTTCGATCATGGTCCCTTCACCATAGTCATTCCAGGTAGCAAATTGAATAATGCTCACAGAAGAGGCAAGGGCCTTATCCAGCATGGTAGAGAAGGTGCTGGTACCGTTATAGGCGATCTGCCAGGTAGGGCCATCGGCACCACCGGCGGCATAGAACGTATTGAAGCCAGGATAAACTACCCCCACAGATAGTGCGAAGTTCGCAGCCTGGGCATAGTAGTTATTCACAACAGTGGGATGATCCTGGTAGATCCAGGGGAATTCACCACCGGCATTGTTGGATCCGACTTCGGACGTAAAGCCAAAGAGCGGAAGTACTTTGGGTTTCGGGCTGATACCATTTAAGATTGCATCCCATTGGGAGGATTGATGAAAGGTGATGGGACCGAAGTTGAGCACGACCGGGGTACCATTGGTAGTGAGGTAATTGGATTGATTGAAGTAGTTGTTTTGCATGTAGACAAAATCGCCATGGGCACCGGAGGTATTGCCGGCATCCCAGTTCCTGTCTTCTTCGACGATACCGAATTGCAGACCGACAGCATTCAGTTTATTGATGAGGGCATTGGAATTGGCGAGGTTGTCAGGGTAGTCGTAGAGCGCTCTGGTACCTGGCCAGTCGATGAAGACGCCATCGGCACCGGCGTATTTCATGAGGAGGAGTTGGTACTCGATAATGGCCGGATCGCTGGAATAATAAGGACCGGTTTTAGGGTAATAGTAAGTAGCGATTTGTCTTTTACCATTGGTGATGATGTCCGGGTTTTGGGTGTTCATTTTCCAGTGGTATCCCCAGGTGCCTTTGGAATCGGGTGTTTCGAACCAGGGCATGTAGTGGATAAAGATCTTTTTGCTAGTGGTTTTGCTGACGGGGGTGGCAGCTATAGTTTCAGTGTTTAAAGACAATTTGGCTTCCTTTTGTTTATTACATGCGAATAGCAATAGGGCACAGCAACAGAGCCAGGTAAGTGGTTTCATGGAGATTTTTTAAATGGTTATTGATTGAGTATTCTTAAAACGTAAAAGTAGGGAGGAAGGTATTGCGGGGGGGAAGAGTATGGGGGGAATATAGAAGAAATATAATTAGTGGGATTGAGAATCAATTATTTATTGGTTTTGGGATATAGATGTAAAAAGGGGAATGCCTCCTTGATTCAGGAGGCATTTCCCTTTTTTGTAATTTTTCGATGCGGTTTTTTGTGATCTTTTGATAATGATTTGTGATCTTTTGAGATTGATTTTTATAAGTTTTTTATAATCTTTCGATGACACCGGCTATTCCCTGACCACCACCTACGCAGGCGGTGACGATGCCATATTTTTGATTGAGTCGTTTCAGGTCACTGAGGATTTGAACAGTGAGTTTGGCACCGGTACAGCCAAGGGGATGGCCCAGGGCGATGGCGCCGCCATTGATATTAACGATATCGGGGTCGATGCCCAGTTCGCGGATCACGGCTACAGATTGAGAGGCAAAGGCTTCATTCAGTTCAACGAGGTTGATATCGTTCAGGGTCTTTCCAGTTTGTTGCAAAACTTTCGGAATGGCAGCAACGGGGCCGATGCCCATAATGCGTGGGTGTACACCTGCGGAAGCGCAACCAACGAGGCGACCGATGGGAGTCAATCCCAGTTCTTTGACCATGGTTTCGCTCATGACGATTACGAAGGCGGCGCCGTCGGAGGTCTGAGAGGAGTTGCCGGCGGTGACGCTGCCACCAGCGGCAAAAACGGGTTTTAGTTTGGCGAGGGCTTCGGCAGATGTATCGGCACGGGGACCTTCGTCGGTATCGACGGTGTAGGAGCGTTGTTGTTTGCGACCTTTCTCATCAACATATACTTCATCTATGTTGATGGGGAGGATCCCTTCTTTAAAGTAGCCGTTCTGGATAGCCTTGATGGCTTTTTGATGAGAGTTGAGGGCGAAGAGGTCCTGGTCTTCGCGGGAGATGTTGTATTCTTTGGCCACGGCTTCGGCGGTGAGGCCCATGCCGAGGTAGTATTCTGGCGTGGTGCTGGCGACTTTAAAATTCGGCACTGTTTTCCAGCCGGCTACGGGTACCAGGCTCATACTTTCGGTGCCACCGGCGATGATGCAGTGGGCCATACCGGATTGAATTTTGGCGGTAGCGATGGCGATGGTTTCAAGGCCGGAGGCGCAGTATCTGTTTACGGTTACGCCGGGTACTTCGATGCCGAGGGCTCTGACGGAGATCATTCTGCCTATCTGGAGACCTTGTTCAGCTTCGGGGACGGCGTTCCCTACGATAAGGTCATCGACGCGCTTTGGGTCAAGCTGGGGGACGCTTTTTAACAAACCTGTTATGACATCTACGGCGAGATCGTCGGGGCGATAGAAGCGGAATCCGCCACGTTTAGCCTTTCCCACAGCGGTTCTGTATCCGGCTACAATGTATGCTGTTTCCATAACTGAGTATATTTTAACCGGGGGTATATCCGGAGGTTTTTAAAAATTAAAGAAATTTAAGTTAAATTATTTTTGTGAAATATTAATAAAGGTTGTAGTTTTGCAACCCCAACCACACGATATGTGGTGATAAGAGATGACTCCGTAGCTCAGTTGGTAGAGCAAAAGACTCTTAATCTTTGGGTCCTCGGTTCGAGCCCGAGCGGGGTCACAACAAAAGCATCAAGCAGTATCAAAGCCGCATAAATCACATGATTTACGCGGCTTTTCTGTTTTCTGGCTGTCTTCAATCAACACTATATCATATCTTTAAAATCTTAAAACGCTCTTTTTTTTGGGGCTCTTCTTAGTGGGCATACCATCACCCGGTACGAGGGGGGTATCATCACTGGAAATTACACCCAAAAAGTAAGTCCTTTAAGAAAGGAGGCATGTTTTTTAAAGAAGTTATCAGCAAAAAGACTGTCTGACAGCCAATGAAGAAAGATTGGTTTTTGCTTTGAATAGTTTGCTGAACTTTACTGTTCAAATGAAAATAATAGCATTGAAATATCTACTAAAATCAGTTCCAATGAGAAAAGTTTTATTGATTACTTTGGGAATGAGTGCGTTTTTATTTGCATCGTCTCAAGCGCAGAATATTTCTCTGGCTCCTAATAATGTCATTCCTTACCAGGTAACTGTTGCGCAGTCAGATTATAAAGGTAAAAACGCGCTGGCTTTACAAATGCCGAAGACCGCCATTAACGAAAAGACATTTGCATTGCTCAAAAATATCGATTTTCATAATGGTATCATTGAAGCAACAATTTCAGGACAACCACAGATGAATGCCGGAGAAGGCGCACGTGGGTTTGTTGGCATTGCCTTTCGGGTGAGTAAGGATACCTCCAAAATGGAGCTGTTTTACATTCGTCCAACCAACGGCCGGGCAAATGATCAGGTACGGAGGAATCATTCGACTCAGTATGTTTCGTTGCCGGGCTATCCCTGGGAGAGATCGCGAGCAGAAACACCTGAAAAATACGAGGCTTATGCTGATATGATGCCGGCTGAATGGATCAGGGTGAAAATTGAAGTAAAAGATGAAACGGCCAGGTTCTATATCAACGGTGCAGAACAGCCTACTTTGATTGTCAATGACCTGAAGCAGGGCAAAGATCTGCGTGGAAGCGTAGGCCTTTGGATTGGTCCGGAAACGCTTGGCTATTTTACAGATGTGAGCATAAAGAAACTGGATTAACAATTTCGAATCTGGCAGTGCGATGCAAGCTTTGTTATTTAGAACACATTGTTTTATTGCATTTTGAGTCAATTGGATTTAGCTTAAAATTCTTGTTCTTTTATAAAATTTCTGATTAGCGTTAATACCTCATCAAAATGAGTGATGGCGGGGAGGAGGTGGCAGTGAATGAGAAAGAGCGGGAGATGAGTTTATTCATTTGAGTTTGTTCATTTTTAAAATGAATGGAAAATAGTAGGGAGGTAATTGTTTATCTCTGTACATTTATGGTATAGCTGCGAGGGTCGGTAGATCCTTCGCGGCTATTGTGTTTTAGAGGGGATGGGTGTTTTTATTATCAATTGAAAAACCGGAAAATCAATTAGCCATTTAGGGTAGTATTATTCGCCACAGGTAGTACTATTCGATATTAGATAAGATATACTTTATGAGGAAGAAATTGAGCGCATGGAAGTGCGGGAGGGGAGCGTATTGTTAATCCATTTTAAAATAGCATTCAATGTTTGTTAAGCTTGATTTTGATAGGGTATATCAGGTTGATGTTGAGAAAGGGAATGAGGGATTTTTTTATACGGTTTTGAGGAGTGGAAGAAAAAAGAGGATCAAAATGCAAATAGACGATAAGCCGCAGGAACTATTTAATGATACGTATAATCTGGCATTTGGCCCGGTGGATAGAAAGGGGCGAATAAAAGATATGGAGAGTATAAATCATGCTGATTATTCCATGGCGTTTTCGACCATTTTGAATTTTGCAAAAGGGTATTTAGATAGAAATCCTTATCGCATGGTTGGTTTAGATGGATCAACCAATTCCAGGGCTTACTACTACTTCCGGATGATTAAGCAGAATTATGATTATTTGAGTGAGCGATTTGTGATGTATGGTATTAAATATTACGTGAGGGTAAAAAGGAAAGGAACAGGATTTTATGAAAACCCATTTGATTTCAGGGATATAGAAACTCTGTTCGAGAAGTTAGATAAAGAAGAATTAGAAAAAAATAGAGAGTTAGAAACGATGTTTAATTATTTCACTTTTGAAAAAATACATAAATGATTAGAATACGGGTAAAAAAGCCTAAGCGCCCAACTATCGAGAATAAAAGGTACTACGTACCTAATTCCCTGCATGAAATTATTAAGACGAAAGAGCAGGCAGAAGAAATGAGTGCGGAATTGAAATATTTGAGTGAAATGTCCAGAAAAGGCACGCCGGTTAGTGCTTCAACGGGATATAGGTTTGCATATGGAAATCGGATGAAAGAGGTGGGACCTGGTTATTGGTTGAGAAGGTCTTTTGATCCAAATAATCCGGCAGATGTGAAATTGCTGGAAGAATGGCCATTTGTACCCAGGTTTGGAGGTCGAACAAAACCTCTTCCAACCGAAGAAGAAATCAGGGAAAGAGAATTGAAAGAATGTGAAGAATACTGGAAAGAGTTAGGAGTAGAATTTGAATAATTGCTCATTGACTTCTCTAATTGCTCATTGACTTCAAATATGGTTTTTCCAGCACCCCATCCCTGAATCTTCAGGGGTGGCTTATCCCTTTTTCTCCCGCTCCCTGAGCGCCTCTTCCTTTTTTAACCCGCCCATAATTTTGTACATCATTAGAACAGCACTGGGTTTCAACCATTCCTTATCATACTCCTCATTATCAGGTGTGATAATAAAATGAGTCTCATCATGTGTTAAAACACCCGCTAATTCTCTCTTATCTTCCAGCACGAAATAATACTTATCACCAGCTACCAGTACCGCCTGGTCAACACTCTTCAATAAAATCAGGTCATGCTTATCCCATGCAGGAAGTAAACTATTATCTTTCATGTAGATATACAATTCCCCTCTTTTAAAAATATTCCCAGTCAATGTGTAAACAGGTAGCACTGCCTCGGGGTTGGATACCAGATCCGCTAACTGAACATGCTCATCATAAACCGGAATCTCCTTCTCATGCCGATCGAATAATGTTGCGATACTATTAATACCTAACCTGGCAGATTTAAAGTAATTAGAAACTGAATTATCATCATTGAGCTCAATCATCATCCTGAGATTAATGTCTTTTAATTGTTTTGGTCTAAATGAATATAGGCGGTTTTTCCTTTGTAAACAAGGGCTGACAAAAGTTCTGTCATTTTGAAATTAAATGAATTTCAAAATGATAAGCATAATATCATATTGAAATTGAAGGTTGAAATAATCCATAAACAAATCCACAAACAAATCCACAATTTTCCTCCCATTCATTAAAATTTTTACTAACTTGTACCCTTATTCAGGTACCGTGTAAAAGCCTATATTTTAAAACTCATCCCTAATACCATATAACCATATCAATTACCTTATGGATCGCAGACAATTCCTTTCGCTATCAGCAAAACGACAGCCAGCAGTGAAAGCGACTACCACCGGTTCGCGTACGGATTCAGGTATTTCCGCATACACCGGCACTTTCGATACCGCCCAGGCAGTGCACCTGCTCAAACGTACCATGTTTGGCGCCACTCCTGAAGATATTGCATGGGTGAAAAGTCTCGGCATGGACCAGGCCGTGGAAGCCCTGCTCACCACCGTCACCGCCGTTACTACTCAACCTGTCAACATCTATGGCGAGGATGAACATGGCATACTTCCCGGCGAAACCTGGGTGTACTCACCCCCACCTTCCTCCGATGATGAAGATGGCAAACGCTGGAACTCCTACAAAGCCTGGTGGCTTGGTGTCATGATCAATCAAGGCCGTAGCATACAGGAGAAAATGACGCTCTTCTGGCATAACCACTTCGTGACCGAAATGGACATGACCCACGACTCCCGCTACATCTACAAGTACAACACCACCCTGCGTGCAAACGCTGTGGGCAATTTCAAAACACTCACGAAAGCAATCACCCTCGACCCTGCCATGCTGAGATATCTGAACGGATACCTCAACTCCAAAGCGGGCGCGGATGAAAACTATGCACGTGAACTCCATGAATTGTTCACCGTTGGTAAAGGCCCCGATAGCCACTACACCGAAGAAGACGTGCGTGCTACCGCCCGCGTGCTCACTGGTTTCCGCATCAATGCCAATACCATCACTACGTACTTTGAGAGTACCGAGCACGATATCGAAAACAAAGAATTCTCCGACTTTTACAGCAATAAAAAGATCACCGGCAAAACCGGTCAGGATGGCGCGACTGAACTCGATGACCTGCTGACCATCATCTTTGCCCAGCCGGAATGCGCGAAATTTATCGTTCGCAAATTATACCGCTGGTTTGTATACTACCTCATCGACGATGCGGTAGAGACAAATGTGATCACCCCACTGGCAGACATTTTCAGAAATAATAACTACGATCTGCTGCCAGTACTCAGGGCCCTCTTCAAGAGTGAGCACTTCTTCGATCCGCTGAATATGTCAGCACTCATCAAAAGTCCGATCGATCACAACGTAGGTATGGTGCGCGAATTCGGCGTTACCTTCCCTACTGCCTATATGGATGCCTACGACTCCTGGGACAGGCTACGCTCTCACGCAGCCAGCATGCTGCAGGACATTGGCGAACCACCACAGGTAGCCGGCTGGCAGCCTTACTACCAGGAACCTCAATACCATGAGATGTGGATCAACACCGATACCCTGCCTAAGCGTAACCAGATCACCGATGCCATGATTAGCGAAGGTGGTTATGCAGGTGTGGCGATCGATGTGATGGCCTTTGCACAAAGACTCTCCAATCCTTCCGATCCAAAACAACTGATCTCTGACTCTCTGGATATTTTGTACCGTATAGGTGTATCTGACACCACCAAGGCATGGTTTAAAAACACCATCCTGCTCAGTGGCCAGAACCCTGACAGCGACTACTACTGGACAGATGCCTGGAATGCCTGGGTAGCCTATCCTACCGATACCGCATTGCGCACAGTCGTTGAAAGCCGCCTGCGTACGCTGTACAAATACCTGATGAACCTATCCGAATATCAACTATCCTGATCTTTAGAAAGACCTATACTCTATCAATATGAAACGTAGAGATTTTCTTAAATATACCGCGCCAGCCGCTATTCTGCCAACCTTCATCAACGGGTTTGCTATAAAGGCTTTTGGCTCTTCCTCATTATTGTCGGCACTTGAAAGTGCTTCGGCGGACAACGATCACGTTCTGGTTATGATCCAGCTGGTCGGTGGGAACGATGGCCTGAACATGGTCGTGCCTATCGATCTCTATGATAAATACCAGGCTATTCGTCCAAATATCGCCATCCCCCAGGGTAAGCTGTTACCACTGGTGAATAATGTAAAAACAGGGCTACATCCTGCTATGACCGGGGTGCAGCAGTTATATGAAGAAGGGAAGGTCTGCATCATCCAGAGCGTAGGCTATCCTTCACCAAACTACTCACACTTCCGCGCTACCGATATCTGGGTATCTGGTTCTGATGCGAATGAGATTGTCGAAACCGGATGGGGAGGTCGTTATCTTGATACACAATACCCGGGTTATCCTGATGGTTACCCGAATGATGATAATCCTGATCCGCTGGCGATCCAGATTGGTTCTATCGTATCTCCTGCTTTCCAGGGGGCGAATACCAATACGGGGATTGCGATTTCCAGTGCGACGGACTTTTATAACCTGTTAGATGACGTAACGGACCCGGTTCCGGATACGCATGCAGGGGTAGAACTGGCTTATATACGCCTGATCGCCAAGCAGACAAATAAGTTCTCTGATGCTATCAAGAAAGCGGCGCAGAATGTCACTTCTCAAAGTGCATATCCTGATACGCAACTGGGCAGACAGCTGAAGATCGTGGCCAGACTGGTGGCAGGTGGTCTGAAGACCAGAATGTACATGGTGAGCATGGGCTTTTTTGATACCCACGCCAGCCAGACACAGGGGGGAGATAACACCACCGGTTATCACGCAGAACTATTGCAGGAACTGTCAGAAGGGATCAAGGCATTTATGGATGACCTGACCAAACTGAAAGCGTCCCGCAGAGTGGTGGGTATGACCTTCTCTGAATTTGGCCGTCGTATCAAATCAAACAGCAGTATGGGTACGGATCACGGTGCTGCTGCGCCGATGATTGTATTTGGTGATTATGTACAGCAGGGGATCCTGGGGACTTCGCCGGATATTCCGGATAGCGGGTCGGTGGCGGATAATACCCCGATGCAGTATGATTTCCGGTCAGTATATGCGAGTCTGCTGGAACAATGGTTCTGTGTAGATAATACGACGTTGCAGTCTATTTTGTTCAAGGATTACCAGCGCTTGCCAATTGTAAGCGGTATAGCCTGTGGTACTATTACAGGTATCGACGATGTGAATAACGGTAGTAAGGGGTTGATAACCAACTATCCTAACCCGTTTGTAGATACAACAACCCTGAAGTACAAAACACGTGGCGGGCATACTATGATCCAGATCTTTGATACCATGGGTCGTTTGGTGGCGGTGCCAGTGAATAATGTGTTGGCAGGAGGGGAGTATACAACGGTGTTTGACAGCAAAAAGCTGGCAACTGGTATCTTCTATGCCCGTTTGCAGAATGGGGTGTACCAGGAAGTGAGATCTATGCTGAAAGTGAAGGTGTAGCCGATAATGGAGTAACAAGGAAGTGAGATCTATGCTGAAAGTGAAGGTATAGCCAATAATGGTGTAACCAGGAAGTGAGATCTATGCTGAAAGTGAAGGTATAGCCAATAATGGTGTACCAGGAAGTGAGATCTATACTGAAAGTGAAGGTATAGCCAATAATATTTAATATATAATAAGGGACGTATGGCGACATACGTCCCTTATCTTTTTCACCACTCATCATTATATTTAACAACATTGTTGCATTTATTAGGAATTCCACTACCTTTGTTTCACTTTGAAAAACAGGTTCCTACATAAGATACTGGCGATCCTGCTCCTGGGCGTATTTACTTTTAATACGACCCCCAGGGAATTTATACACCAGGTATTCATGGATCACCATGATACCAGGGACGCACCTATCCCGCACGATGGACTTGCTTTTTCTATCAAACACCAACACTGTAAGTTCCTGCAGATAGAGCCGGAACCCTATCAGCACACCACTACTTTCTTTGCTGTGCTGGAGCAATCTGTATTGTGGAGTTATGCTAACCCGGTTATGCCGGCTATTACGCAGGACGATTACCGCATGTTATCCCCCCGGGCCCCTCCTGCCGTTTCCTTTCTTTAATCATCTCTTTTATATCTGATTGAATTGACGCAATGTCAATCGCTATGCATGCATTCATGCATTTATTCTAAACTATTTTATTGTTATGCACTACCTGCGTGTTGTTATATTAAGTATACTGACAGGACTTTCTATTTATTCTCCTGCCTTTGCCGATGATGATGCCGGCAACTCACTGAGTGGATCGGTTACAGACAAATCGAATAATACCCCATTACCGGGAGTGACCGTTTATTTGCCAGACCTGCATGTTGGAGCTTCTACAGATGCGCAGGGTCATTACGAGATCAAAAATTTACCAAAAGGAAAATTCCTGGTAGAGGTACATTTCATTGGTTATGCGACCCTCACGCAAACCGTTCAGGTGAATGGCGCTACCAACATCAACTTTGGTCTGAGTACTAAAGTGATTGAAGAAAATGAAGTAGTGATTACGGGTGTGAGTCAGGCGACCTCGCTAAAGCAAAACCCGACTCCGGTGAACATTATCAGAAAAGATTATCTGGAATCAAATATATCTACCAATATCATTGATGCAGTGGCCAAGCTACCAGGGGTAAGTCAGCTGACGACGGGTCCGGCTATATCCAAGCCGTTCATCCGTGGTCTGGGTTACAACCGTGTAGTGGTAATAGGCGATGGTATCAGACAGGAAGGTCAGCAATGGGGTGATGAGCATGGTATAGAAATCGACGATTATAATGTAAGTAAAATAGAAGTGCTGAAAGGCCCTGCATCACTGGTATATGGTTCCGATGCGCTGGCAGGGGTGGTCAATATCGTACCACCAACTCCTGAGCCGGCAGGTCATGTGAAAGGCAACATAGCCGCCAATTATCTGTCTAACAATGGGATGATTGCCTATCACGCAGATCTGGCAGGCACAACTCAAAATGGTTTTAGCTGGAGTGTGTATGGTACGCAGAAGTTTGCACACGATTATAAGAATAAGTACGATGGATATGTGTATAACTCTAAGTTCCATAACACGAACTACGGTGGTAGCATTGGTTTCAATAAAAACTGGGGATCTTCTGTACTGCGCTTTACTTCCTTTAACCAGGAGTTAGGTTTGGTAGAAGGTGATCGTAATGAACTAGGTCAGTTCATCAAGCCTATCAATGATAATGGCGTGGCAGGAGAAGGAGTCGCTACCGATAAGGATTTCAAATCATATACAATCGGTTTGCCACGTCAGCAGATCAACCATCAGAAATTGGTATGGGATAACGATTTCTATATGCACAATGGTGGCAGATTGAATGTGATACTGGGTTATCAGTGGAACAGACGTCAGGAGTTTGGAGATGTATTAAATCCGAATGAACCTGAGTTGTACCTGAAGTTGAATACGTTCAACTATGGTGTGAAATATTCATTTGCTGATATGAATGGATGGCAGACTGCTATAGGTGTGAACGGTATGCAGCAGCATAATAATATTCTTTCAGGAAGTGAGTTCCTGGTGCCTGGTTACAACCTGTTTGACGCGGGTATCTATGCGGTGACAAGTAAGACGTGGGATAAGCTGACATTCAGCGGTGGTCTGCGTTTTGACAACAGACATATCAGTGTGCAGGGTTTGATGCTGGATGAAGATGGTAAACCGGTAAGCAGTGGTGGTGAAGAGAAGTTCAATGCACTGAGCAAGAATTTTTCCAACATTTCTGGTAGTGCGGGTCTGAGTTATGCAGCGAGTGATAAGGTGACGCTGAAAGCGAATGTAGCAAGAGGTTTCAGGGCGCCGAATATTTCAGAGATTGGCGCGAATGGTGTGCATGAAGGTACGATCAAGTACGAATATGGAAATGAGTCGCTGAAGCCAGAGGTGAGCACACAGGGGGATATTGGCGTGGAGTATAATTCAGAGCACGTGTCAATGACGGGTAGCTTGTTTTATAATCACATTACCAACTTTATTTATAGCCGTAAGCTGAGCAGTGTGAATGGTGGGGATTCAATTCCTACGACTGATAATGATGAGGGTTATGCGGCATTCAAGTATCAGCAGTCAACAGCTAATTTGTATGGAGGAGAGGTGATGATTGATATACATCCGCATCCGATAGACTGGTTGCACTTTGAGAATACTTTCTCCTATGTGAAGGCGGTAATAGCGAATGGTTCAGATTCTACAAAGTATCTGCCTAATATTCCGGCGGCAAGATGGTTGTCAGAGTTGAAAGGAAAGTTCAAACATGTAGGTGGTATATTCCAGAATGCGTATGCGGGTATACAGATGGATTGGACGTTTGACCAGAACAATGTGTACTATGCTTATCAGACGGAGACAGCAACACCGGGATATACATTGTGGAATGCGGGGATTGGCGCAGATGTGGTGAATAAGAATAAGAAGGTATTGTTCTCATTGCATTTGGCAGCAAATAATCTGACGGATGTAGCTTATCAGAATCATTTGAGCAGATTGAAATATGCGGCGGAGAATGAGGTGACAGGAAGAACAGGTGTGTTTAATATGGGGAGGAATTATAGTGTGAGAGTGGCGATACCGTTGAATTTTAAATAGTCGTTGCGTATACAGATAGAGAAAGAAGGGTCGTCCGGGCGTGGACGACCTTTCTGATTTTATAAAAGGGGAATGTGTATAATGAAATATGCTATTGCCATTGTAGCTTTGGCTTTGTAGACATTGTTTGTTTGATGCATTGTTTGTTTGAGGGGTATTGTATTGCTGGTATTTCCATTTTTTCAGATCATCTTTATGGACAGTTCTGTCTCAATGCACTGATTAATTTAGTGTCATATCTTAATTCATCCTATTGTTTATGGACAACTTTGTCTCAATGCACTAATTAATTTAGTGTCATATCTCAATACCACCGGGTTTGCCGGGTCTACAGTAATATCTTCCAGTTTTTCATTTGCCTTATCCAGTCTGAGCCATGCTAAAGTAGACTCGTGGTCTTTTTCGCTGGCGAAGAGTTGTAGAAAGAGTTTGCTGCCTTCTTCCCGGTCTATTCTCACTTTTATATTTTCTTTTTTTGCCGCTTCGGTTTTGAAGCTGGAGCTCATGACGATGTCGGTGATGGCTTTGTAGCATTCAGGAGAATAGGAGCCGGATTTTGGTTTGAGAGTAGTACTTGTCGAATCTTTGATGTCTGCATTAGTGGGGGTAGATTCGGCAACGACTTTGTTTACAGCGGTGGTATCGGCGCTTGCTTCCTGCGAGGCGGCGGCGCAGGCAGAGAGGAGGGCCATTGATAGGATGATGAGCAGATTTGATGGACGCATAATGGGTGATTTTGTTTTGAGGAAGGTAACACAAAATACAGGCCAGCAGGAAATTGTGTTTGTGGCTGGTTGACAAGGGGAAGGATATATAAATTATAATTGTAATTTTGGGGTATGAGCCATCAAAGACCAAACTACTTTCTGAGTATGTTATCCATGAAGTGCCCTCATTGCAGGAGAGGGGATATGTTTAAGGATAAGAATCCGTATCATTTGAGTTTTAAGAAGATCTTCAACATGAATGAACGTTGTCCGGTATGTGGGCAGGTGTATGAGTTGGAGACGGGGTTCTGGTTTGGGACCGGGTATGTGAGTTATGCGCTGGGGGTAGCGTTTTCGGTGTTTACGCTGATTTGTTACTGGGTGTTGATTGGGATTTCCTGGAAGGATGATAGTGTGTTTTGGTGGCTGGGGGTGAATGGGGTATTGCTGGTGTTGTTACAGCCGTGGATGATGCGGATAAGCAGGGTGATTTATTTGTATTTCTTTGTGTATTATGATGAGGATACGGCGGAGTTGTGATTTGTCATGATTGTCATGAAAGTGCGCAGTATGTACGGCGAAGCGG
>Ga0316604_10001365_pt1 | contig 21836 bp, 31 predicted proteins | sample OWC_soil_day20_C_FD_207650 | JGI IMG/M metagenome (GOLD analysis project Ga0316604, IMG submission 207650) | Wetland soil microbial communities from Old Woman Creek delta, Ohio, United States - OWC_soil_day20_CT | ecosystem: Environmental > Terrestrial > Soil > Wetlands | place: USA: Ohio...
CCAAACCATTACCCAGGAACACGCAGGCAACCATCTCTCCGACATTTGGCATTTCATATTCAAACCCCAACATTGGAATATCATCGGTTACAATATCGTCCTGGTCTTCAAAGCACACCCGAACACAACCTGTATCATAACTAACGGAGCTAACCGTCCCGACACGCAATAAATTTTTTAGGTTTGCCATTAGTACCCCTCCAACACCTTGTGCATTTCCAGACTGACTGTGAAGCCACTGCCAATTTTTCGGGTAACTTTATCTAGATAATATGTGCCGTCAAACATCCCAAAGCCGGAAGCTGTCACCGTGTGACTGGAAAACAGTTTCAGATTTCCCGGTAGTTCCATACTTATGGTATATTCCTTTTTGTTTAATTCCCTGAGCTTGGCTTTCGCTTTTCGCTCAGCTTCGGCCACACTGCTGGCTGTTTCGTTCATCTGATATACCTTGCTACCGGTTTTGTTGGGAGCAGTAAAGGTATAGGACACTGTTTCTCCTGATGTTGGATTGGTATATTTAATCAGACAACCATCATAACCCGTATCAGTAAAAGTGGTTTTTGCTTGCCAACTGATAACATTTTCCTCAGCAATGGTCATAACCGCGGCCTTGGCCTCATACTCGGTTTCATTGAAAATAACAATCTTTTGATTATATAACTTCATTGCCAAACTATTGTTTTTGCATAGGTCAAATAAAAACGAGACGTCTGGCGTCTCGCTCTGCTCAATATAATCCACAACGGGATTTGTTGAAGAATCAAAATAAAGCCCCACTCCGGCAGTATCGGCGATGTACTGAGCAATACTTTTTACGGTCGCTGATTGCCAGGTCTTGCTTTTGTTCGTGGTCATAAAATTAGTGTCACTTGGGGTAGATACTGCACCTAAAGTTAATTTGCGTGGTCGTCCCGAATAGCTTGGTTCATCAACAATAAATGCCCCACAGGATAAGGATTGACTATCTCCCTCCTTTTCCCAATTGGTTGTTAATATAGTCGGTTTTACAATATCGCCTTTCGTTGGTGCCCAGCCATCTATCCACTTTTTATTATTATCTTTTAGCTCAATGGAAACATCGTTAGCCTCTCCAGAAGCATTATCGGTATAACTGAAACTAAGCAAATCTGCTTCGATATATTTTGTGATATTTGTACCTTCATAAAGTAATTCAATACTGGCGCGTCTTGTTTCCATCGTTTACGCCCAGGGCGGCGTACTTGATGCCGTCGTGTCTTCTTCTTCAATATCCGGGATAGTTAGGGTTATACCGCTGGAGAAAATAACGGTTGAAATATAATCCGGATTGGCTTCCATCAAGTCTTCCGTATATTTCACTGCACCAAGTTCATTAAAGGCGATACTATCAAAAGTATCGCCCGATTTTGTTTTATACGTTGTAGACATTTATTCACCCTCTTAGGCAAAGCTTAGCCGCTGCCGTCTTTCTATAAGCGCATTAAAGCGGCTTTCGAAGTCTTGGTATGATTGATCGCTGGCAGCTTTCAGTGTGTTTTGATCAGCATTGCCCTGGATAATGTACTGCGGCGAATAGCTTACCGATATTCCACCGGTCGATCCACTGCCGGTCAAGCTGCTTAACAAACTCTGGGTCCGGCTGTTAGTTGTTACCTGACTACCACGCGGCAAATTTAACAGTTCCGGACCATTTTCTCCAACCAGCGCCATGCCGCCAGGATGAAAGTCGGTCCCGGATGCATAGGCGGGAAAGCTACCTGCTTGCTCCCCGGCTTGAAAACTACCACTAACGCTACCTATTAGGCTAGAAACAATACTCCCAGCACTGCTGATAGCATCAGAAATTGCATTTGGAATTTGCATAACCCAATTAACTACAGATTGATAAATACTAGATCCCCAAGCCTCAATGGTTACTAAAAAGCTATCCAATGCCCCTGCAGCGTTTGCTGGTAAATCAATAAAGAACTGAATTGTCGTATCGATGCCAGCACCTATGGTTGCAACCATGGCCGTAGCTGTTGCCGTAACAAAAGCAGTTACCCTCTCCGGCAAAGTCGAGATATAACTTATCATATACCCAACACCATAGGCAACACACTGCACCAAGCTGTTAATACCATTACTAATACTGCCCCATACTTCACTGGCCTTTTGTGAAATGGTATCCCAGTTCTTATATAAGAGATACCCCGCTACAACTACTGCAGTAATTCCGGCAACAATCCAAGTTAGTGGATTCAGCAACATAGCAGAATTAAGCGCCACTTGAGCCACCTCAGTCAATGTATAACCTTCACGCAGAAGCGCCAGGGCCGTTGTTGCTGTACCCCAGGCGTTCATTAATGATTGAATTATCATCCCGCCTTTTTGGGCTAACACCATACCTTCGGTAGCGACTTTATTCGCTACAATCGCAGTAGTTAATCCTACAACAATAGGCTCAATTAATGACCAATTATCAATAACCCAGCTGATTCCACCTGCCGCGATGCTCATAACACTGCCTAATCCTTGACTCAACGCCTCAATCATCCCGCCACTAGTTATACTGACCAACATATCAGACAGTTTAGATGCTCCTTGTGTCGCTACATCAAAAAAGCTGCCTTGTACTACAGAACCATCAATAGCAACCCCGGCCATTTGGGCCAGTGTCGTTTGCCACGTACCGGAAATGGTACTCATGACACCTTTCCATGTTTTGGCTTGCATTTCGGTACCACCAGCAAAACGTTCATTCATCAGTGAGAACATAGCCTTATTGAAATTTTCCTGGTCGGTGATCTGTCCCTTATTGTTTACCACCATACCCAGGCGAAGTTTATCGGCCTGGGCGATAATCATATCTTTAGTGATGCCAAATTCCTTCATTCTCTCAAGTTCACCTGTTTGGGCATCAGCAACCGCTTCCACTGCCTGCATTAAGTCTTTGCCCATTACGGACGCCATATCTCCTATTCCCGGAAGAACATCCTGCGCGGCAATTCCATAACTTTGCAACCGAACTGTCGCCTCTACTACTCCTTTAGTATCAAACGGAGTTTCATTGGCATAATTCGCGGCCCAAACCATAGTTTGTGCGGCCAACTCCTGGTCCTTCATAACTACGTTCAGTGTATTCCTATAACTTTGCATATCGGCGGCATTATCAATCATGCCTTTGCCCAAGGCGGCAATGCCAGCAGTCACACCAATACCCGCAATTGCGCCGGAAAAACCGCTAAACGCCCGCTCACCGATACTGGCCTGGGACTGGGTTTGAGCCATATATTGCTGCACTTCTCCAAAGCTTTTGCCCATGGACGCCTGGACTTGCGCCCCAAGCAAAAACATCGTTTCATAAGTTTTACTTGCCACGACTAGTCACCGCCTTTATTTCCTCGGCGATTTCAAACAAATCGGTTACGGAAAGACTGAGAAAAAAATCTATGCCGGTAAATGAGGCCAAAGCCAGACGGACGGCCAGCTTTTTCAGCTGCCGTCCGTCGCCAGGCTCTAATCCTGCCCAAACAAAAAACGTGTCACCACATTTTTCACTTTAATTGCTTCCTTGGCCGGTAGGGCTTGATAAAATTCCAGCGGTTTTGAACTTACTTTTGCCGCTAATATACAAGCGTAGCCGACGTTCATTTCTTTTACCGTCGCTACCTGACCACTGACAACAAAAACCTTGTCGGCTTCAATCAAATCCGTGGTTTTTAGATTCTCCAAACCAGATAAATCAACCTCGGTATATTCATTACCTTCAAATATATATGGTTTATTAAATTTCACTACGTCGTCCATTCGTCATCCTCCTAAATATTATCCTTAATATCGGCGAATACGTCTGTACCGTTAACAATGTAAATAAAGTTGAGCTTGTCCAACTCTAACAACGTATCACCGTTTTCAACAATTTTAATATAAATTACTTCCAAAGTATTCTTGGTATCGGTAGGCTTACTTACACCCAAGGTTCCCAGTTCCACCCCTTTAGGTATGACTTTAAGGGTAATTTTCAGCGCCCGTTGATTAAACGTACCACCAGAAATATCAAAGCTTTGCTGATTAGCACGCAAAATTAATGTTTTTGCTTCCGGTACCATTAAGCTAAAGGATTGATCAATCAACGTCCGAAACGGAATTTCTATGGTCATACTACCAAAATGGCCAGGAGTCGGACTTTCAAATTCACCAGCAATGCCTGCACCCGAAACCGTCTCTGTCATGGCATCCATTTTAGGAAGAGAAACTTCCCCTGATACGCCGACCAGCTGTTCTCCTTCATTGTAGACGTTATAGTTAACTACTTTATCAGGTACGGAATTAACCGACATTAGCTATCACTCTCCTCTAACGCAGTGGTCAGAGCATCGGCGTCATATTCCAACACGTTAATAATAGTTTCTGCTGGCGGGAACGGCGTCAGATACTGATGAAAAGTTATTTTTCCGTCAATTAAATCCGTTGTCGGATTATCATCAGAAACAAACTCAATCCGAGCATCGGCCAGCTGATATTTTGCTTTATAACCATTGGCCCGGATGTTTTCGGTATCAATAATGGTATCAATCAGGCGGCGATTCATCGCACTATCGACTTTCTGAAAATAGGTCAGAATAAAGGTATTGCCCCACCAGTCAAACATTCGCCGTACTGGTATCCAGCGGTCCTTTACATCGGTAGATGTCGGGTAAACCCCTGTGTTATTACCCCAGCATACCCAGCCATTAAGGTTAAGCGCAGTAATAATGCCCTTACCATTCAAGGTATTACCTTGGGCCTGGTCAAGGTAAATCTCAGTACCATCGGCCAAAACTGTGCCAGTGATATTAAAATCTTTATTCGACGGTGAGACATATGGAACACCATCGTTTTCATAATCGGTATAGGCCACTAACGCCGCCAACATTGCACTCATATAAAAGGTATAATCATCGACAACCACTTTCGGCCAGCAGACCAGGGCGTGCTTATCATTATATGAGTTGCTGTTTTTCCAAGCATACGCAGCAGAATACTCCACAACCTCCGAAGTATCAACATCCAGGATGCAATTGCAGTTATAAATCCCGTTAATGCTTTCGCAAGCAGCGGTCATGGCAATGCCGACCGACGGAATATGGCTCCAGCCTGGCGCCAAAATAAGACCAGGCAAAAGACCCAATTTCGGGTATACCTGGCTAATATTTTCTAGGCCGGTATATTTGCCTGTTGTGGAACTATAGCTGCCAATAATATCATTTTTATCAACCGCCGACGGATCAAGTTTACGGTAGCTTAAGAGCAGCGCCGTAGCTGAGCCAATACTTCCCGCACTCAAAACCGTTAACACCACATAGCCATCATCATCAAAGGCCAGGGTATAGTCGGTGTCCTCAGTATAAGTCGTAGCTCCATCTGAACTTTGAACAACAAAGTTGGCATTGATTAAAATACCTTCTTTTTCAATGGTGATTGCCCCGCTGGAAATGGTATTTGATTCACTCGCTACCGAAGTATAGTGTTTATCCGGATCAAGCACGTTTACAAAGATTAAAGGCGACACATTAAACACTTTGAATGAAGCATACATGGATTGACATAGGGTATAACTTTCCCAGTCAGTGGAATAACCCAGGTATTCCACTGCTTCTGAATATTTTTCTACTAAAATTGGAACATTGACCGCACTTGATGGATCATCTAATAGATTAATCGGCGCGGTACCGACAATAAATTGGTTGGCGCTGTCGGCTGTGACCGGTGTGGTAACTGAGGTATCATTTTCTTGGATATACACGCCATGAGTATAAGACAATTTAAATCACTCCTTTCTATGATAAGGGATCAACGATGGTCACTTTTGGTAAATTCCAAACCATTTCAACCATCGCATAAAACTTTGGAAAAGTATTTTCCGGATTAAGACTCCATTTAAACGGATACACGATTTCAAACGGCCCAACATATTTATGCCGCATAAAGTGGTTGTATATCATGCCTATAGCATTCATCAAATCACGGTGCCCCTGATACTTGGTATCTTCATCATTAACACCGATTTCCAGCCGGACATTACATGAATTAGGATCTTCCTCGTTTATGTCCTGACCATCGTCAATAATTACCCGGATATATGGAAAGTAAGTTATATCCGCCTGATCTGATACGTTAGGATCGATCGGCGGCAGCCACTGCGGACAAATTAAAAACGGCGACACTGCGCCGTCTTCATTTTTAAGGTATTTACCTTCAAATATTGTTTTAAGTTCAGTAACTAAAGCATCCTGCAGCCTTAATGGTGTCATTTACCGGCCTCCTGCACTCGCTTGATTTCATGTTCAAGCCGTTTTTCATAGGTTTCGGCTGATTTTCTTTCCACTGCCTCACGGGTTTTCGCGTTTCCCACCATAATTGGAATTGGTGGCCCCATTAAGCGCTTAATTTTCTCGCGCCGCTTGCCTTTGTAACGACCTTTTTTCGCTTTATCAAACTCGCCGGTCCTTTCAAATATCTTTATTCCACTGACATTCGCCACAAAAGCATGCCTAAGTTCTTTCATACCCGTTTTTTTCGCCGCAACTTTCAATGTTTGCGGATTTTGTGGTCGTGGCTGCTTAGGCGAGAACTTGAATTTATCCAGCGGCAAGGAACCAGCTTGCGAATATACTGAAGCGGTTAACCGGCCCTTTGATGCTTTGTTAATAGCAAAAGTTTCCCGTACCGCCGATGCTTTGACGTAATAATTAGTCCGGGCCTCTTTAACCGCCGCACTTCTGGTCGTTGTAGCCGCCCGGTTTAACGCCCTTGACACAATTGCCGGAGCTTGCTTGGCGTAAGCTCCTAGTCTTATCTGAAGCTTCATCATTTCTTTGGCGTCAACCGTTACCCGAAATATATTCGCCATCTACATCACTCCGATACCGACAAGGTAATATAATACGCACCTAAGTCTTCCTGCGCATCAAAAACAATGTACTTTTTGCCGTCATAATACTGAATATCGTTGACTTTGGGACGCTTTCCAAATGTGCTGGCGGCTACATGATAAGATATCGTCGCCGGGAAATACGACTCAGGATTAGTTAGTGATTGCTGACGTTCCTTATATAAGTCTTCGTCAACAACCACTTGCATTTCTTTGCCGTTGATGGTGTGAATTGTGGCAAACTCATCTGTGCTTATCATTACGGACAGATCCGCTGCAAAATAATCTTTCAAAGCCATTACTTCGCTCCAACGACAACGTCATCAACGTTCAGTTTTATTTCATCCGTTGCTGCTGTAGTAGCGGGGCTTGCCTTAGTAGCCTTCTGGGATTTTTCCGCCGTATTTTCTGTTTGAGACGACTCAGTCACAACTTTTTCACATACACCAAGCGAAATTAAACGAGCCGCTTCTGTATCCGAAAGGCCCGTAATCGTATCGTTGATCGAATGAAACACTCCGCCAGCTTTAACCATACCTTTTATTACTTTTATCATGCCATCACCTACAATACGGTGGCGACTAGCCAATCATCAACATCTTCCGGTACCGGAAGCGGCCTGGCGCTAAGTCGAACCATTTTTATATCATTGTTAACATCGACCCAATTCTTCGGTACCCGTGGCGCATCATAAGTAACAAATCCTTCGCCATCTATTTGGGTAATTGCCCCATAAAGACGTTTTCCCATACCCGGCGTTCCCATAATAACCGTTCCAGTAGGCATCATAGCCGTTTCAGTGTCATCATCGTCAAGAAACCATTCATCATAGGAATAAACTTGCAGGTCCAAATCCGCAATATATGTAACCAAGGTTACTGCGTCATCTTTAATTAGCGGCTGGATAGTGCCAAGGTTAAACCGCATAGTATCATAGATTTTTTGAATAGTTGAGTTGTTAATAAAAGTTTCAACTACGCCAGAAGCCATAACTACAACTTTAGGAGCTCGCCCAGTGGCCTTAATAATCTTGAGCCGCCATTCCCTTAGATCACCATGGATGTCCGCAGTATCAGCAGACCATAAATCAGTGTCGGTTAAGGTAACAGTATTAGTAAAGCTATAATCAACCACCTGCTCAGTGTAATTGTCGGTACTATCGATTAAGCCTTTCATGGTAATTTTCCCGTTGAGTAAAAGCTCACGGCACTGCCATTCTTCACGCCGGGTAATGACTTCATCAAGTTCAACTAAATCTTTGGCGAATATCTCTGCAGCCCGTTGCTCTGGTGTTTTGGCACTGTAAATAGTTTCGCCAATGCTACGAGCCTTAATGTCTTCGGCCGTCATAATTCGCTGTGGAGCGATTTTCGGCACTTTATAGTTTCTAGTCGAAAAGCCTTGACGGTCCATAGTAATACCGCCGACCATCGGCGCAACAAATGGAGCCATTTTTCGCTTGCCCTTTTTAAAGTCTACGTCAATGTTTTCAGTAACAAACGTTTCAACCCGATTAAAAAAAGTATCGCGAAGAAAGGTTCTAGCAGGCTTCATTCGTTCAATAGCCTGCATCATTGTCCTAGTGTCATATAATTCAATCCCCATTTATTGTAAGTCCTCCTTAAGATTCAATATTTTCTTTGAGATAAATTCCATATTGACGTAAGCTATCTGCGTGATCACTGACAGTATCAGTGCCACCAAACACCAACGCCGCACTATTAAACTCACCTGACGCATACACTTGGGCAATGACATCGGCACTAGTAGCATCAATGTCCTCCGACAAAATATATTTCGCTGTTTGCGATCCATCGGTGGCGGTACTTACAACTAAATTAGCTTTTCCACCATCAGTGATAATCCCCAAAACACTGCCCCTTGCCAATTCACCTTGTCCAGATGCAACCGTTACCCCATTGATAACAATAGGAACGGCTGGCCCAGCAATAAGATTATCCGGTGTATACGTGCCTAGTGAACTATATAATGCATCACTCATTTACCCTTACCCCCTCAATTTATTTACTGCATCAACAATGGAGTTGACGGTTTTTTCTTGTTTAACCTGTTTTTCGGCTTCTTCAGGGTTTTCGCCCTCCGCCGGCAAAGGTTTGACATTGCTTGCGCCCGATGCGGCCGAATCTTGCTGTGCGTTTTGCAAATACGCGGTCCCCTTCTGCGATTGCAGGACTGCATTTTGAAACGCCAATGCCGCCGCATCCATGGGTTCCTCGAACTTGGCCTTGTTTAAGAGTGCTGGATCGATGATATTGGCAATCTGATCAATATCCTGTAGCCGTTTTCGCTCTTGAGCCACCACGCCAGTTTTCGCGTCCTGCTCTATCTGATTTACGAAATCTGGATAAGCTTTTCGTAAATCATCTACGGTTTTAATCTCCACATTTAAGTCCTCCTTAGTTTTTTGTTTATTTGCAGCAGGCTGAGCCTGGACTACACTGTTCGTAATTGGGGGCCGGGTTTTAAACTTGGACAAATCGCAGGTAATGTTATTAACAACCAGCGAGCTTCCCTGCATGACCATGTTGACTGGATTATCCTCCGTAACAATATCGGCAAACCCCATATCAACCGCTTCTTGCCCTGTAAGCCAGGCTTCATTTTTCATGATTGCGATGAGTTCCTCATCGTTCTTCCCGGTCCTCCCCTTATATGCGGCAATAATACTGTTACGAATGGATTCAAGTTCCTGCATGGCTTTCTCCATGGCCGTCGTATTGTACGAGCCACACAAATTCATCATTACATCGTGAATAACCATCATGCCGTTAGCCGGAATTTGAATTTCATCCGCAGCCATAGCAACAATGGTAGCGGCGCTAGCTGCTATACCATCGATTTTAGCCGTAATGCGGGCCGGGTTACTTTTCAGCAAAGCGTGGATGGCATTCGCCGCCCAAACATCGCCACCTGAGGAATTAATCCTCACGGTAATATTACTTTTATTGCCGAGATTTCTTAGATCATCGGCAAATTGCTTTGGCGTGGCCGTATCCCCGCCTTCATCTTCCCACCAAGGTTTTTGCGATGCTATCGGCCCATACAGTAACAGTTCCGCTTCATTGGAACTGGGATCGTCCACGAAATTCCAAAACTTACTCACTTGCCCCATCTGTAAACCCTCCTTGTATACCGGGTATTGCTTCATTAATAAATCCAGCATCCTTAAATTTTTGATTTTCGATCTTGGCCTGCTCGATATTGTCGTCCCAGTTGCCGCCGGTCAGGCCGGTTGTTTCCTGTTCACAGGTACTAAAGCCGTTGTCCTTTCGGAGTATCGCCGCTTCGACCTCTTTAACTGGGTCAAGTTGTCCCTGGGTCGGTCCAATCCATTCCGATTTACACCAGGCTGCTTTAATTAACGGGTCAATAAAAAAACCGGGTGCTCTAATGCGCCCGATTGCAACGGCCTCAGATAGCCAAAGTTCATAAAGTGGCTGACAAAAATCATTGTCAAAAAAAGCACGGTCAACTTTAATTGTCTTCCATGCCTCCAAAAGTGCCGCACGGCTGGCCGAATAGGACGCCGTGAACGACTTCATTAAGAGTTCATAGGGAATTTCGAGCGCCGCGCCAATCGTTTTGGCCATGGTCGCGATAAATCCCTCGAACCCGCTGGCCGGTCGTTTAGGATCGGCCATAATTATATCTTCACCTGGCTGCAGAATGTTAAAGGTACCCGGCCCCAGTTCAAAATCACCAGAAGATGGCGGTGCATAGGGAGTGGGTTCGCCAGTAATCTCCCCTGTAAAGGGATCAACATTGGTCGGCAGTGTCGTTTTGATAAATGCGGTAAAAAACGACTGAACAACTGCGGCCATCAGTTCAGCCTCGGTATAGCGCGTGATTTGTTTCAGTTGCTCGATTACCGGCGCTAAAAAAGGAACGCCGCGATATTGTTCGCAGCGCTCAGCGTCAAATAAATGCAGTACATTGGGATTGCCGGTCTTAGCTCCATAGGCTTCGACCCGTTCCCACTTACGTTCGGTACCGTCCAAGGTGCTGTTTAAGTACTGGTTACATACCCAATAGGCAACCACACCGCCAGCGGCATTGACTTCGACGCCGCTATAGATATAATTGCCGTTCTTGGTGTTTTTACCGATGGTATAGTTTGACGTTCCATGTAATGACGCACCTTCAGTCGCCGACGTGTTCGGGGTTGTTACTCTGTCGCCTTCGATTAAATATATTCTTAGCCCATATGGCATCCAAGTGGTAGGTTTTTCGTACTTAATAAGTGAAAAACAGTCGCCGTTTAGCTTCCAAGAGCCGAACGCCAACGGCTGCAGTTCATAAAAGTTATTCAATTTCAGAGCATCAATGTGTTTTGACTTGGCAAACAATTCAAATTCGCGCTCGATATTCGCCTCCATTACGGCGGCCTGCTCCTGGGAAATGCCGAGAAACTTGTAATCAATACGGCTTTTTAGCCTTAAACCCGATCCGATTGTATTCGTTTTTTTTGTCTTCAGCGCAGAAACAGCCAACGGTGAGGACATATATAGATCCCTGGATCGTTGCCTCAACGTGTGCAGGTTAGGGTCAATGTCTTCGCGAGCAGTCCGGCTGTTCGCCCGCCAACCGCGCATGGATTTCTTAGTATGACTCGCTCCACTTTGGTCATAACCACTATTCGTAAACTTTTGCATGGTTTTTAGTTTGAATCGATCCATTTCACGAGCCAAAGCCTTACGCGGATTTACTGCTTTGTAGAAAGAGTCAATAATATTCACCAAATCACCACCTTAAAAGTCCACCGGAGTGTATTGGCCCCTGAGTCTTCGACCATGCCCAGCTGCTTGAGCAGTAAGTTCTTCAACTGCATTTTCCAAATTGGTAATTGCGGCCCGAATCTCCACCAAGTCGGCTCTGGTCATGCTCCGAGTACCTATTTTATATGATTGCCCACTCAATACCGCCATTTCTGCATCATAATAGGCAGCTAATCGCGTTTTTGCTCTGGTTAATCGCTCTGAAACTGACATTTCGCACCTCACTGGCTAATAATTAACACCGGATTTCAATACCCGGCTACTACTTTTTGCTGGTTTTTTCTTTGCAGCAACTTGTTCTGCCCCCTGTTTTCCGCTCTCAAAAAGACGTTTTTCAATGGCATCCCAGTTTACCGGCAGTAACTGAAAAGCCGCTTGAGCGTAGTTTCTTACGTCAAGCGGTTCATTTCTACGGTCTGATCCGATTTTTTCCCAGACAATTTTCAACTGACGACCAACTTTCTTTGTCGATTGCCGTTCCGAAAGTAGCCCTTTAAAATAAATCTGGTCATAACCTCTCCTTTCAGCGAGTGGGTAATGGCAATACCCATCCCCCTTCTGCTTAATCTGCAGTCTTGATAATACTCGGGCCTTACCACCATCAACTCCAAGGTTAAAGTACAAGGCATTTTCCTTTTTACTGCGGCCCTTGCTGTAAATCAGCGGAATACCAGAGCCACCCTTGCCACGAATAGCAAATATTTTGCGATGTTCATTAGCTTTGCAGAATCGATATACGTCACTGGTAAAATGGCCACCGGAATCAATGAAGGTACAGGCTATTTTAAGGCCCACGCCAGAGGAAAAGTAATAAATAGTGTCGAGTTTATCTCCTAGAGCCCGCCAAGTTGACACCTGATCCGGTTTTCCCATTACTAAACCATATTCTATCCCCCAGGACTGTTCACCTCGGCCCCAGCCAACCACCTCATATTCCAGGCGGTCATCCTGGGTATCCACTCCCGCAGTCAAAAGCAGCACACCTTCCGGCAAATCAGCCCCGTAGTCTTCGCGGCGGTCTAACAAGTAGGCATATTCATCGGCATTAATGTTTTCTTCCCATACCTCGCCAAGGACGGTGTTCTTGAACACCATATGCTGCTCAGGATCGCCTTTCACCTGCAGATATTTTAGAACGATATTTTCCCATAGCCAACCGGGTGAAACAAAAGCGTTCCAGTGAAAACTTCTAATTCTTTCCGCACTTGGATTATAGGCTATCCAATGGCCTTTTTGACTGGCCCATTCACTTTGGCCAAAACTTTTCAGGCATTCTGGGCATTGAAAAACCACGTTGGACACTGAGTAATTACCTCGGTTGTCTTTCACGTGGTCGAATTTAAGGCCATGCCAGTTTACATACTGGGGTTTCTTACAATGTGGGCATTCTTTTTCCCACTTTTCCTGTGTCCCCGCGTTGTATTCCACCTCAATGCGAGAGGTTTCTTTTTTCGTTGGCGTGGATACATAAATAGTTTTATTTCCCGGAAAGGTCGTGGTCCGCCGATCGGCAAGCTCTAACGCATCGCCTTCACTGGTTGGCATCATCCCGTCAATTTCATCGGCAATAACGATTTTGATTGGCTTGCTGGATATAACTCTTGGGCTGTTGGATCCCACTAAGTTCAAACTACCGCCAGGGAACATTTTGAGTTGAATAGTATTGTTTGAATCCCGGCTTTTTGATTCATGAATCTTCTGTTTTAACGCCGGGGTATCCCGAATCAAAGGCGCTAACCGGCGCTTTGAATAATCCTGCGCCAATTCTACCGTTGGTTCGATAAACAAGATCGGGCAAGGGTCAATATCTACGTAATAGCCAAAAATAATATTGACGATGACGTTTTTCCCGCCCTGGGATGAGCTTTTTATTACTATTTTATCAATGTTGGGATCAACAACAGCGTCAATAATCTCTTTTTGATATTGTACCGAATCACTGCGCCACTTGCCAGGAGAAAACCCAGATTCATTTAACACCAGGTTTTGTTCGGCCCATTCACTAGGTTTTATGTCTGGCGGTGGAGCAACGGCTTTAGCTATTTTCTGGAATATGGTTATTGTGGTTGGGTTCATGTTGATTTACCTCATGTTCACATCCTCCAAATCGCTCGGGATTATACCCAGATAGTTCGGTTAAAGCTATTTTTAATTCGCTTGTTAGTATTTGAATAATTTCGGGTATGTTTTTGTTCACTAGTTTTGCAGCGGCAGTAGCAGGCACACCTAACACCCTGTTTCTAAACGTAACCAGCATATCCGTCAGGATAAGTTCAACATCTTTTCCCCAGTGCAACTCGTTTTTCATTTGCTGAAGTAAGAGTTCCGACTTCTCTCGTTTAGCTTTTTCATGCAACGCTCGTTCGCGATCAAGATCGGCTTTATAGTCCACATCAAGAAGCATATCCCGATAATATGCCTCAACGCATTTTACCACATCAAACTTCCCATTTAGCTCTCGCTCAAAAGTCTGTTTTTCATTGACTATCTGATTGACTCTGCGTTCAGATATACCAAGGATTTCGCCTAGTTCTCTAGCGGTTATTAATTTGGACATTTTGCACCCCCTTCGGAAGGAAGTCGACTAATAATTTTTTGTACCTAGAAAGCTCTTGGGGGTCTCGCGCCTCCGCAACTGGTCTGAGTGCTGGGAGGACCCACTAATTTAGTGTACTGGTCATCGCTGACAACCTCACACAGTAGCACGGTAGTCAGCATATTATGTAATAACCGCCACTACTCAACAGTGAAAGGTGCTGGTCTCATGGCTACCAAATTGGATTACCCTGATATAGAAGACTACTACTATGGTAAGGATACTTACCCTCGTATATGTTTACCTCTTCAATGCGCACCAAGACAATGTTCCCCACAGCATTGTCAACCATTTGATTGCTATCCTAAGCATTGTTATCCAGGGCGATGTTACCCTACATGGCCATGCGCCCCACTAATATGTTATCCTCGTTAATATCAGCGCCCGCATTCCCATCAATCACAATAATAAAACGGTAAGAATATTATGTAATAGCCCCGACTAATGCTATATGAAAGGTGGTGCTCTAATGGCTACGTATCGTGATGAAGACTGGGATGCTCCTGACATAGAAGAAAATTATTATGATGACGATATAGATAGCGATGACCGCCAATGTTCTCCTATGCAGTGTTTTCCACAACAGCAACAATGCAGACCAAGACAATGTTATCCTCGCCAATGCTATCCAAGACAGTGCCAACCAAGACAATGTAGTCCGCAAATCTGTTTACCAAATCTTTGCGCTCCATTTAGCTGTTATCCCAGGCCATGCTATCCCAGACCGTGTTATCCTCGTCAGTGCTTTCCTCGACAATGTTATCCACGTCAATGCGCACCTCGTAGAGAAGAATAGCGTTAATAGGCCCACAATAAATTGTGAGCCTATTTTATTACATTCAGGCGATTAGATTTATACTTACCGCCTTGACTACAACATTATTTTTGTCGTTATTTGTCTATATCTTGTTGTTGTAAAATTCTAACAATATGCTATTATTGATGTAGACAGACAACCTATAGATGAGGTTTTCCCCTATTGTGTGGGCACCTTGCGCTCGGGTGTTTAGCGAACCTAAGCGGAAGAGGTGGTTTATATGATGTTACAGCATCTTGAGGTACAGGTTAAGTTTTGCGTGCCTTTTGTTGCCAGCATCAATTTAAACGCAATATGGGACAAAAAAGCGATTAATGCTAAGACCACTTAATAATTATAATAATTAAAGTGCAAGGACCACCAGGATAGGTATTTTATATCTATCCTTTTTTCATTTCAATATTTTCACCCTATTAGATTTATACTTACCGCCGGATTTAGAACATCGTGGATTAACCGGCTCATGCACAACAGCAGACATTACCACCGGTTCATAGCATTCCACTTGCCCCACGCCATCAACAGAAATACGTCTAGAGCTACATGTTTCAATACCACGATGTTTACAATCTGTTAGTTTGCATTTGACGGTTACCACGATGTTCACACCCTTACCAATTTATTTAAACAGTCACCCTGTTATATTCAAAGTTAGTAGCCAACCAACAAGAGAGCCGAATAATCCGGCTCCCATTGCTTTGGCTAGTTTATTAATCTTAGTATTTAATACAGTAGTTTAGCACGATATACGGAGGCATATTATTATGGGCGCTACTGCCGCCAACTGATGAGGTTATTCCCTGATACGTTCTTGAAGTGTCTTCAGTTGTTATAGAACTCGTCGCAGACCCTGGCACGCCCGTAGTCGTACCACCATATATAAAACCAACCACTTCATTATCAGCCAAACCATTATAATGCAAGTGTGTAGGCATCTCGCTTGTCGTCAACGTATGAGTAGCTGCTCCGCCAGTTGCTGCAAGAGTAGCATATGTTGAACCTTTTCCTAGTACAAACTTATCTTTGAGGTTAGGCAAATTGAACGTTGTACTGCCGTCACCAGTACCATAAGTAGTCCCTATAACTGTATAAAGGCTAGCATACGTAGTTCTTGAAACAGCAGCGCCGTTACAAAGTAAATATCCGGTTGGCGCAGAACTACCAGCGTATTGCACTATTGCTCCCGTAGGAAGACTATTTGTCCCATCACTAGTCGTAATAGACAAATCCCCGCTGCCATCGAAAGTCCCACTACCAGTCACGGCTCCGGTGAGAGCAATCGTTCTAGCAGTAGTTAACTTAGCAGCCTCTATTCCAGTAGTTGCTATTGCAAGGTCTCCAGAGCCGTCAAAACTACCACTACCCGTGACATCGCCGGTTAAACTAATTGTTCTCGCCGTAGCCAACTTCGTCGCTGTCGATGAATTCCCCGAGCAAGCGGCAGCCGTAGTAGAGGTCGTCGCCAAAGTAGCAGTCGCAGCATTCCCTGTACACTCTGCAGCGGTCCCCGCGCTAGTCGCGTACGTCGCCGTTGCTGCATTACCAGTACAAGCTGCGGCACTATCTGCATTGGTTACGTCTACCGAGATAGACACATCCGCAGAACCGTCAAAAGTTCCACTGCCGGTAGCATCACCAGTTATAGATATTGTTCTAGCAGTAGTTAATTTTGCCGCTTCTACCCCAGTTGTTGTTATCGAAAGATCAGCTGAGCCATCAAAAGTACCACTCCCTGTGACATCACCGATTAGCGAAATTGTCCTAACTGTTTCCAGCTTGGTAGCAGTCGCCGTGTTTCCAGACACCGACTGATACAACATTTCAGTCACAACTCCACTATTGATCTGATACACACCAACGTCACCAACAACAGTAGTCTTATCTGCCTGCCCGACCAAAACTAATGTCGAAGCGCTGTACGTAATCGTTCGAGCCGTGTTCCATGTAATAATATAAATTCCTTGGTCGACACCAGTAATACTGGTAATAGCCTCCGTTCCTTCCGCCACGAAGCTATTACTGTCAACAGACAATGTTAAAACTCCGGAGTCGCTTGTAATAGTTACCGGATTTGCCAATTCTAAAGCACCTAACATTTTTGAGGCATCAATTGTTTGATTTACACTCATTCTTTTCATTTCCCCTTTCAGTTTAGACAATATAAATGTGGCAAATCATTAGTCGATTTTGTTAACCACCCCCTTAAATTGATATAAGAAAAGCGCCCCAAAGGGCGCTTGCAAATTAATAATATTATTGGGCACTAGCTGCCATTTTTAATATGATTGGGCGCCAATATGAAGTATCGCTATCAGCGCACATAACACCTAGCATCTTTACACAATCGATCTTAAACGCATAGAATTCCAGATAGATTAAAACACCCGAGTAAATCCCCGTAGTACCTCCCCTTTTTGTATTTGTACGACAAGGGGATATAATTTCCCTGAAATAGAAATACCGCTCATATTCATGAGCGGTTCGCTTTTTCTTTAATAAGTTTTTGATACTCATTAAGAAGAGCATCAAACATCCGACTGGCAGCCACTATTTCTGGATCAGCTAAAGCTATCTCCTCAGACATTTTGTTCAACCTTTCCCTTAATGTTTCAATTATTTTCATTATTTCTTTTAGTTCTGACGAATGATCCATCTCAAGCTTTAAACCTCCATATATTTATGAGCGGTTTGCCTTATTTTTCATTAGTTTTTGATATTCATTAAGTGCAGCATCCAACATCTGACTAGCAGCTAATACCTCATGATCAGTCAATGTTTTTTCACGAGATATTTTACCTAGCTTTTCCCTTAACTCTTCAATGACATTTAGTATTTCCTTTAAATCTGCCATGCTAACCATCTCCCTTCCACAATAAGATTGGTTGCACTGAGATTCATTATTCATGGTACTTATTGGTATATTATTTCCCATTCTTTTGGATACCGGTTACGAAGATAATCATGGCACTCTTCTTTGACCACCGCCCCGTCCTTGCTCTCACGCAGTTGGTGATGCATATAGCAAAGGCAGCAACCTTTATGAATTATATCTTCTTTGTATGCCCCGCAAGGATCGTGATGGAATTTCTCTTCTAACGGAACATGACGGCCACACCCTTTTATTATGCAGGTATAACCGTCACGCTCATGAATTGCTTTATTCAGTTCTGCCAGTTTCTTGCCTTTTAGCCTAATAGGCTTTTTCTTTGTAAAATTCACAATCGCACCCTGCAAATAAAAATGCCCCCTGACAATTCAGGAGGCATTAACTATATTTTCATGCTACTACTATAACACGGAAAAACTGCGATTGAGTATGATACTCATTAAAAATTTTAAAAACAACCTCTTTTATACGCTAAAAGTCTCGTTAAGCCGACCATTTCTCTCCACCATGCGGTAATAGTTTGGTCAGTAATCCACCACTGGTCTATCATCGTGGTATTGTTTTTCCTTGCCATTTCTTCCGCATAACGTTGCTGTACGCATCCGCGCCATACTTCATGGCCATTTACCGTTCGATTCTTTTTCCTTGCTTCCCGACGAACTTCAAGGAATGTCGTCTTCTTAGGCCCCAGCATACTCTCTACCATTTCAATAGTAAGCAGCCATTTCTCAGTTTTATCGAGTTCAGCTTGACTTATAACCTTTTGTAAAACAACATTACCCGTAGTTCCTGTCCGCACAAATACCTCCGGCATGGAACTTTCATCGCGAATATAGTTTAGGTCAATAAAATATTGTTTTTTACGATCTTCATAAAACAATAACCATTCGGCAGCTGTTTCAAAGTCCTGGCTAATTTCCCGTAAAACATCATCCTTTTGTGCCACGATAACTCCCCCCCAAATCAAGCAACTTCTATAATCTTTTTCTCTAATTTATCTATGTCTACTTCACCAATCAGCACCGTCTTTATCACCCGGCACTTGGCATATGCTATCTCAGCTATACAGCCTTCAGATAACCAATACTTGCCGAATACCCACATCTCGTCGGCACACTCCAGCAGCGAAAAACATAATTGCATGGCCTGGAATTGGTCACCAGTCGGATCTAAATATCCAAACGTGTGCAGCGGAGACAATGGCAATATATCCCCCCGACTTGCTAGATACTCACATATTTCAGACGCTTCATTTATATTGCCCTTTACATCCCCCCGCAACGGATGCGCTATATATACTTTCTTTTTGTTAACACCTGCTGTTCTATACAAAAGGTTCTCCCCTTCCACCAGTACCCCTAAGCTGCCCCTTTTTTCTTTCTAACTGCTTTATCTATCTCCGGCCGCCTTTGCTCATATAAATCACATACCGGAGGACATACAAGCGTGTCGATTTTTCCTTTAGGTTTCCTGCAGCCTTTAACATTATGCTGACAATCGCACTTTTCCCCCATAATGCACTCTTTCATTTATCACACCGCCATTTCTACAATAATTTGGTTGCCGCAAGCACAACGAAATGTTTCCTTTCCTTCCCCCCGACCGATCTGCTCCATATCAGGATTTACTACTTTGCACCTGGCACAAGCAAATTCACCGTCTATACTGATTACCCCATAAAAGGTTTGATTGCTTATAACTAATGTTCCGGTTTGCTCATTGGGGTACTGTACATATCTTGGCTGTTGACTCTCAGGTTGTTGGTCTAGTTCCTCCCCCCACCAGGACCTTTTCCTCATTAAGCGCACTTCCGCTGCTGCCAAAGCCGCTCGACTACTTTCAAATAATCGTACTGCTTAACCTCATATTCTGGCGGTATATTCTTCATTGCTAAAGATGCTGGGCCACTTCCAGCTATCCACTCTTCCATGCCAGACTTCCAATACTCCCGAGGTATTACATATATATGATTTAGGTTAAACGATACCAGGATAAATGATATTCCCCCATTCAGATGGCAATCATCTAAAAATGTGCCTTGGTGTGCTTTTACCTCTGACCAGCTTATCCGTTCTTTATTCGTATGCTTTGCATCAAATACTATTGCTCTCCCTTTATATGATCCCATAAAGTCTACTGCTGCTTTACTCTCTACTTTAGCTGATACTATTTTGCCGGTACCGTTTCTTAGTGGAATCCATTCTGTTGGTACCTTATGTATTACTGCCTTATTTTGATTTCTATATTTGTGGTTTAACATTATTATTAATTCTTCAAATGGTTTTCCTCTATTGGCATATGTATTCATGGTTTATTCTCTCCCCTATATTTTTTAGCTACGATGTTCCCCCCAAGCAGCTTTTGTTCAGAATATTTCGTTTAAAGTGTTTTCCTAGTAAATACACCTATAGGGCAGCCTATTTAGCCGCCCCTGTTATCTCTCTAAGTTCACTTAACGCCAATGCTGTAGTGTGCGTAAATCCACTATCCAGTGCCTTTATGTATGAATCAATCTTTCCGATTATTCGATTCAATGTATTGGCTGCGATCACTGCAACGCCCGCAGCGCCGATTAGTAATCCGATTATAAAATATATCATCCATACGCCCCCTTAATTGCTACTGCCACCACTACACCCGCGCCGATCAGTACCAGCCAACCAGGCGGAGTACATAGCAGGTTGTATATTATGTTAGTCAATTTTTGTATTGCCGGTCGCCTCCTCTACGATTAATTTGAAATCAATTGTATATTCACAAAAATTTGTCATAGTTAGCCAATCGATGTTAAAATATTCTCAAACACTATAGGGATGTGACATATTGAAAACACCTCAACATAAAATTATGCATCTACTCTTTGATAATATTGACAATGCTATTGCAAGAACAGGGAAAAGTCCCCAACAGATCATTAACAATTTAACAACTCTGCATCCTGAGATAACTTTAAGCCAACAAGAATGGAATGAACTTCATCAAGAGACTAAAAACGATATTATCTCCAGAATAAGAAGAACTTTAGAGTCAATGTCTTAACCAATGAAATTACGTCTGCCCCTCCCCGTATAAACCCAACTAAGCCGGAAATATTATTATTGGTGCAGCCAATCAGCACCCATCCTACCTTTGAGCAAAATAACAAGGTCGTTCGCTGGCCTTGTTATTTTGTTTGTCAGTACCGCCCCCGCTATGCCGCTGGCTTTATCTCGCTAAACCTAAACTTAACCTTGTTTACTGCTCTTTTAAGACTGCTGTATGTAGTGCTCAAAGCTTTTATAATTTCATCTTGGTTAAGTCCCCCATCAACACATGCTTTTAGCCGGTCATATGTTATATCCCCCAGCTTGGCCGGATCACATTTTTCAAAAGCCTTACGTGCTGTCATTCCCACGTCTAGCCCCTCAGCAAAGTTCATTTTACGTATTGTCACCGGGCTACTAACCGGTTCTTCTTTGATTAATTTCGGTACCGGCGTACCAGCTTTTTTAATTTTCCCTGACATAACTCTCCCCCAACTATTACCCCGGCCAATTAGCCGAACGGAATTTCTTCTTCCGGAAAGACTTGTCCACCAAAACCATGATTATCTTCTTGCTGCTTTTTGCGTTCCAAAAATTCCATGTTCTGAGCAATTACCTCAGCCACCCGGCGCTTCTGACCATCATTAGCTTCATACGATCTGATCTGTAGCCGTCCCTCAATTAATACCCGCTGCCCCTTGATCAAGTTATTACCACAAATCTCAGCAAGCTTCTCCCAGGCCACTATTGGTATAAAGTCAGTTTCCTGGTGTTGCCCTTTCCTTACTATGCGATTAACCGCCAAATTAAACGATGCTACAGCCTTACCGTTTTGGGTAT
>Ga0316604_10001366_pt1 | contig 21822 bp, 29 predicted proteins | sample OWC_soil_day20_C_FD_207650 | JGI IMG/M metagenome (GOLD analysis project Ga0316604, IMG submission 207650) | Wetland soil microbial communities from Old Woman Creek delta, Ohio, United States - OWC_soil_day20_CT | ecosystem: Environmental > Terrestrial > Soil > Wetlands | place: USA: Ohio...
TTCTGAACGCACAATCTCCATCCTTCGGGGTGGAGATTTTTTTGTGATGACAAGAGGAGGATGCTGACGTGGCGACTGGAAAATTCATCGGCATAGGAGTGGGCCCCGGCGACCCGGAACTGTTGACTTTGAAAGCGGTGCGGGCTTTGTCCGAGGCGGATGTGGTCATCGCACCCCGGACGGAAAAAAGGGGTGACAGCATCGCGTTGTCGATTGCACGGCCTCATATGCGCAGCAATATTGAAGTGCTGGAACTGGTGTTCCCGATGGTTTATCACGTTGGGGAGCTGAGCGACGCCTGGATAGAAAATCGCAATATCATCCAAGGACGACTGGATGCTGGTGAAAACGTGGTGTTTCTGACGCTCGGCGATCCGATGTTTTACAGCACTTATATCTATGTGTTTGAGCTGTTGGCCAACTGCGGTCATCCAATCGAAACCATCCCCGGTGTGACGGCGTTCTGCGCCATTGCCAGCCACCACGGGACGCCGATCGTGGAAGGAGATGACGTTCTCAGCGTCGTACCAGCCACTATCAGCCCGGAGAAACTGGATCAAGTGCTGGCGGTATCAGACCGACTGGTACTGATGAAAGTGTCGCGAAACTTCAATGATCTGCGGGAGCGGCTTCATCACCACGGATTTGCGGAAGATGCATTGATGGTAACGAAATGCGGTCACCCGGATGAAGAAGTGCACGACGATCTCATGGCGCTACAACCGCAGGATGTGACGTATCTTTCGACGATTTTGACCCGCAAGCGCAAAAACAGCACTTCGGCTACCGCTTAAGGAGCCGTGAGTATGCAGCAGAAAAAAGCGATTTTGGTGGTCAGCTTTGGGACAACGGTTCCGGAAACGCGCAGAGCCAATATTGACGTTTTGGAACAGGAAATCCAGGCGGGATTTCCGGAACGGGAAGTTCGACGCGCTTTTACCTCGGGGATGGTGAGAGAAAAAATTGCGGCGGAAGAGGGTCTGCCTGTCGATCCGCCGGCGAAGGCGCTGAGAAGATTGCAGCACGACGGATTTGACGACGTGATCGTGCAACCGACGCACATTATTCCCGGCGAAGAGTATGACCGGCTGACTGCGGCGCTTGAGCCGTTTCGGCGGGACGGAGTCTTCGCTTCGCTTAAACTCGGTCGGCCATTGCTTTGTCACGGGGGAGCCGAGGCGAGGCAGCCGGATGATTATCTGATCGCCGTGGTAGCGCTACGGCGGCAGCTGCCGACTTTTGCACCGGCGGACAGGGGCCGGGTAGTGCTCATGGGACACGGCTCGGGGCATGTGTCCGACAGTTGCTACGATTTGCTGCAGGAACGTATCGAAGCTGCCGGATTGCCGGTTTTCACCGCCACGGTGGAAGGCAGTCGGACAGTTGAAGCTGCGCTGGAATGGCTGGAGCGCGAAAACGCGCGGCGAGTCGTGCTGATGCCGTTCATGTTGGTGGCGGGCGATCATGCGATGAATGATATGGCAGGCGAGGAAGCGGATTCCTGGCAGAGTCGGCTGAGTGCGGCGGGCTATCAAGTGGAGTCGCACCTGCGTGGATTGGGAGAGAACCCGGCTTTCCGCACGATTTACTTGCAACATGTGCAGGAAGCAACAGAATTTCTAGGACTTCGTGAGTGTATTTGACATAAATCGATAGATTTGTTACGATAACTATTAGTAACAATTCCTAATAGGAGGTTTGGCGTGAAAACTATCACTTGCTTGTCGATCGTGGCAGCTCTTTTGACGTTGCCGAATCTGGCGCAGGCCATGCACATCATGGAAGGCTTTTTGCCGCCGCAGCATGCGCTTTTCTGGCTGGTGGTCGTAGCTCCGTTTCTTCTTGTTGGAATCATCAAGATCAACAGACTGCTGAAAGATCATCCGGACCGCAAACTGCTGCTCGGATTGGTCACAGCATTTGTTTTCGTCCTATCGGCGTTGAAGATGCCTTCTGTCACAGGTTCCAGTTCTCATGCGACCGGTATCGGCCTGGCGGCGATTTTATTCGGGCCGTGGGTGGCCGGAATTGCGGCCGGCATTGTGTTGGCGTTTCAAGCATTGCTGTTGGCGCATGGCGGACTGACGACATGGGGGGCAAACACCTTTTCGATGGGAATCGCGGGCGGGATTACGGCTTATCTGGTTTTTCGCGGCGTTCGGGCAGCGGGGCTGCCGGATAAGGTGGCGGTCTTTGCCGCGGCGGCTCTGGGCGATCTGGCGACTTACATGGTAACTGCCGGGCAACTGAGCGTGGCGTTTCCCGATCCGGTCGGCGGGATTGCGGCTTCGTTCGTGAAGTTTGCCGGAGTTTTTGCGCTGACGCAGGTGCCGCTGGCGATTAGCGAAGGACTGCTCAGTGTGGTGGTGTACAATACCCTGCTGCGTTACAATGATCAGGGATTACTGCATCTCTGGTGGAAAGGGCGGGAGCATGAACATGAAAAAATATGAGAATGTGATTTTGATTTTGCTGGTTGTCGCCATTGTGGTGTTCCCTTTGATCTGGAAAGCCGGCGCTGAGTTCGGCGGGGCTGATGATCAGGTGAAGGATGTCGTGGGCGAGATCAATCCGGATTATAAGCCATGGTTCAATGCGCTCTGGACACCACCGTCCGCAGAAGTCGAGTCGTTCTTGTTTGCGGTGCAGGCCGCGCTTGGCGCCGGAGTGATCGGCTATTGGATTGGGTTTCAGCGGGGCCGCCGGTCCACCCGGTCTGCCTGAGTTTATATGTTATATCTTGATTATCTGTCCTATCACAACCGATTTTCACACCTCAGCATACTGGAGAAACTGGCCGTGGGGTTGGGCGCTTTGCTGCTGTCCGTCAGTTCCGGCTCTCCAGCGGTTAATCTGGCGGTGTTTCTTTTTATGTCGGCGATTCTTTGGCGAGCGGGAATGCCTTTTGCCTACTGGCTGCGACTGTGGGGAACCTTGCTGCCGTTTTTGCTGATAGCGGTTGCCACGATTATGTTTAGTTTTTCGTTAGAGCCATTTCCGGCGATTTGGCGAATAAGCATGGGGTCGGTGTATGTCGGTATTACGACGGCAGGATTGCAGGCGACGGAAGCGGCGCTGCTGCGATCAATCGCGGCTTCGGCGTGTCTATTGATGTTAGCGGGAACCACTCCGATCAGCTATCTGGTGGCGTGGGTTTCGCAGGTTGCTTTTCTGCGGCCGGTACTGGAAGTAGCGCTTCTCGCTTATCGCTTTATCTTTGTGATTCTGCATACGGCAGGCCAGATCTATACCGCACAGCAGTCGCGGCTGGGGTATTCGAACCTGTCGCGATCGCTACGTTCTATCGGCATCTTGGCTGCTAACTTGGGCCGCAAGTCTTTTATCACGGCTCGCGATCTCTTCATCGGACTCTCTTCACGTAATTACACGGAGAGATTGGTGTTTCGTTATCCGCCCCAGCGGGTGCCGCCGATCCGGTTCACGCTCATTGTGGCTTTTTTCGGACTGTCCATCTGGTGTTTTCACTGAACGGAGGAATTGAGTTCATGTCAGTAGTCCCCATTTTGGAAGCGAAGAATGTTTGCTTCAATTACCAGACCGGCAAACCGGTACTAAAAGAACTGAATATCTCCATACCGGCTGGCGCCCGCGTGGCGATCGTCGGACCGAATGGCGCCGGAAAATCGACGCTGTTCTTGCATTTCAATGCGATTTTGCAGCCGACGTCTGGGGCGCTGTTTTATCAAGGCGTGGCTTATGATTATTCGCGAAAATCTGTGAGCCGGTTGAGGCAAAAAATCGGCATGGTGTTTCAAGATCAGGATATGCAGCTATTCGCGCCCACGGTGCTGGATGATGTGCTGTTCGGGCCGATGAACATGGGGCTGTCGCTGACGGAAGCGGAGCGGGCCGCACGGGCGGCGGTAGAAACGGTAGAGATGAGTGAATATCTGGAAGAGCCGGTGCATTTTCTCAGCCCAGGCCAGAAAAAACGGGTGGCGCTAGCCGGTGTACTGGCGATGGAGCCGGAAGTGCTGGTCATGGACGAGCCGACGGCGGGCCTCGACTATGCAGGCAGTCTCAACTTGTGCGGAGTCATGAATCGGTTGCACAAGTCGGGGAAAACGTTGGTCGTTTCGACGCACGACATGGACTGGGTGATGGAGTGGGCGGACTTAGTTGTGGCGATGTACGACGGGCAGGTGTCCGCTTGCGGAACTCCATCGGAAGTGCTGTTGCGGGATGATCATGCGGAGCTTGGATTTGCACGGCCTACGGGATATGGGTCGTCGCGGGGGTGCGGACAATGAAGATGGGGCGTTATCGACACTTCAAGGGTGGCGAATATGAAGTGATCGGCATTGCAAAACATAGCGAGACGGAGGAACCGATGGTAGTGTATCGGGCGCTGTACGGCGAAGGCGGACTCTGGGTGCGCTCGGAAGCCATGTTTCAGGAGCCGATCGAGCGGGATGGGAAGACTTTCGCGCGGTTTGAGTATATCGGAGAATAGCGGATAGTTCTTGTCGAATGAACGAAACTAAGGTAAAATAAATTGTATGGGGGCGGATGGGACCTGGTGGTTTCCCCGGTCTTCAAAACCGTGTGTGGGGCGGTGACCCCGTCCTGGGTGGGTTCGATTCCTACACGCTCCCGCCACTTATAAATCAAGGCCGCTGGCGATTATGCCAACGGCCTTTTTTGTGCCATTTTTCATTTTTAGGAAGGGCGTGTGCCATTTTGTGTGCCAGCAGGAGATGAAGCCTTATTTTCATTGGGTTTAATAAGGTTCTGCATCGTGGATGCCGCTAAATCATCGGCTCCAGGCAGTGCGTGGGTATATAAATTTTTAGTTGTGCTGACCTTAGTATGACCTAGCAACCGGGAGAGATCGACGTCGGAAATCTCCGATCGGTCCATGAGTGTGGCAAACGTGTGCCGCAGTCCGTGATAGTTCAGATAATCCAGTTCATTGTCACGCAAGAATTTTGGGAACCATTGGCTCATGGTGCCGGGATACATGGCCCGTCCGTTCCATGTGACCATCACCCGATCAGAGCTTATCCACTTATCGCCAAGCTTAAGATGCTTCTTTGCTTGCGCGACATAGAGCGCGTTGAGGACGGGAATGACGAAGGGAGGAACTCGCAGTGATCGTTTTCCGGTTCTCGTCTTGGGGTCTTTATCAAAAACGCCTTTGCCTGGTAAATATTGCGACGCTCGTTCGATTTTGAATTTGCCGGTTTCTCGGTCGATATCTTTCCATTCCAGCCCGAAAACTTCCCCTTCGCGCATGCCGCATGTTAGTGGTAGCACAACTCCAATCCAGTATTTCAAATCAACGCCTTCAAGCTTATCCATTAGTTTTCTGACCTGGTCATGCGTATAAACGACCATTTCTTTATCAGGTACTGTGGGCGACTCGATACGTTTTGCTGGGTTGTTCGGGATCATCTGCCAGCGTACGGCGTGCTCAAGCATGGAGTGGATCATCCGGTGATAATGCAGGACGGTTCGCTCTGATAACAGGCCTGCTTTTTTATCGTCGCGCACCTCTGGCGCCCGTAGGTTTTTATAAAACTCCAACAGATGCATCGGGCGCAGTTTGTCCAGCCGGATATGGCCGATGGCTTTGCGTGTTCGCACTAGCAGTCCTTTATATCGATCAATCGTTTTTGGCGCCAGGTTCGGTTCGACGTGCAGCTCAAGCCACTGATCAGCAAACTTATCGACCGATATCTTGCCGCTGACGGTGACCTCGTTGCGCTCGACGGCGGCGACAAATAACGCCAGTTGTTTTTCGGCGTCCTGGTCATTTTTTGCGCTGATTACTTTAGTGTGCCGGATTCGTTTCTTCCCGACGCCTGATCCGGCTGAGACGAATAAACGATATTTGCCGGGTTTCCATGGCTGAATGTAGCCGGTCATGACAAGATCACCTCCTATAATTATTTAAATTTAGCCATATCTTCCGGCGACATTTTAAGTGATTTTTGGTGATCCTCTGTATCAATCGCAATTATTTCAAAGTCACCATCTTGGGAAAACAAATCAAGAGGAAACGCCCACATGCTTGACGTAGACAGCGGCCAAAACTCGGAATTAGTATTTACTCCGATAGACGACAGGGAGGTTGGAGTAAATTGCTCTTTTGGAAGCGGTTGATAGATAATTCCGCCTTTCCGGATTACAACGTTGACTATGCGCGGAGCTGGGAATAGCTGAATAGCAGAATCGTAAGCTCCCGTACCCCAAAGATAAACCCATGCAACATTTTTCAACCTGTAAATATCCTGTAATAGTGTTGGATCGGGATCTTTGAATTGTCTTCCGGCTTTATAATAGGCAAACCTAACAATGGAATAGGGAGTTATTAATTGATATCGGAGAGGAGCGTATTTTGTAAATATGCCATATTCTCTTTGCCCGAGCCAATAGGCAAATTGACGATTCGGCTCATTAATATCTTTCAGCGATGGTGCTTCCGACTTTGCTAATGCAAGCGCTTTTTCATCCAATACAATGAGCGATGTTTTAGTTGTAATTTGTGGATATCCTGCTGGAAGCGAATTCCCCAGGGGTGAATTAACGGCGTCCGGCAAGGACGGTTGGTTCATAATTGTCATTATATCGGTTCGGTTGAGGCTTTTGGCCATGGTGTATGCAGACATGCCGAGTTTGTTTTTTTCATATGGTTTTGCACCCAAGGACATCAAGCGCTGAACCCAATCGGTGTTCCCTGATAAAACCGCGACATAAATAGGTGATTCGCCCATTTGTGATTTTGCATTAATATCAGAACCGGCACTAACAAGAGCATCCGCAACACCTTGTTGGCCCGATGATAGCGCTACCATCAATGCCGTCCAGCCATATTGGTTTCTCGAATCTGGATTAACACCAGCATCAAGTAACAGTTTAATGTTTTGTATGTTCCCTATAGGTATGTTAGATAACAATGACGATTCCGAGACCGAAATTCCCTTTTCGGCAAGAAGTGTTTTTGCTTCTTCGGGAGACAACGCAAGGCAAGCCGTCGGAATTAGTACCAGAAACAATGCAGTAATTAACAGTTTTTTCATAAGTTCATCGCCTTCTAATTTTATGGACGCCACTCATTTCCGCAATTCATGCAGTAATTTTTTGTTTTCCCAGAGCCAATTCCACCTGCAAGAAGACCTACTGGGCCGGCAACTATAGCACCTATTCCGGCCTTAACAATCCCAAATCCTTTTTGTTTAATTGTGATTGATGTGGAACCGCATTTTGGGCATCTCGCTACATTGATTGGATCGGGTAAGAGCGGTAATGATTGTTCGTAACTTGGTGTGAATACAATTGGAGGATATTCGTTGTGTCTAGTAGTGATCACTTCGATGTTGGCATGATGCTGACCCGCAGAGTCTTCAAGCACCACATACCCCATGCAGTTACAAAAACCGCACCTTAGCCCCAATCCGCCCTTAATTGTTCCGGTTGATTGGTCAATGTCGGCAGATTTTATGCGGCGTTGACTGCCACAGTTACTACAGCAAACAATCGTATATTCTGCGTCAAAATGGCGAATAATAAATTTGCATTCAGGCATGCCAACACCGCCTTTATCAAATTGGGAGCCCTGATTCTGACGCTAACTGATAAATATGCTTGCATGGAAGCCTTCGTTTGCGATAATCAATACAGGTGCAGTAATGAAGTGTTGTTGTGTATTCGTTGTTATGAGTTTTTCGGTTGATGCGCTCTTGCTGCTGGGCAAGCTTGTGGATGGGTGGACTCCACCCTCCCCAATATCGGGGCGGGTCTTCGTCGTCAATATATTTTCTATATTCCCATGTTTTATTTTGGCCAATCCAGTTATCAAAATCATTATGGTCAATGTGTGCATATGATTGATCATTATCAGGAAACGAGTATCCAAGATCGTCAGCTAGATAGTACATGTGCTTACAAGGTAATCGCCGATTTAAAAACTGCTTGCAGGTACAAGAAGTGAGCGAAACGCGGAATTCCCCCAAAGTACCTGTTTCGGTTTTGATGTCTGTATGGAACTTATCGGGGTCTATTTCGTGCCGTTTTTCAGCAATATCACGTTGATCATATAGATAGTGGACCTCTCGACTCCACCCTCCCCAAAACATTCTAGAGTAACATAGAGAGGGCAGTGTAGATGCGGCGGAGGGCGTTGGTGCTTTATCCAATAATTTAACGACAACATAAATTATTAAAGTGACAACGATGATAATCAGGAATGGCATTATACGCCCCCCTTTTAATAATCAAACCGTACTCATCCGCTGCAGTGCGGCGAGTACGGTTTTTTATTTATATACGTCGCCACGTGGCCCGAACGCCACAATAAATACAGTTATAATTTCATGATCTACCTGATAAATCATGCGGTAATTTCCAATTCGGTATCGGTAGAAGCCAACCCATTCTCCTGTCAATGGTTTTACTCCGGGAAGAGAGCAAGGGGCGACAGCAATCTTTAGGATGGCTCGTTCGATAGCTTGCCGGATGCGGAGCGGGGCGCGTTCGATTTCTTTGCGGCAGGCTTTGGTGATTTTGATTTCGTAAACATTCCCGGCTCCCATGTTGTTACGTCACCCCTCGCTATTTCTTCCTGCGATGTGCGGATCATGGCGACTTCCTGCGGAGTTGGCTTATCTTCTTCGCCGGAGATCACAAACTCCATGAAACGCTCCACAGTTCGACGTTCGCTGGCGGGAATTCGACGGGCCAGTTCTTGCAAGCGTTTGATTGGTACGCTCATCTTGATATGCCTCCTTTTTCTAATTCAATGCTTTACCATTCTAAGTATTCTATATTCTATCGTGATTGTCCATAGCTTCATAGCCCCTTATCCTGACGTACACCAAGCGGTCTCATAGTGAACTGCATGAACTCATCGGTTACGTTGAAGTGCTCTGTCAGTTTCCTAGCTACTGACTGTTATTCCTTGTTCAGTTTAAAAAATTTATATAACATAAGGGAAATAAAAAGCAACAGTAGACCTATAGTACAAATTATCCGAACCGGACTGAAAAATGATTGAATGGTGATTCACCTCTGATCCGCCCATGGGCGTCATTTTCTTTACAGCACGGACAGTATATCATGCTATCGTCGCCCCGTTTATTCTCTTATTCCAAACAACCTCATCCCAATAGCATTATTTCTTTTGAAATGAAAAAAATCAATAAATTTATGGTTTTCGTGAATCATCATCAGAAGGGAAAGGGATTTTTAACCCATTAATAGCTTTGCGAAAGATTTCAGATTTGATCAAGTCACCCAATTCACGCCACTCTTTTGTGTTAGGCGGTGGTTGAATCCCGATGGATTCAAAATATTTTTGCATAACAGTGGACAGAATATCGAGACTTTTATTTTGTAAACTGGGGTGATCGAAGAAATCCTTTATTTGGCACGTTGCCGAAGCGGGATATGATTGAAATAAATTATCCAGAGTATCTTTAGAACTGACGCTGTGTGAATAAATGTTAGCTAACGTGTCATTACAAGAAGCTGGGCTAATATAGGTGTAATTGGTTAAGTCGCCGACTGATCGCAGTCCCATTTGTGCATTGACTCTTTGGCCTACTCTACTGACTTCATCGATGGTATCTTTTGTTACGTTAGCTGTTAGATATTGGTTTGCGTAGTCAATAAAAGAATTAAGGGAATAGATATAAAAGCTGATGTCGGATATTTTATTTACTTCAGTAATTAATTCAGGCCTTGGACATATAATACGACCATTTTTTGATGCAAACCAATCCTCTTTTGTATCCCTTGTAACAAAGACCAAAGGTGTTTTGAGTGTGCCAGCTTTTTTAAGAATCTCTTTCCAAATAACATAATCACCATACATTTCATTTCCCTTTTTATCTTTGGAATCGGCATAGCCAGGAGGCGTTTTTTTGGCATATCGAATTTCTCCCTCTTTGTAAATGGCAGTAAGCTCTTCCTCGCTGAAAGGCTCTCCAACTCTTCCTTTTAAGAGAGAAGAAAGTTTCAGGTGGATTGGGCGATTAAGTGAAATCATTTCTTGCTCTTTCTTGCCTAGCTCTTTTGCGAGTTTGCTAAAAAGGGATAGCGTTTGTTTTTGTAGGTTCTTGCTTAAAAAAGGGTGACCACGTTCTTGAGAGAATGAGCTTTTTAAATTGCTGATAGCAGTCACGGCCTCGCTGTAAGATTTGGCTTCGGTAGCTAGAACCGTTAATAAATTCTTGTGATATTCATAGGCTGCTTGGTATGGAATCCAAACACGATCGTCAAGACTTTCAAATAATTTGAGCAAATTGAGAGCAGAAGCATCTGAATAGCGATGGAAATCTAATAGAACGTTTGCGTCAAAAGCAAATGAACCTTCTTTCCATATTGATTCAAAAGCTGTGTCTGAAAGTTGGTAATATCCGGGGAATGTTGATTTCATTGTTTACCTCCTGCTTTTTTACCTTACCCCAAACAACCTCATCCTGAACTGCATGAACTCATCCGTCACATCGAAATGCTCTGCTAGCTCCCAACCCTCACACAAGCCTGAAGCTATTACGTCCAGCAGATCATCTTCCGGCACCAAATAGTTGGCTGCCCAACGAAGGGCTTTGTATTCTATTTTGTCGATCGTCAGGCGATCCTGAGTGCTGTGGTGGCGTTTAGAAATTTTCGTGCCGGCTGAAGTAAAATGATGCCCAAGTTCTTCGGCCATTACGCAACGATGAAGACGATAGTGAGAATGCAGGGAATAATCCAAACCGATGATCGGGTGACAGGTTTCATCTTGGTAGTAGAATCCGAGTGTAGGTGCCGTCAGTTTCATATATTCGACAGCGATATTTTCTTCGCTGGCAAGAGCAAGTAAATTATGCATGTTGAATCCTTTTGTTTTAATTATGATGTTGAGCAATCGTTTTTTCTGCTTTCTGTTGCCATTTGAGAGCTTCATTGACGTCTCCGAGATCGCGGTAGATAAGGGACAAGTTATTGTAAGAAATCGCTAAGTTTGGGTGGTCGGGAGGCAGGACGCGCTCCATGATCTCGATGGCTTTGAGTTGCCATTTGAGAGTTTTGTTGGCGTCTCCGAGATCGCGGTAGATCGCGGACAAATTATTGTAAGAAGTCGCTAAGTCCGGGTGGTCGGAAGGCAGGACTTGCTTGCGGATATCGACAGCTTTGAGCTGCCATTTGAGAGCTTTGTTAGCTTTTCCTAGGCTGCGGTAGATTAGGGACAAATTATTGTAAGAAGTCGCCAAGTCCGGGTGGTCGGAAGGCAGGACTTGCTCGCGGATATCGACAGCTTTGAGCTGCCATTTGAGAGCTTTGTTAGCTTTTCCTAGGCTGCGGTAGATTAGGGACAAATTATTGTAAGAAGTCGCCAGGGATGGGTGACCGGAATGCAGAACGCGCTCGCGGATATCGACAGCCTTGAGCTGCCATTTGAGAGCTTCGTTGGCGTCTCCGAGAGCGCGGTAGGTTAAGGACAAATTATTATAAGAAACCGCTAAGGCCGGGTGGTCGGGAGATAAAACGTGCTCGCTGATATCGACAGCTTTGAGCTGCCATTTGAGAGCTTCGTTGGCGTCTCCGAGAGCGCGGTAGATTGCGGACAAATTATTGTAAGAAGTCGCTAAGGCCGGGTGGGCGGGAGACAGAACGCGCTCGCGGATATCGACAGCCTTGAGCTGCCATTTGAGAGCTTCGTTGGTGTATCCGAGATCGCGGTAGATTGCGGACAAATTATTGTAAGAAGTCGCTAAGTCCGGGTGGTCGGGAGACAGAATGCGCTCAGTAATATCGACAGTCTTGAGCTGCCATTTGAGAGCTTCGTTGGCGTCTCCGAGATCGCGGTAGATTCCAGACAAGTTATTGTAAGAAGCCGCCAAGTCTGGATGGCCGGGGGGAAGAACACGCTCACTGATCTCGATGTCTTTGAGTTGCCATTTGAGAGCTTCGTTGGCGTCTCCGAGATCGCGGTAGATCCCAGATAGGTTGCTGTAAGAAATCGCTAAGTTTGGGTGGTCGGGAGGCAGAACGCGCTCACTGATCTCGATGTCTTTGAGCTGCCATTTGAGCGCTTCGGGATAGTTTCCTATTGCACGTTCGCACATGGCGACATTAGTTGACAAGATAGCAAGATCGAGATTTTGCTTTGAGTTAAACGCTTCCCACAAGCTAATTGCATGTGGCAGATATAATTTTTTTTGTATGGGATGCTCATCGCGATTACAGTGAAAGGCAGCGGATAGATTATAGACGAAGTTTAAACAGGTTTCGACTTGCGGCAACGCGTCTCTGCGTACTACATCTTGCAGCACGCGGTGCATCCAAACCGTATCATTCTGCTCGTCACTTTGCAACCAACCTGTTGCTATTAAGTGGTTCAAGTCATCTGGACTATCTAAGTTAAGAAGACCTTTCACCCAATTGAAATCCATTGAAATTGGAGCTAATAATGCAATTTTACTGAGAATGTCTTTTTTCGATTCCGATATTTTTGCCATATCGAAAAGTTTGCGAAGATGATTGAATACGATATCCGGCAATTCATTTGACCATTGAACGCCAATTTTTGCTTGAATGGCTGGTGCAAGATCAATTCCTCTATTTTCCAATTCATCCAATAAGTTTTGAAGATTCATTTTTTCTGCTTGGGCCGTTTTTGCCAATAGTTCCACAGTCAACGTGTGTCGGCCCGCACGTTCAATAATTTGATTTAGCACTGCTTCGTCTATTGATGGTCTTTTATAGTGGGTGCGGAACAATTTCTGGCAATCTTCGATTGAGAGAAAGTCCAATGGTTTTTCGCTTTTTGGATACGGCAATGGACCGCGTGCTGAGAGCAAGATCCGGAACGGCAAGGACGCCAGTTGCTGAAGTCCCGCATCATCACGGTTGGACATGTTGTCAATGATCAATACAGTTTCTGGTGGTAATTGATTGAGTTCTCGATATAAGAGATCAAAACGTTCATCTATTGTGGTCTTGGGATCATAAGTTACTCCAAGTCCGTCAATTTGGCCGACGAGATCTTCTTTTATTCCTCGATCATAGTTAATCCAACCTATGTACGGAACGGACTCTTCCATTTGCCAGAAATACTTCCGACATACTTCGGTTTTTCCAATTCCGCCGATGCCAGTAATGACAAGAGAAGCCTTGGGTTGAAGAAAAGCACGGATATCATCCATAACTTTATCGCGACCGATCAAGGCATTAGTGGTTTCAATTTTGGGAGGGTTTTTAGTTAGGTGTTTTTTTTTTCAGGAGTAGGCGACGCACCGTGATAATGAATTTCTTGCTTTTTGATTTTGCTAGCAATGGGGGATTGAAAATTATTTGTTGCATTGATAACGTATGTTTCTACTGGTCTTGCATTTTTAATAATGTCTTGGATCTCCGGTTTGTCGTCAATATAAGCCTCTAAGTATATTTGCGTCTTTTTTTCAGAGGGGGACGCACTATTTATGGTATTAGATAAAATATCCAACTCGGCATCGGTTAGTATCCAACTCTTCAATTGAGGCTTAAGGACTTCTTTGGTCATTGTCGCCCCTTCTTTAATTGCTTTCCAGGCAATCTCAGCAACAATTTTTGCAGTAAGTATTTCCGAAATCATGTACAATACCTCCTAACCAATTCCGCAAAAAAATATGATCTTGTGATTTTGAGCAAATACAAAATGACTAGCGAAAGCCGGTTGACAATTAGTATGTCATTCCGGCTTTTTTGCCGAACTAAGACAGCGTTTCTTGAAATGTTCTATTAGATACCGGGGAAAAAGCGGGCCAAAGCCCGCTTTTAGTGAGATTCTTTTTGTCGAGGAATGAAGTCTTGAAATATTTTGCAGAAGGCAGGTGCGGTATTTAAAGCAAATTGGCTAAATAGAAAACTTTCTTCTTCGGGCAATTCGGAGATATGATGCTTCAAATACTCAAATGGTAAATAAAAGAAATACATTCTTTTCAATATGGGGTTATCGATTCTTGACAAAGTTTCGATTCGAAAATGATTATCCCGTATAAATGTTTCAAAGAAAGTAGACCATAAACTAGTCTCAACCAAATATTCATAGAGATTTGACCATTCTTTAATGGCATTTTGGTTTAATTGATGGATTTGGCTTCTGCATGCAATTTCTTCTGGCGTGTCGCCTTTTTTGGTTACTAAGTGACCTCGTCTATAAAGTATTTGCTCTGGCATATATAGCATTTTTTTGAATTCAATTATATTGGTTCCAAAACTGGCGTTGAAAAATGACCGTGAAGAAATCCCCTTCCCTTGTGTTGGTGTCAGAAATATCTGTATCGCGCGAAGGAATTTTTTGTTCCAATGTGTTCCGACAAACCCTCTAGAAGTATCATGAAGGGGAATATATCGCATGGGAAAGGAGTAAATGTTGACTCGTTCATTAGGATTACGCTGGTTCAGTTCTTCTTGAAGGGTTTCGCGTAATTCTAGGTTCATTAACAAGCGATTATATAAGTCGGCAGGTGTGTCTGCAATATATTCGTTACCCTTCCAATTTGCATTTTCAGCAGAATTATAGAGAAGATAGTTTGAAAAACTTCTTAGCCCGGCGTTGAAACATGTTCGAATAGCATTTTCATATCGATTCCATTGATTGATGTGATCAAGAGCGATGCGAACAGGCTCTAATGCAATTTGCGATAGCAAATTTGCCTTATCCTCTGTAAGGAAGTTTGCGTCCAATCCTTGGTTGAAATCAACAATTCGTTTATTTCGTTTATTCGTTTTGGGATTAATATATGTTGCACCTCTGCCGAAACCAAGTGCTATGATGTCATCAATAATTTGAGGTAATTGTGGCGATTTTAAAACATTGTTATCCATAAGCATCAAGTTTTTCATATCACCATAATACTCTTTAACTGCATTGACATAGGGAATGATAGAAATATATGGATTGTAGACTGGCTCAAGTTGCTGAACCGCACAAAAAGAGCAATTCATGCCACAACCACGAGTTGCATAACAAAAATAGGCATCATGCGTGGGATAGATATAATCTATTTGCTCAAGAATGCTGTAATCAGGTGGTAGCGAATCAATTAGTTGGTCGTTTTCTAAACCAAGCTTTCCTGATTCATTTAATAATCCACAAACAATATTAATATCTGGCGCTTCTTGTCGAATAAAATCAGGCATTAAAGTTGCAGCAATTCCGCCAACATAAATAGTATTTGGTGCAGTTGCGATTTTTCGGGCATAAGAAACAGTTTCTTTTACTTTTGCCCATTCAAAGGTAAAGAGAGTTGTAATATAAATTCTATCCCAATGCATTTGCGAAAAATCAGAGTTTTTCCCCTTGCAAAAGGAAACAGAATCTCCCTGTTGTTTATGAAATGTAGAAAGTTTCATTAAGGCTAGTGGCGGATATTTGTTCTTGTAGTTTGGTTCTAACAATAGAATATTCATATTATCCTTTTAATCATAAAAATCTTAATTTATCATAGCAAAAAATGTCGAGTTGATCTAGAGCTAGGTAGAGCTAATTGCGGAATTAACAAGAATTGTTTTGAGCTTATTTGCACCAGCGCCACTTGAGGGGAAAAATTCGGCTGTTAAGCTGAGGTTTTCTCTATTTAATGTTGTAGCCATATTATCAAAAATATTTTTAAAGAACGTTTGTGAAAGATCTTTCTGATTGGAGCCGATTTCATATAGCTTGGGAAGTGCTCGAATTAAAGCTGTAAAACCGACAGTTTTAGTTAAAATAAAATGATCCGGGTCATCCCACTCGTTGGGCCAAGTTTCTTTTGCTGCAGAAAAGAAGTTTATTAGGATTTTTAAAGGGAAACGGTCATCTCCGCTAGTAAAATATGAAGAAAACGCCCCTCCAGGCTTGAGCATTTTTGTGAATTCTCGAACCATGGTTCCCTGAGCAAGGGATTCATTTGCACCAATGCGTTTTCCAAGCATTTTCACCTTTGAATTAAAAGGTGAATCCAGCCGCGCATTCAATGCAGAGGAAAATGTTTGTGCAATCTTTTCTTCTGAACGGGTAGGAACAAATGCAAATAGTTGAGCAATAAGAGAGTAGGAAACTTTAGTTTGTTTGCCGTTAATAATGGAAAAAATTGTAGCAAGTTGCTCTAAAGTCGCATTAAAGAGAAAGACAACAGGTATGTCAAATTTTTCAAACACACACTGTCCTGCTTTTTTTAACCCAAAGAGCCTATGTTGCCCATCGACAATAAGAGCGTAGTCTTTCACTGTTAAGTCTAGCACTAAAGAGCTTGACGAAGGATCATCAGCATTTTGAATAACTTCCCAGGGGGAATCAATAGAATTGTTATCTTCAGCGACGTCTAGTTTTTTTACTAATGCCAAAATAACTGCTGTCGGGAAGCATGCATCGGGATCTGACGAGGCATAATCGGCAATCTCTTTTACCCTGGTATCGCTTAATTCTCTCTGATATCCATCATTTGTTGTCGCTGTTTTTGGGTCATATTTTAGAGGGTTTGTTGACATTATCTGAATGATTTCGGAAGCATTCATTTTCGTAAGAGCAAACGAGCCAATGGGCTGGTCAAAATAAATCAAGGAGAATATTTTCTTTGAGACAAGTGAAGGTGTGTTAGTAGTAGTCATGCCTGCACACCACCTACGTTAAGATTACTTAGATCAGTGTTGTTTAATTGATTCCGCTGCACTTGCATTTCTTTAGTGATGTTTTTACGTTCATTACACTTTTCTTGCAAAACATAACCAATAAAAGCTAGTAAAGACGATGATAAATAGATTCCTTGGTAGAAAAGCGAAATGCATTTTACAATTATAAACATAGATACAAAAATAAGAACAAACGTAATGACATGATAAACTTTTTTAAATTTGTCTAGCGAGGGATTGTTGGTAGTATCGAGATTAAAAAGATTCAGCCATTGATTACAAATAATGATAAAAAAAGCAATTGCTATATCGACTGTGAAAATTTTATCTGGAGACAAGGCTAAAATTTTTGCCCAAATGGCAAAAAACAATGAAAATCCGACATTTGATACAAACCAAAGAGAAATAATAAATGGGTTGTGCCATACAAAGTTAAATAATTGTTCGCAACTGTCTTTGGTAATTGGCCAAATTTGATTCACCTAAAACACTCCTTTGAATTGAAATAGTGAGCTTTGTTGGACAAGTGTTATCATAGCGAGATTGTTTTCTACATCACCATCTTCATGAAAAATTCATGTTTTACCAAGATTCTCATATTGTCTTTGTAAAAAATATGGTAATAAAAGGATTGGCTTTCAAAAATCTAAAAACACAATTTTGTTTCGTGCCAGTCTGCAAATTTCTGGAATAAAACCGGTCGATAACCAATAACGACGTGAGTGCGGATTGGCAATAGATTCAGAGTCGTTATAAGGCGTATTCGGCTGCCGACCCCAAAATACCAGAAATCTCTATTCGTTGATGATTGCTGCGGTAGTGGATAATTCAAATATTGGCTCTCGCACTCCAAACAATCTTATCCTAACGCATCAGCTCTTCGGCCATCACACAGCGGTGTAGTCGATAAGTGGAGTGCAAAGTAACCAAGTACGATGCAATTCGGATTCTGATAATAAAAGTCGCATATCAGTGGTTATAACTGGACATATTCTTTAATGCTAGCAAAGGAAAAAATATAGAAGCTCGAAAAACCTTTTCACACGTCTTACTGATGCGTGGGATTGTCAATTGCAGTAGAATCGGTTTGGATAGCTGGTTTAAGAATGCATATTCGGCGCACATGATCAAAAGAGACGAGCATGTCCGAAAATACAGTTTGAAAGACAAAATTATGTTCATCGTCATATTTTCGGACATCATAAATCCAAATTTCATTATTATCATGTGATTCTGATGCGCATTTTAATCTGCCAATCCATTGAGTACCATCGTCCATTGAGAGAAATACTCCATTCTCAGTAGCAGCTTGTCCTTTTTGAGTGAAAAAATCATCCCAGGCTCTGAGATTCGAAGTTCGGCCGGTGATAATACTGATTAATGGATCAAGAAATTTTACAGAAATGAATCCAAATAAAAAACCAATGACATACGCACCGATTAAAATGAATAGGTAATCAGTAAGAAGAGAAAAATCGAATTGATTAGCAGGGGTATTTAATGTTAGGTTTAAATACTTTTTTGTAAATAGGCTTATATCGAATAACTTATTGGGGAGTAAGACAAGCAATGAATAAATTACAAAACTCCAAATCGTACTCCTAATGATAATTTCAAGAGGATCCTTTTTGAGTACGCTAAAAAAACGGTTGTATTGACACATGGCAACATAACCAGGGACAATTAATACTAATAGAGCAGTGATGGATTTTAATAATTCAGTTGCAATTGCTGGCATACTAAATTAGCTGTTGTTTTGACTGTTATTTGAAGACGCAGGTCTTGATGGAACTGTGGGAGGGGAAGGTGGCTGAATTACGATGTTGAAAGAGCCAGAAGGGAGAGGCCTAATTTTATTTGTTTGAGGGTTGATATTGCGGGTAAAACTATCTTTTCCTGGGCCTGTAACTGGTTGGATACTATCCTCGTGGAATGTGTGCTTTTTCTCTGACATCGTAAACGCTCCTTTTTTCTAACGTATTTACAAAAAAAACCGGAAGATTTAGTAAATCAGTCCGGCTTTTTTTTGTACTTAAGGCGCAGTAAGCCAATATAATCTTCAAGTTGCTTCAGAGCTTCTTCGGGGAGGTCATCTTCAGGGTTATCGGTGCGATGCAGGACGAGGGTGGCGGGGTAGGAGTGCTCGTGAGAAACATCGGATTTTCCGAGAAGATAATCTGTCGAGACATCATAAAAATTTGATAGCTTAATAATCGTATCCAAATCGGGATCGTGTTTGTCGGTTTCATACCTATTGAGGTTGACGTTACTTAAGCCAAGAGCAGTGGCAGCTTCATTTTGTTTGAGACCTTTGCCCTCCCTGAGCTTTCTGAGTTTTTCTCCCAACGTCATATTATTACACCTCACGAAATAAACTTGTTCTTATTATCGCAAAATTACGCGGTAAGTAAAATATTTTTACGAAAAAGGTAATTTGCTATTGAAATTGCTTTTAACGTAATTTATAATAAAGACAAAATTACGAAATGCGTAACCAAGGAGGTGAAATAAAATGACGAACCTTGATTTGCAAAAAATCAAAGAGCTCCGAAAGGGCTTAAAACTTACTCAGCCTGAAATGGCCAATAAACTCAGCCTTAATTCTGGTAAGTTGTACCATGATCGAGAAGCTGGAAAAGTATGCTTCAGTGCAGATGAAGCGGCAAAATTAGCCTTGTTGTTTGATGTTGATCTTGCAACGCTGTACAATGAAAATTTTTTTACTCAAATAATTACGCAAAACGTAATAGAACGAGGGATGGGGAGAAAGGTAGGGTAGGGGAATGGGAAATAACAAAGTATTATTGCTACTTGCAGAAACACAAAAAGCTATGCAAACAAGTAACGATACGTTGACGCTAGATGAGGATTTCCTGCACGCAGTAAGCCTTGATGATGAAGTTTATCTTGTGTCTATTGAGAAACACATACCTATCGATCAACGAATATCGAGCTATGCTAAGTTGCTAAATGATGCCGTAGTTACAAATGCTTTGCTAAATCGCTGAGTTGTGGATAAACTTTCTCGATCTTGTTTGTTATGGAAGAGAACAACTTAATATCCTTGTTGATATTACTTTTGTTGATTGGACATGATGGCGAGGCCTTTAGGTTTTCGAGATCTTTGATCATTTTCATGAAATGTCCATAAATAAAAAGTGCTTCGTTGGGTGAAAAGTCTATGCTCATTTCAAACACTCCCATCATTCAAGAATATTATTTCTATTGCTATATTCCACACACAAAGGAGGTGTCCTTCCATGAAATTGAAAGAGTTGCGAAAAAATTCCAAATTGTCACAGGCCGAGCTGGCGAAGCTTTCGGGAGTATCTCAGTGCCATCTGTCCTGCATGGAACGGGGAGAGAAGCAACCGACGTTGCCGATACTGAAACGTCTGGCGGTGGCGCTGAAGATTTCAGTGGCAGAACTGATTGACGACGATGATCAAGCGGTATAACCGCAAGTCCAAAAAAGAAAGGAGTGTACCCAAATGCCAGATGTACTTGATGCCACAGAAGCGGCGGCTTATTTAAAAATCTCCTACTGGACGGTAGTTACCCGTGCAAAAAAAGGGTTAATCCCTTGTTTCAAAATCGGAAAACGGGTCCTGTTCCGAACCGCCAGCCTCGACGAATGGATGCAGAATCAAGAGCAAGCCAGAATTCCGAAACCTGAAAAAATCAAACGCATTGGTTAGGTACGTATGACTGAGAATGAAGTGAGAAGGGCAGGGTGAGCAAAGATGGAACAGAGAAGACCATTTCTACAGATTGTTGGGTACCAGAGAGCAGGGTACCGGGCGGGGATCATCGAGACGATTAAAGTCGGAATAGGAACTGCAGTTGGGATCGGGTTGCTGCATATCGGGTATCAGCTAGTGCAGTGGGGCGCACATTGATCGTCTACAACATCAATCATAAACCTGAAGGGGGTGAAAAAGAATGTGCAAAGAAGGCAAGTCTATCTATCAAAAGTCCAGACTTAAGGCAAGAATTACCCAAGAATCTGCCTCTGAAAGGCTACATCTTTCCATTGAATCCATTGGAGCTTATGAGCGGGGAGAGACGCAGCCGCCGTGTGGGGTTGTTCTTCAAATGGCCGACTTATATGACGATCCGATGTTGGCGTACCGTCACATGACGGAAGCCTGCCCGATCGGCAAGAAATTTCTGCCGAAGTTCGAGCAACGGGAAGCCTCGACCGCAGTCCTATGTTTGCAAAAGGAAATGGCTGATGTTGAGGAACACCGACGCGATATGGTGGCGGCGGCCTGTAACGGAACCTTGGAAAAATTATCTGCGGCAACCAAAGAAGTCACTGAAATGGTTGGGGCTGGACTGTCCTATCTATTTTCGGGCAAAAAAAGAACTGCCAGTGTTGGAACCACTCGCAGCTCGCTGAGACAAAAACCTGTGAAAAGTTATTGATCTCAATGTCATTATAGCAGACTAGGGTAGAAATTTACAAAGTGGTGGCGATGTTTATGAATAAAGTGTTTCTCTTGGGCCGCCTTGTGCGTGATCCGGAAATCCGGATCACGCAGGCGGGGAAAATGGTAACGACATTCACCCTGGCTGTTGATCGGTACGGTGATAAAAACGCTACTGCAGATTTTATTTCCATCGTAACGTGGGAAAAGCTGGCCGAGAACTGCGGCAACAACCTACTGAAAGGGCAGCGCGCCTTGGTGGAGGGACGGCTGCGGATTCGCAGCTTCGATGGAAAGGACGGGCAGAAACATTGGGTAACGGAGATCGTTGCCCAGGCAGTAGAGTTCCTGGACCGAAGGCCAAGGGTGGCGGAGCGAGGAAGCCGAGCTCCTGAGGATGCTGCGACTGTATTCAACGGGCAGGATGTGACGCCGGATGATGAAATTCCGTTTTGAGGTGACGCGTATGAATCTTGAAGCATGGTTAGCGCTCTACTTGGCGATAATCGCGCCCGATTATCTCACCCCGGATGGTGCACACGTGAGCTTATACCATGGGCGAATTATCCTGGGCAGAAAGAAAAAATGACGGTGAATGCGCTGCTGGAGGAAATCATTAAAACAGAAAGAGGGTTTAATTATGGAAAAACTAACGCTGCAAAACCTGTGCGAAGGTAGCCTGGACCAACAGTTCCAAGCGATGTACCCGGAACTGATATCTCGCTGTGCATCTGGCGAGAAGGCAAGCATGACAGTCATCATTGAATTTGAGCGCGTGAAGGACACGGCT
>Ga0316604_10001367_pt1 | contig 21821 bp, 24 predicted proteins | sample OWC_soil_day20_C_FD_207650 | JGI IMG/M metagenome (GOLD analysis project Ga0316604, IMG submission 207650) | Wetland soil microbial communities from Old Woman Creek delta, Ohio, United States - OWC_soil_day20_CT | ecosystem: Environmental > Terrestrial > Soil > Wetlands | place: USA: Ohio...
TTCAAAATGAAAGGTTGGGCGCTTTGTTTACCATGTGAACTTACGATCAAGGAGTTTCAGTGGTGGAGCGAATGGAAAAATCAAAAGGCTAAACTGCATGGTATTGACATCGCGCTTCTCGAAGGAAGCTATCTTATTGCTCAACTCAAGAAACAGAGCTTATATGCTACTACTTTTAATAATGATATATGTGCACAGCTTGATGAAGTTCTACAGTCTTTGACTACACAAAAGCAAAGACGGTCTGATGAGATTGTAGTTCTTTTAACCGAAATAGAACCCGCGCAATATGATGATATGATTTTTGTCCGGAAACTGGAGAATGCACAAATCACAGAGATTGATGAATGTAAGAGGGACTTTTTCAATGCGGAGCTTGCTGAACAAGCTGTGAGGAGTCAGGGAGATGAGGAGAAGCTAAGGCAACTCCGCAATTTAAAAGCAACCGTTCATTCAATTTGGGGAACACAATATCGAAGATACAAACACGACATAGATGGAAATGATTTGCTCACAAGAGTATATGAACGAGTCGAGGAATTTGATTCAACTACACTTAACACACAATTAACCCAATATAGTATGCTTGCCAAGAAGGGCATTCTTCATCAGTGGGCTGAGGATTGTGCTATCGGTTGGTTGTCTGACTATGTCGTAAAACTTGAGCAGTTTCTTACGAAAGTGAGGGCCGGATCATGAATAGTGCAATTAGTTTTACTAGCTACATAAATGATTCGGTGCGTTTGCTCATTATTTTTGAAGTAGCAAGCGAACTAAAACCGAACCATCGAATAACAGAGAACCGTATTAAGCTTTATGATTATTATTTGAAATTTCCGCACACCATGATTGATAAAGCCTCTACCCATGAAGATGTGAGAGCGAACTTTGATGAATATTATGCCTTTTTTCATTGGAAGCCTGATATTGTTCGATATAGAAGTAATCTCAATTATCTAATTGCCAAAGGGCTGATTGAAAAACGTTTGGAGGGTTCTGATTTATTCTTTGTTATATGTCCACAGGGCATCGAAGCTCTTAAAAAGATGAAAAGCGGCTATAAGCAACATCTTACAAGCTTGGCTAAAGACGTATTCCCTGCAATTGTAAAGCTCTCCGACAAAAAAATCGAAGAAGATATCGCAATACGAACGAATATTTTGTTACGCAGGACGGGAGGCAAGGTCGATGAAGATTAAAATGATGCTCTTAAAGCTCACTTTGCTGGGTTCAAGAAAAAATTACTCCGTTTCATTCAAAAAAGGGCTTAATTATATCTCGGGCCATACTTCTACGGGCAAGACTTCTATTTTGGAAATGATTGATTATGCCTTGGGATCAAAAGGGCATAAGTCCTATATTGAAATTGGAAATAGCTGTTCAGCTGTAGAATTAGAACTGTTAATCGGGGCAGAGCAATTTTTATTTCGGCGCAAGCTGTTTATGTTTACAGAACCAGTAATAGTTGAAATTCGGGATAATGCTAAAGAGAAATATGTATTTTATACGCGTTGTGAAATTGACGTTCCCAGCAATCCTCACTCACTTTCTGCGTTTTTAATTGAAAAACTCAACCTAGCTGATGTTGCTATCAGTGGAGATAGATTCAGCTTCCGGGATCTGTTTAAATATTCCTATTTGAAGCAGACTGAAATTGATAGTGAAGATATTATGCGCGAGAAAGAATGGGCACATAATATAAAACGGAAAGCGACATTTGAGATTATCTTCAATTTGTTTGACGCACAACTTGATGGTTATAAAAGCACGCTGAAAGCAAAAGAGGCTGAAAGGGATGAACTTGTAATTCGGTTACAGGGCATTAAAGACTTTTTGATTACAGCTGAATTAACCGATATGGAGAAGTATACCCAAAAGGCAAAAAAATTAAATGTAGAATTAGAAACTCTGAGAAATCATCTGACTGCAATAAAGCAAAACAAGGGCGTTAATACCGAGTTTGCAAACGGATTGAGATCACGTATTATCGAGTTGAAAGAGAAATTAAAAGAGATTGCTGGTGAGAAAAATGATCAGCAGGATTACATTAATAAACTCCACCTTCTACTCAATCAGTACGAAAGTGAAATAGAAAAAAGGCAAATGGCTAAGGATGGCTACTTTGCCTTTAGTCATTATGAATTTCTCTATTGCCCTAATTGCTTGAAACTATTACAAGGGTCGAAAGACGTCCATGACGTATGTTGTTTGTGTGGTAGCGAAAAAAGTGAGAGTAGCAGTGAACTTCTTATTCTCGAAAAAGAGATAGGCCAAATAAGGCGAAAACTTAATGAGTTGAAAAAATTTATCGAAACTGAGGATAAAAAGATAGATAACATTATTAGAGACGAAAGGCAATATCAAAAAGATCTTGCTGAAGCCGAAAACGAGCTACAACACCTATATGCTAATTACGATAATCCTCAATTAGAACAAATTGAGCTGTTGAACTATGAAATTGGTCAAAGAATGAGACTCAGACATGAGTTAGACGAGAAGCTTAAAATGATCGAGGAACTTGAGGGCATTGAAAAATACCTGAAGGATAAAGAAACCGCGCTGGAAAGGCTTCGTTCTACTATTAGAGAGCTTTCTCAAATTACGACTGACAAACAAACACTCATGCGCGTTATAACTAGCCGTTTCACAAAAATTTTGGAGGAATTTAACTATCCGAAACTTAGCAATTCTTATATTGATGAGAAAAGTTATTTGCCATATGTTAGAGGTAATAAGTACAATGACATTGGTAGCCTTGCCGGAGCTTCGCTGATTACTATGGCTTATTATTTAGCTATCCTAATTGAAGGCTCTGCGGATAATTATCATCATCTGAATCTTCTGCTCATTGATTCACCGCGAAAGAATCTTGGTGCGAAGATTTTGACTAAGGAAGATGAGGAGTTCAAAGACGAAAAAATTTATAATTCCATTATCAGGTACTTTGTTCACATTGGAGATGAGTATGGAAATACAGTACAATTAATAGTTGTCAACAATGGGTATCCCGATTTTCTTCCCTCTGAATGTGTTATAGCGGAATTTGATACCGAACGTGATGATTTACCTAACGGCCTGATTGATGATGCCTTATAAAAAATCTGAAATAGAATAAAATCCAATCATATGCAGAGTTTTGAGTTGCCTATTATGTTTACACTGAGCGAAGAAACCAAGATCGGGTGATATACAATGCAGAAGGGAAGAAGGTGAACCATGCTAAGAATCGGTGAATTCTCAGCGCTGACCGGCATCAGTATCCATATGCTGCGCAACTATGATAAGATTGGACTGCTTAAACCGGAACAGGTGGACAATACTACCAGTTATCGATTTTACGGCGAAAAGCAGATTGTCCAGGCAAATCATATTCAGGTGTTAAAAAGCCTGGGCTTTCGTCTAAATGAAATATCCGAAATTCTGATGGATAACACCACGTCGGACAACAGAATCAAAAATTTTCTGGAACGCAAGATAAGAGAAAAGGAAGAAAGCCTTTCCATAACGAAAAAACAGATCGTACAGATGCAGCAGGCGCTTAATGAACTTGAGACGCAGAACGGATGCACGTTGTCTGTCAGCGTCAAGAGACTTCCCGCGCGAAGGGTTGTCAGCCTGCGCGATGTGATCCGGGAATTCAGTGAAGAGGGGCTGCTGTGGGAACGCCTTGACAAGGCATGCAGGGCAAATGGAGTCAGACTTGCGGATGTGCAATATTGTATGGCAATGACGCACAGCGTGGATTTTGAGAAAAAATCAATTGACACAGAGGTCTTCAGGGTTGTTGAGCAGGCGGGATCTGATATTGAACGACTGAGATTTTCGGAGATGCCTGAAACTGAAGCAGCTGTGGTTGCTTTTCAGGGTGTATACAGTCGGATCGGTGACATCAACAGATACATTTATCATTGGATTGTGGAAAATGGTTACAGGATATTTGGAAAAGCGTTCAACGTCTATTACATATCGCCGGGAAATGAACGAAACCCGGAGAACTATATAACCGAGATCTGCTACCCTATCAAAAATAGTACTTGACTCTCGCACGGTGCGAGGGTCTATGCTCCTGTTGAAGTAAATAAGATAAACGACAGGAGACTCAATTTATGCGAGAAAAATTGATTACGTTAAAGCATCATGTGGACGACTACGAATGTATGTGGAACGGCATAGAGGATTTATATATTCAAAGAACTGGAGAAGTTCTCCCCCCAAGCCTCTTTTTCATTCTCTCCTCATTTGGCTCATTCTGCTACATGAAAACGCCAAAATCAGACTTAAAACGAATGGTTGCCCTTGGAGATGGGCGCACAAAACAGATGTATAAATTTCTTGCTCCCATTGCAGGATTCGAATACAAACATTACGAATATAAAACATTTGAACAGGCAATCAAAAAGTCTAAGGCGGAAATTGATGCCGGGTATCCGCCTGTTTTGGGTGCTCTGGATATGTACTATCTGCCTTACTATTCAAAACTATATCATGGAGAGCATATTCCTTTTCACTATGTTTTAATGGTGGGCTACGACGACGCTGCGCAGTGCATTTATCTGCTTGACTGCGGACGCGAAGAGGTGCAACCGCTTCTTTATGATGAGCTGCGTCACGCATGGGATTGCAGATATCCGGGCCTGTCTAAGCCGAATACCGTCTGCACGGTCAGAATGAACGCCACGAAGGACAAATACCGGATTGCAAAGGAAGCACTGGCGAAAAAGGGTGAGATGTTTTTGAATCCACCGGTGAGTTTTACTGGTAGAAAGGGATTTCAAACATTTATAAATGAGTTGCCAACACTAAAAAGTGAGCTTACGAAAAAGGATTACGACAAGATACTGGCCAACATGGTGACGTTTTTCGGCACAGTGCCGACTGTCCCGAACGCGCTGCGTGGAATTGAGGCGCCCGATGAAGTGAATTTTGGCGGCGGCTTTGATAAAATGAGTCGTGTTCTCAATGATATGGGAAGAGAATACAAAAATGAGATGTGGTTTGAGGCATCTGGTCGTTTTCAAGAGGGAGCCGCAATCATTTCTGAAATCACAAATGTCATCGTCGAGTATCTCACGGAGAAAAACGATAAGACGAATGAACTGCCGGGATTGTTTACAAAGGTTATGGAAATTATGACAGATGGATTTGTTTTTGTGGGAAGATAAGAGTCCTGGAAAATTCAAATCATATTGTGATTTTGGAGGTTCAACATATGGCTTTTGATTTTAAGAAAGAGTACAAAGAATTTTATATGCCTAAGAACGAACCGGAAATAGTAACTGTTCCGTCTGTGAACTGCATCGCTGTAAGAGGAAAGATGATTTCGATTGGGCAATAACAAAAGCGACAAAAAAGAAAATTGTACCATGAAATTTATCTTTCGGATGCCCGCAAAGTCGAACCGTCCAAACAGAAAACAGTGATCCGTCATCCGATTAAAAAAGCTTGATGCATGTGAAAATCATGAGAAACCGGAAGGCTCAGCATAAAATGCGAGCTGCCCTTTATGGTTACGATCTAGCAATACAAAAAGAGCATTTATATTCTTATTATTTATATAAAGCGAAGGAGGGATTGTATATGCAATATGGACCAAGCCCTAATGCAATTTACCCCAACGAGGAAATTAAGTGTGTATGTTATATAAAAAATGTTATCACACGCCCCAATATCATTGTTGGAGACTACACCTATTATGACGACATCAATGGTGCTGAAAGGTTTGAAGAACACGTCACGCACCATTATGAATTTATCGGAGACAAGCTCATAATCGGTAAATTCTGCGCCATAGCCAAGGGCATTGAATTTATAATGAACGGCGCCAATCATAGAATGCACAGCGCAACCACCTATCCTTTTAATATCATGGGGAACGGCTGGGAAAAAGCGACGCCAGCGCTGAAAGACTTACCCCTGAAAGGTGATACTGTAATTGGTAATGATGTATGGATCGGTCAAAATGTTACCGTGATGCCCGGTGTTCATATTGGAGACGGGGCCATTATCGCCGCTAATTCTGTAGTTGCAAGGGATGTCCCTGCCTACCATATTGCGGGTGGCAATCCTTGCAAAGTTATTAAGAAAAGATTTGATGATGATCTCGTTGAGCATCTTCTCATGATGAAATGGTGGGATTGGCCAACAAAACGAATATTTGACCACCTTGAAATCCTATGCAGCGCAGATCTTAAAAGAATTTCAGAGCTTGAACCATTCCTCGAATGAGCATATCAAGCAATTCTGATTATGAGCAAAATGGGAGGCTGATGTACTGCGTCAGCTTCCCAGTGTTTTTTCATCGTCTATAGCTACCATGTCGGGTACTCCCGCAGAGCCCATACGCGGCGATAAGTGTTTCCGCAGATGAAGTGGTCGGTCTGGAATTTGATGATGCCCGGTGCGATCATGTCGAGGAAATCCTTGATTTTGGCATCCTCCTGCGGAGAAGCTTTGGTTTTAGGTTGCTTTGCCATACGGTATACTTCCTTTCTGATTAATATTGAACGCAAAAAAGCCGCCACATTACTGTGGCTGCGCTAACGCTTATCGGTTATACCATGCTATAATGTACGTATATGAGTTTCACATTGTTTATTTAACATGGAAGAAAAGGGATAAGGAAATGTTAGAATTGAAAACAGTAATTTTGGAAAGCAAAGACATTCCTCTTTGCTTTGTGATTTGGGACTGATACGATTTCATCTTAAATAGAGAAACTATGATCATAATGGCCGGTTCGAGTAATTTCAGGAGGGAAAACCATATGGCAAACAAAGATAGCCTTTTATCATTTTTTGAAGCGGAAAACAAGCGAGATTGGTCAGCGTACCGAAAGTTTCTCTCTCCTGATGTGGTGTGGCTTCTGTATTCAAAGCAGACGAAAACCATTGAAGGAATAGGCGCTTATCTTACTACCATGATGGATATATATAATGACAATGACAACACTTTTGCCTGCGAAGCCCTGTATCAAAGCAGCGATGAAAACCGCATTGTCGCTATTCTGAGGAATAATCTGGGTGAACGCTCCTGCGATGTCTTTGAGTTCTCCGGCGGTCTTATTGTAAAAGAGTATGAATTTATAATAACCTCACAACTCCCAATTTGACAGGCAGTCTGAATTGCCCATTATGAGCATCACAGGCGATTCCAGTTATTTATATAATGGCAAGGAATGATAAAAATGATAATTCAAGATATCCATTTTGTATGGTCGACTGGAATGTTATTGTATTTATATTAGTGGAGGTAAAAATTTTTTGATATGGAAAATTATATTGGTAAAAAAATTGCTGCAACTCATATCCCATTGATAATTAATCCTGATTCAGGTTTTTTGTATTTTGATGAAAAAAGTATTATTTTTACAACTACTTTGGGTGATTCAACAATAAAAATAGATTATTGCAATATGAGCGAAGTTTTTAGGAAAAGAGCACTATTTGGTATAATCTCTTGTTTTTGTATACTAACACGTCATGGAGAAAAATATAAATTCATTGTTTTTAATCGTGCGGCAGTTGTAGAGTTTTTGAAAAGCAAAATATAAACAAGATTTCAGACACAGGTGCACATTCTATCATGGAAAAGGAATCTTTATGAATAAAGATGCTTCTATGTTCATTTTGAATGCCGCCAAATAGGAAAATAGCTTCATTTTATCGCTTGGCTGGCTGAACTTCATTTAATGAGTAAACCTGGAATTTAATTTGAGTCAATGAGCTTCGCAGTTTGTTTATGATATACCTAAAGTGCAAAATCCAATTATCTATATAATTTGTATCGAGGGCAAAAGATGAAGATTCATATCATAATAGCAGGGAGAGAGAGCCGATGCTGCAGGTTAATTTCTATGATAATGTCGATGATTCACTGCTCAAATTTGCTGTGATTATTTCCAAGCATAAGGGGCAATGGGTGTTTTGTAAGCACAAGGGGCGCGACACATTTGAATGCCCCGGAGGACACCGTGAAAATGGAGAAAAGATTGAAGAAACCGCCAGAAGAGAACTGTGGGAGGAAACTGGAGCACAAATATTTGATTTGAGTCCAATTTGTGTATATTCAGTATGCGATAATAACGGCGTGATATATAACAGTAACGAGACTTTTGGCATGTTGTATTTTGCCACAATCAGCTCATTTGGGGAATTGCCCCCTCTTGAGATTGAGAAAATAGAGTTGTTTGATTCGTTGCCAATCAACTGGACATATCCCGAGATACAACCAAGGTTGCTCAAAAAAGCATCCGAGATTTACTGCAAAAACTAAGTATAACCTGAAATTATACTATTTGATGAGCCAAAGCAAGGCAAGCAAGATTGAATAACTAATTTTCTATAACATTGCAACACGCAACCAGCCATGAGGTGATTGTAAATGCGATTTGAATACACAGATGGTTGTAATCAAGATTTTATTACTCTGTGCCATGAACTAGAAGATTTTCTGAATGAATTGGTGGAGGGAGAGCAAAATCGCTCGCAATACATCCCATATAACAGGTTGGAGGACATACATGATGTGATTGTTGTGTATGACGATAGTACACCTGTTGGTTGCGCGAGTTTCAAGCATTATGAAATTGCTGTTGCTGAAGTCAAACGGGTGTTTATTAGACGTGAATATAGAGGTATGGGAATTTCAAGGACAATTATGGAATTATTAGAACAAAGGGCAAAAGAACAAGGCTATTATAAACTTATATTAGAATCTGGAGAACCACTGGTTTCTGCCATGATTTTATATAGAACAATCGGTTACTATGTGATACCAAACTATGGTCAATACATAGGAATGAAGGATTCGGTTTGTATGGAGAAGCTGCTGTCCTAAACAACTCGTTATGCTTAAAACAATACAATGAATGGGGCAGAAATTAAACAAATGGTGCTGAAAATACGCTTGGTTCTATAAACCATGCAATGAAAGGGTTCTGATTTCCTTGTTACTTAAAAATGATAATTCTACGCCACATTTGGCAACAGAGTATGATGAGCAAATTCAAAAAACTGTTCCGTACTATAATAAATTTCATGAGGAAACTATCAATCTAATTTCAACATATAATCCACAGCCTAAAGTGTGGCTTGACACTGAGTGTGGAACAGGATTATTTATTGAAAAATGCATTCATCAATTTCTGAATACAACATTTATTCTTTCTGATCCATCAAAAGAAATGATGGCAATTGCAAAAGGAAAATTTATTGATAATAACAGAGTTTTATTCTTAGAGCCTACTAAAACAGAAGATATTTCGGTAGAAGTATTAGATACTCCTGATGTTATAACTGCCATTCAGGCGCATCACTATTTATCCGCATCTGATAGGCTTAAGGCGACAAAAGTATGTTTCGATTTACTCAATTCTGATGGAATATTCATTTCGTTTGAGAATATTTCGCCAATGACACAACGTGGAATTGATATAGGAAAGAAGAATTGGGGCAATTATCAGTTATCTATGGGTAAAACAAAAGAACAGATTGAAAATCATCTGGCTGGATTCGGAAATGAGTATTTTCCAATTACAATTGAAGAACACTTGAAATTATACAGAAACTGTGGTTTTCGTAGTGTGGAAATACTTTGGTATTCTTATATGCAAGCAGGCTTTTTTTGTATTAAATAATTTACAGAAAATATTCGTTTATTTTCCTTAGGCACACGGATGAACGTCTAGTTATGTTTAAACCGTACAGCGGAAGTAAAATCTAATTATTTATATTCGCTGTAGTTTTTTAGTCAAAATCTGTTTGTGATCTTGTGCCCTGTGTCGCACGTATAAGAAGAAGGAGGGTGTACAATGCCATTCAATTCATTTGACCAGTATCCTATGACATGGCGAACCTCATTGAACAAAGCGGAAACACCCTACTATGTTACTCTTGCAAAGATATTGGAACAGGATATTGCCTCCGGTGCTTTGCTGCCCGGCACAAAACTACCGCCCCGCCGCGAGCTGGCGGATTTCTTGGACATCAATGTCAGCACTGTGTCACGAGCATTCAAAATCTGTGCGAATAAAGGGTTGCTGACAGGCACGGTCGGCAGCGGTACTTTTGTAGCCTACGATGTCACTACCAATATTTTTGCTTCGCCGGTGCAACACAACACTCCGCTGATTGAGCTTGGCTCGATGATGCCGGAAACCATGCCGCAGGAAGAAATTGTAGATTTACTGCAAAAAATGCTGACTGAGCCGGATGCATTCAAACTGTTCCAATATGCGCATGGCGAACCTCTTTGGCACAAAGAAGCCGCTGCGAAGCTGATTGCAAGAACAGGCTATTCCCCCAATCCATTCGATATTTTCACAGCCAGCGGCGGACAGAACGCCATCGCCGCTGTGTTTGCCGGTTTGTTCAACCCAGGCGATAAACTGGGGGTAGACCCACTGGTCTATCCCGGACTGAAAAGTGCGGCTAAGCTATTCGGAATTCAGCTGGTTCCCATTCGGCAGGAGCAAGGCGAAATGGCGGCGGAGGGATTGCTGTACGCTATCAAAAACGAGAACATTCGTAGCATCTATGTGATGCCGGATTCACAAAACCCGACCACCCACACCATGAGCCAGGCGGGACGCAGAGCGATTGCAAACATGATAAAGGAGCATGATGTGTTGCTAATTGAGGACGGCATCAACAGCCTGTTGTCGCAACATCCTTTGCAACCAATTATGTCGATGGCACCGGAACAGACGGTTTATCTTGCAAGCTTGTCCAAAGCGGTTCTTCCTGCGCTGCGACTTGCCTATGTGGTCGTGCCGCAGCGTTTTCAGCCGCAGATGGAAAATGCCCTTTATAATATCAACCTGTCACAATCCTCTATTATGACGGAGCTGGCGGCTCGGCTGATTGCATCAGGACAGCTGGATACCTTGCTAAACGCAAGACAGGTGGGAATACATCATCGTAACCAGCTGGTCGACACGGTACTAAAAGGCTTTGAGGTCTGGGGCGATTCCAACAGCCTTAATCGGTGGCTTATCCTGCCGCAGGGGGTTAGCGGAAATCAATTTGAAAAACTTGCACTGGAACAAGGCGTTCATGTTTTTGGTTCAGAGCGTTTTGCCGTGGGCAAGGATGACCCCATTGGTGCTGCACGACTGGCAATCTGTGTACCAGAAAGCATAGAGGATTTGCAAGAAGGGTTACTGACGATTCGCAAAATTCTCGAAAATTTGAGTTAAATTGTACTGCACACAATTTTTGGATTGTGTGCAGTACTTTTTTACCTTAGAATAGTAGGAAATGACGATCATTAGAGGAGAGAATATGATGAAATATTATGTGGTCGATGCTTTTGCAGATAAGCTATTTGAAGGTAACCCGGCAGGCGTCTGCGTGTTGGATTCACCGTTGTCTGATAAACTGATGCAGCTGATTGCAATGGAAAACAATTTGTCCGAAACGGCATTTGCGGTGAAGGAGGATGAAGGTTATGGACTGCGCTGGTTTACGCCGGGTGGAGAAATCGACCTGTGCGGTCATGCGACCTTGGCAACCGGGTTTGTCATTATGCTCTTTGTAGAATCGGACAAACAGGAAATCAACTTTCAGACCTTAGGTGGAAAGCTGACTGTTCAAAAAAATGCAGATCTGTTTGAAATGGATTTTCCGGCATACGAGCTGAAAAGAATTACGGTGACAGATCAGATGGCTGAAACGATTGGTGTTCGCCCTTTGGAAGCGTGGATGGGACGAGATTTGGTGTGCATACTCGACACCGAGGAAGCGGTCATCAATGCCTCGGTTGACGGTAAAAAGGCCATGGAACTAGATGGGCTTCTGCTGCACCTGACCGCGAAAGGGAGGGAATACGACTGTGTGACCCGTAGTTTTGCACCGAAACTTAACGTTGCTGAAGATCCTGTCTGTGGGTCCGGACATTGCCATGTGGCACCCTTATGGGCTGAGAAGCTGCAAAAGAATGGATTGATTGCACGGCAGGCGTCCGAACGAGGCGGCACTTTATACTGCACTGTCACAGGAGATCGGGTTCAATTATCAGGAAAGGCCGTACTGTATTCTATTGCAGAGCTGCAGCTTGAAGGTGAAAACCGATGAGCAAAAAGCAGCAATACTGTTTGGGTTTGCGTACGGGACTGCCAGTGATTCTCGGATTTGTACCCGTTGGAATAGCCTATGCCATCATGGCGGGACAGGCAGGGTTGACCGTTGCCGAAACGATTCAGATGTCAGTTTTTGTGTTTGCAGGCGCCAGCCAGATGATGGCGGTGGGAATGTTGGCGCAGGGCGCAGGTGTGGTAGCTATCCTTCTTGCTACCTTTATTTTGAATTTGCGCCATCTCATCATGAGTACCTGTGCTGTCAATCGGATGAAACGCACGACCACCGGATTTCGACTGCTTGCGATGTTCGGAGTCACGGACGAATCCTTTGCGATTTATACCACGATGGAAGAAGAAAACTGTTCCGTCTGGTTTTTTCTTGGCCTAATTACGGTCACCTATTCCTCATGGGTCGCAGGTACAACCATCGGCGCATTTGCCAGTGGAATTTTGCCGCAGCTTGTCACAGACAGTCTTGGCATTGCTCTCTATGCAATGTTTATTGCACTGCTGATTCCGAATGTAAAGCACAATTTTCGTCTGGGTCTGCTGGTGGTCATGACTGCGTTGGTTAACATGGGGCTGCAACAGGTAATGGCCTCTAGTTGGGCATTGATCGTTGCAACGCTTGTCTGTGCGGCATTGGGGGCCTTTCTGGTGGATGAAAAAGCAGAGGAGGCAAAGCAATGAACACAAACATGATTTTCTTGATTTTAGGAATGGCGCTTGTTACTTATATTCCCCGCGCTCTGCCGGCTGTTATCATTGACAAAATGAAGTTCAGTCCCAAAGTCGAAAAGTTCCTCAGCTTGATTCCCTATACGGCAATGGCGGCCTTGATTTTCCCCGGTGTGCTGACTGTAGATGCAAATCTGTGGTACATCGGTGTCATCGGAGGAATTGTTGCCATCCTGCTGTCGCTGATAAAAAAGATGCCGGTTGCAGCCGTTGTGGTGGTTTCTGTCGTGGCAGACATGCTACTTTATACGGTTATCTGAAAACGGTGAATCACTGTGCCGTTCAAGATTTTAGTTTGTTTATAATTATATATATGCTTCCCTGCATACGAAGAATATAGGTTTCGCGTGTTGTGCCAGTCAACTGCCAATTGTGTTTAATACGACCTAACGATAAACAGGAATTTATAATTCTGAAAGAATATTTAAAAACGCTGTTGCATCCGCAACAGCGATTTTATTGTCTCGATTTTCTTTACCAATGTACATTTGCACCAGATATTTGGTATAATGACTCAAACACTTAAACCAATGATTGGAGGCGAAGAAATGGACGAATGCGCAAGACAAAGAAAGTTGCTTTCTGCGGAATTTCAAAATTATCGGAAAGTATTCATTGCCCTAGGGGATGAAACACGGCAGCAAATTTTTATCACACTACTGGAAAATGAAACAATCGGGATGCGCGTCCCAGATATTACGGCGCAAACCCATCTTTCCCGCCCTGCTGTGTCTCATCATCTGCAGATTCTCAAGGACGCAAGCCTGATTGCGATGCATCGCGTTGGCACAATGAATTATTACTATGTGGACGCAGATAACACCAGCTGGAGTGGGTTAAAAACGCTGGTGGATCATGTGGACGCAGTGGTCGCGTCTGCTGTTCGATCTGGATACCCACGGCTAAAAGAGGATGAAGCCCCGTGATAAAAATTCATATTCTTCACTGTGGCGATGTTGGTGTTGATCCTGCCGTCCCAGATCGAAGTGTCTCTACAAACCCGATGGCCTATACAGGTTTGCTGCGCAGTGCCAAACGACGCATTTGGTTGCCGGTTAAGGCGTTTTATATTGAGCATCCCAAGGGCAAAATCCTAATTGATACTGGATGGGACAGTACAGTGCGCAATCATCCGATTCGGACTCTGACCGTTCCCATGTGGTTTGCATCCAAGCCAAACCTGCCTGCCGGGCAGGCCATAGATGAGCAGCTAGACGCGATGGGTGTGAAGCCTGCACAACTGGATTATGTCATTCTGACCCACATGGACATCGACCATGATTCCGGCCTGCGGCTCGTCAAGGACGCAAAGCGTATCCTAATCAGCCCAGAAGAAGAAAAAGCAATTCATTCTACACAAGTGCGCTATGTCCGCCGTCCGTGGAAAGACATTTCCATACAGACAATCCCGTTTCAGCTGGATCAGAAAGCCCCCCATGGGCAGTCGTGGGACGTTTTTGGCGACAAAACCGTAATAGTGTTTTCGATGCCAGGCCATTCACAAGGCTCAGTGGTCATCAAGATACAGGAGGGCGGTAATTTCGTGCTGATCGTCGGTGATACCGGGTACAACTGCAATTCGTGGGAACAGCTAAAGTTGCCGGGGCCAGTTTACGATAAGAACAAAATGCGTACATCCCTACGTTGGGTACAGACTGAGAGGTTAAAATCCGACTGTGTGGCGGTGCTCGCCGCGCATGATCCCGAAGAAAAACAAAATTTGATTGAATTACGGAGGAAACTATATGACAACGTTAGAAGCAATTGAGGCACGCCACTCGGTACGCAGCTATGCCGATCAACCGATACCAACGGAAATCGTAAAAGAGTTAAATACGGAAATTGCTGTCTGCAATCAGCAGGCAAATCTTCATATTCAGTTAGTGACCGATGAGCCAAAGTCTTTCGGCGGCATGATGGCGCACTACGGAAAATTTTCCGGCGTGCAAAACTACATTGCACTCATTGGCCCCAAGGGAGGGGCATTAGATGAGACACTGGGCTATTACGGCGAACAGATTGCCATCAAGGCGCAGATGCTGGGACTGAACACTTGCTGGGTAGCGATGACCTTTTCCAAAGGGAAATGTGCGGCGACGATTAACAAAGGTGAAAAACTGGTATGTGTTCTTTCACTTGGGTATGGCACAACACAGGGTGTTGCACACAAGTCTAAGCCGATGGACAACCTTTGCCGAGTAAGTGGTGAAATGCCGGGGTGGTTTAGGGCCGGCATGGAGTCAGCCATGCTTGCACCTACTGCCATGAATCAGCAGAAGTTCTTTCTCACCCTGTCCGGTAATACCGTCAGAGCAGAGACGACCGGGGGCTTTTATTCCAAGGTCGATCTTGGAATCGTGAAATATCACTTTGAGATAGGTGCGGGTACGGAGCAGATCCGCTGGGCATGACTTTTTTTGCGCCTGCTTTATGTGTAAAGTGTGTTCTGCAAATTCCAATTTGTTGAATGGATAATGTTTAGAAAGAGCAGCCTGGGGGCTGTTCTTTTTTTACCTAAAAGACCGAAAGGAGGACTTTAATATGCCAAGCACGGTAACAGCTATGGCACAAATGGCCGATCACGCCGCGGCGCAGATCACCGCCAGTCATGCGGACTGGACGGACTTTCTGAAAACCGCCGCACGGCTCTATAAATATCCGTACCACGAACAGCTCATGATTTACGCCCAGCGCCCCGGCGCGACGGCCTGCGCCGGTTATGAGGTCTGGAACGATAAAATGCGCCGGTATATCCGTCGCGGCAGAAAAGGAATCGCGCTGATCGACGATTCCGGCGACAAGCCGAGGATTCGGTACGTCTTTGATATTTCCGACACGGGCGGCAGGGAAAATTCCCGCCGCCCTTACCTTTGGCAGTATCGCCCGGAGCATGAGGACACAGTTGCGGCGGCGCTGTAACAGGAATATGAAATTTCCGGCGAAAAAGGTTCTGCCGATCAGTTGGAGCGGATCGCTGGACAGTTGGCGAACGAATATTGGCAGGACCATCAGTACGACATTCTCCACATCGTTGACGGCAGCTTTTTAGAGGAATATGATGATTTCAACATCGGAGTACAGTTCCGAAACGCCGCCACCGTCAGCATGACCTACGCCCTCATGTCCCGCTGCGGGCTGGAACCCGACGATTACTTTGAGCATGAGGACTTTTTGAGCATCTTTGATTTTAACACGCCCGATACCGTCGCCGCCCTCGGCACGGCGGTCAGCGAAGGAAGTCAGAGGGTGCTGCGGCAGATCGAAGTCACCGTCAAAAATTATGAACGCGAACATCTCGCGGAAAGGAGTTCTACACATGGAGAACAATTTGACCTACACCAAGAACGGGGATTACCTGATTCCGGACCTGACGATCACGGAGCCGACCGAGAGCATCGGGAAATACGGGAGGATGCGCAAGAACTACCTGAAGGAGCACCGTCCGGTGCTGTACAACAGCCTGTTTTTGAGCGAGAAGCTGTACCCGCACCTGCTGGAGATCGAGTGGACGGCGACGGTGCGGCTGGAGCGCATGATGCCGGAACTGATGAAATCGGCGGGCGTGACGGAAAGCCTGAAAGCGTCCGACCCGATGCGCTGGGTAGGCCTCATGAACGACCTCAAAGCGCAGGCCGAGGAAACGATTCTGGCGGAGCTTATATTCAGCTAACCCTATTCCCATCGGAACAGGAACAAATACAGCGGATCGATGAAGCGGAGAGCGAAAAGCCCTCCGCTTTTTCCATTTCTCAGGCCGACATTGATGCCGAACTGCGGCGCGGCACGGGATATGGCGGCGGCAAGCTTCGCGTGTATGCCCTGTATCAGCATGGGCCGGATAGCAAGACCGCTATTTCTTACCTGAAAAGCGAATACAGCTATTTCGGCCACAGCCACACTTTTCTGGTCTTGACGCTTTCCGGCGAGCAGAGGGAAGATGCCCAGCGAGCGATTCCAGACAAGGATGGATTTGAATTAGCAAGCTCCATGAAAATAGGTGAAATCTGATATATACCCGCATCTTCAAGTTGTTGCGCTGCAATGGGTACATAAATTATTGTGAAAATACGTGCAAATACATTCAAACGGCATAAGGGAAAAAATAAGGGAAAATTTTATGCCGTTTTAAGTGGAATTGGTCGTGGGAACGCACAACATTTATAAATGATCCTATTAAGAAAACAACGATGTGGGCAAGAAAAACTAATATGGTGCAGCAGAGATGGCTGATGTAATAGATGGGATACTTTCATTTAATTTTAGCAGGCGAAATTACCGTTCTCATCCAGCGCAAGATTGCATTCGCTAATCCGCTTAAAAATGAGCGAGTTAACTTGCGCTGAAAAAAACAGATAAATCGTTTATTGTACCTGAAAACTGGTTATATTGTTTGTATTCAAAGACGATTGCCTTCCATCTCCTAATCTATCAAAGAAAAGGAGACGCGTTATGGAACAAGCAGTTTATATCGTCTCAGTTGTTAATGCACTGATTAATCTTTGCGAGTTTTTATATAAGCTTACAAGGAAATAAAAGAGCGAAATAAACCGATTCCCGCATATTTGCATTCGCCTCTTTCTCCGTTATACAACTGATAAAATTGACGAAGCAATTGTCTTTGATCCATGGTAGGAGCTATCCAATGGGGGATGGCTCTTACTATGCTTTTGTTTGTTATTTACAACGGACGCGCATTCCAGAAAACATCTGACTATGACGCATGAATTAGCAGGGGGCACTAAATGCATAAAAGCCGTTGGGCGAAGTGATTTTCTATTGATAGGGAGGACATCTTCCTGCGAGGAACGCGCATATGCTTGTCCATATTTGCTGCGTTTCAAGATATTGCCGATAATGCTTTTTCACATTCCTATTATAGCGTTCCAGTTCTTTGGATATATTCATAAAGTCATCACGCCCAAAATATTCACAAATTTTAGGCAGCGTAACCGAAAGGCGCTCACGCATTTCTTCAATTTTTTCATCGTAGCGCTCTTGCTGTGTGATGTACAGCAGGAGCGGCTTATATCGAACCCAGCCAATGCAGGCAAGGTAAAACCGGGTTGCGACTGCTTCCGAATCCGCCCGAATATACTTTAGCTTAATTGGAAGCACACCGTCCATCAGATGATGGTAGGTTGAAAAGCCATCATGAAAAGTATAACAGGGTACACGCAATACTTTTCTCTGACTCAGGCAGGTGCTTAAAAAAGTATCTTCGCCCCGTGCGCCGGGTGGATTGTAAAATGGGCTGACTCGGTCTGGCTCAGTCAGATTGATACACAGGTTCGCGCCGGAAATAAATTTTGTATGGTTTATTTCCTGTACTTCCACTGCGTTGTCACTTACCAATATTTTGGTGTCGGCATAGGTAACCCCGCCATTGCTCATCACGCTGTGAATCGTGTCCCAATTAACAATATCATTACTGATTGCTTCAATAAATAAACGAAAATCTTGCTCTGTCAGGACGTCATTAAACTCAACATACGGAATGGGAGAGACATATCCGCAGTGATGTCCGTTTGTAATATCTGCGTGGTCGATGTTCCGCAAGTGGGTCGCCAGCACATGCTGACCGCCCCAAATAGCCGAGGACCGGGTATTTGTCACAGCTACCGGATATTCGTCATCATCTAAAAAAACCAAATAATCCATATTGTTTTTTAGAGCAGTATACATTATGATGTTTCGTTTTGCCGCATATCCGCTCTCAAAAACTAATCGGGCCTGCGCTTCATTAATAACATTTTCTTTGATCAAATAGTCGATTTCCGCTTGAATGGTCATTTTACCAATAAAGTAAGTGTCGTCGATCAAATCCAACAGTTGTTTGCTGACGTTGGTATAGTCTGTAGCTTTCGTTTTGGAATATTCCAGATCGTACGCAGCCAGAAGATTTAAACGAATATTTTTCTCTTTTGTTAATCCACTTTCCCGCCAGTTATAGATATTGGTTTTCAAAATTCTTTGAAAGCTTTTTCGCCCTGTCGCGAATCCAATTCCCACATTTATTCCCTTGTCCTGTTGCAATCCACAGCTCCTTTCCATGTAAAACCCATGTCTTCATTGTAAAGCTATCATAGCATTGAATAATTATAACATAAAACAGAGAAGAAGTCGGCCATTGGAAAATGATTGACATCTTTCGGTAAATTTTCTAGCGCCCCAGCGGGGACTTGAACTCCGTTACAAAAACCGAAACGTGACTGCGATTCTGAGCACTTGTTAAATAAGTTAGCATTTTTGTTAGCATTATTTGCTCTACAATGACACCACGCCCCCTACACTACAATATTCCAGAGGAGCGTGATCCCATGACCGATATAACACTGGCTACGCTACTTGGTTCGGATGGGGTTGTTGCGAGTGAATAAAACCATTTAATCTCGCCCGAATCTATCATTATGCTGCTACATGCTTTTTTCAATAATGTTACTGAATATTGTGTCCATATTGTCATACGTTTTTTCTAAAGAAATTGCTAATTCGGATATTAGTTTCTTCTTACCGAAGTTAAGGATAGTTTGATCCACATTTGATATTTTTTGTTCAGCTCCATATACAACAAATATTTTAATTAAATGCGCTAACTCCATCAAATTATCGTTATGTACAATTGATGAATATGTGCGTTTACGTTCTATGCTTTCCTTTATCCATGTTGTATCCATTGTTGGTATTGACAAGAGAATGTTCTGTGCATCCTTCGAACTGATTACATTTCGTAATCCTATCTTTGAGACCAGCCTTATTGGAATCAGTAAGGTTATACTTGCATCGTTTATCGGCATGAGTTTATAAAAGCTTTCTGAAATTCCATCTATCTTTCTGGAGGTAATTGAATTGATGATACAGCCACCATGGCGAGGATGAATCACAGTATCGCCTACTTGGTGTGTCGATAAATTCTCACGTTTCAAGCTAATACCTCCAAATTGATGACAAATTTTTTAAGCTATAAACAAGCGGTTCAGGAATTTCCTTCTCACCCCGAACTCTTCTTCTTAATGTAAAAAACACATGTTATGTAAATCAATCAATGGCTTACATAACATGTGAGAAATATGATTAATATTCGAATACAAGTAAAGTATATCATATTTGTTTATTAGTAGCAATAACAAATATTTCAAATATTGATTTTTAAAATTTTAACTTGCCGTTTTAAAAAACATAGAAAAGCTAATCAAGGCAAAGAAAAGCAATATTCTTTACTATAAGGCGAATAAATCCTTCGAGTAGCATTCTTTTTCAATGGGCATTCCCTTCAGCCGAAACATTCCTATATCTCACCCCTCCCCCGCTCTAAAACCTCCTGAATCGTCACTCCAAACAGCTCCGCGAACTTCATGACATGCCTAATGGTGTATTCGGTATGCTCCCCGGCAAGCATGGCCTTAATCTGATGCGGCGATATCTCTGTTTGGCGGGATAGTTCCACTTGGGTTACATTGTTTTTGGCCATATGCGCTTCAAGGCAAACAGATAAGTATGGCAAATGGATTGGCATAGGTTTATTCCTCTTTTCTATTTTTGTAATTTATTTACTTTGATTTTCGTTACATCAAATTAAATAGAGGATATTATTGTACTATTTTGCGTAAAAAAAGAAAAGCCCTCCCTTGCCTAAGCTAAGGAGGGTATTATTTGTGGTCTTTCTATGAACCAGCGTCCGATACCGTTTCCAGTCAGATTAGTACTCCGCACAAAAAACAGATAGCTTTCTTTTCCATTGACTATAATGGTCAATTGTAATGAGTTTTTCTTCAATAATTGTGTTAGTTATAATCTCATAACAAAGCTTGACGGCAAGACAAGTTAATGTTAATATATGAATGAATAATTATTTGTTCATTCATATATTAACATTAACCATTGTATCGGAGGCCTCATATGATAAAAGTTACTGCGGTTATCGGAAGTGCCCAAAAGCATGCAACCTATAAAGCAGTCTGTGAATTTGAGAAGAATTTAAAATCATATATAGAAATTGATTTCGAATATGTATTCTTAAAGGACTATCGTCTTGATTATTGCAGGGGCTGCAAGCTGTGCTTTGATAAAGGAGAGGAGTATTGTCCCATTAAAGATGACCAGAAGCTGCTACTCCAAAAGATCAGCGATTCTGACGGGGTTATTTTTGCGACACCCAACTACTCCTTCCAGGTTTCAGCGCCAATGAAAAACTTATTAGACCGACTCGCCTTTGTTTTCCACCGTCCGCGTTTTTTCGGTAAGACCTTTACGGCTATTGTCACCCAGGGTATTTTTGGAGGCCGCGCAATTGTAAAATACCTTTGCAATATGGGCGAAAATCTTGGATTTAATGTTGCAAAAGGCTGTGCGCTAAAGACGTTGGAGCCGATTACTAAAGCTGCCCAGGAAAAGAACTCACATGCAATCCAAAAGGCTGCTGCAAGGTTTTACAAAGGGCTTATGCGTACAACTCCTCCCGCCCCATCTTTTTTTAGGCTGATGATGTTCCGAATGTCCCGGACAAGCATGAAAGCTATACTTAGCGATGAATTCTGCGACTATCGGCATTACAAAGAAAAAGGTTGGTTTGAGTCGGATTATTACTACGATGTTTCTCTGAGTCCCATCAAAAAGCTGGCCGGCCGGATTTTTGATTTTATGGGGCGCCGGATGTTTTTGCAGAGTTAATAAAGCTGTTCTGTAAAATATAGAATATGCGGGAGGATTATTCATTGAAGGATACTAAAACAAATCTATATAATTGCGGAAAGGAACTATTCAGTTTAAAAGGTTTTAAGGATACCAACATATCCGATATCACAAAATCTGCGGGAATAGGTACAGGCACATTTTATAATTACTACTCCTCAAAAGAGGAACTATTCATGGCAATATACATGAAAGAAAACGAAAAGCTTAAGAAGAGCATTTTAAAATCAATTAATCCGGATCAAGATCCTTTGAGTTTAATAAAAGATATAACATCATTAAATCTACAAGGTATGAGTTCAAATCCAATCCTTAAGGA